>Ga0163144_10003260_pt1 | contig 37025 bp, 32 predicted proteins | sample OliLak19BULKMAT1_FD_123175 | JGI IMG/M metagenome (GOLD analysis project Ga0163144, IMG submission 123175) | Freshwater microbial mat bacterial communities from Lake Vanda, McMurdo Dry Valleys, Antarctica - Oligotrophic Lake LV.19.BULKMAT1 | ecosystem: Environmental > Aquatic > Freshwater >...
GCCGCCCAGGGGCATGCCCACGGTGAACATGTGGTGGGCCCAGACGATGAAGCTCAGGAAGGCGATCGAGGCGGTCGCGTACACCATCGCCTGGTAGCCGAACAGCGGCTTGCGGGCGAAGGTCGGAATGATCTCCGAGACCACGCCGAAAGCCGGCAGGATCATGATGTAGACCTCGGGATGGCCGAAGAACCAGAAGATGTGCTGGAACATCACCGGGTCACCACCACCAGCCGCGTTGAAGAAACTCGTCCCGAAGAACTTGTCGGTCAGCAGCATGGTGACCGCGCCGGCCAGCACCGGCATCACCGCGATCAGCAGGAAAGCGGTGATCAGCCAGGTCCAGACGAACACCGGCATCTTGAGCAGGTCGACGCCGGGCGCACGCATGTTCAGGATGGTGGCGATGATGTTGATCGAGCCCATGATCGAGCTGACGCCCATCAGATGGATGGCGAAGATGGTGAACGCCGTGCTGTTGCCCCCTTGCAGCGACAGCGGCGGATAAAGCGTCCAGCCACCGGCCGGCCCGCCTCCGCCGATGCCGAAACCCTGCAGGATAAGCGGCGTCAACAGCAGGGTGAAAGCGAAGGGCATGATCCAGAACGACCAGTTGTTCATGCGCGGCAGGGCCATGTCCGGCGCGCCGATCATCATCGGGATCATCCAGTTGGCCAATCCGACGAAGGCCGGCATCACCGCACCGAAGATCATCACCAGCGCATGCGTGGTGGTCATCTGGTTGAAGAATTCCGGTGACACCAACTGCAGGCCAGGCTGAAAGAGTTCAGCGCGGACAACCAGGGCCATCGCGCCACCGATGAAGAACATGATCAGGGCGAACACCAGGTACAGCGTGCCAATGTCCTTGTGGTTGGTCGAGTACAGCCAGCGCTCGATAAAGCCCTTCTTGTGCTCGCCGTGGTGAGCATCGTGATCGTCGTTCGCGGCGTATTGGGTGGCCATGTCGCTTGCCTCTTTAGGTCTTTCGATTCGATTCGGTTGCTGCGATGGACGCGGGTTCAGGCCTGCGGCGCAACGGCGGGCTCGCCGCCGCTTTCAGGGGTCGCTTCCGGCGCGACGGACGCGGGCGCAATCGGCGCCGGTGCGTTGGCTGCCTTCTGTTCGGCCAGCCAGCTCTGGTATTCGGCCTTGGGCAGCACCTTCACAACGATCGGCATGAAGCCGTGATCCTTGCCGCACAACTCGGCGCAGACGCCGCGATAGGTTCCCGGCTTCGAGACCTGGGTCCAGCCGTCGTTGATCATGCCCGGGATCGCATCCTGCTTCCAACCCAAGGCCGGCACCCACCATGCATGGATGACGTCGTCAGCGGTGATCACGAAGCGGATGCGGGTGTCGGCCGGGATCACCAGCGGATTGTCGACGTCGCGCAGGTAGTGCTTGTGCGCAGCGATGTCGGCCTGGCTCGTGGCTGAGTCCTGGCGCATCTCGTTGGACTTGCGGTCGAGGCGGCTGATGAAATCCACGCCTTCGCCGACATACTCGTAACGCCACATCCACTGGTAGCCCGTGATCTTGATGGTCATCTCGTTGGGCTTGGCGCTGTGGTCGGCGCTGTACTGCGCCATCACCATCTGGGTCGCCGGCCAAGCCGAACCGATCAAGATCAGGATGGGGATGATGGTCCAGATCAGTTCGAGCTTTGTGCTGTGAGTGAATTCGGTATCGGGCACCGCGCCCTTGGAGTGGCGGAACTTGAACATGGCGTAGGCCATGGCGCCGAACACGATCACGCCGATCACCACGCAGATCCACAGCATCATCATGTGGCCGTTGTAGGCATTCTGCGCCGTGGAAGTAACCCCTTCGGTCATGTTCAGCTGCCAGCGCTGCGGATCGGTGGGCTCGGTCGCTGCAAGGGCGCAGGCACTGGCCAGCAGGCCGGCAAGAACGGCGGTAAGACGCGTCATGCGTGGAAAGTTCATCATCCAGCCTCAAACGGTAATCAATGGAGCGGGGTTATCAACGGCTTCGGGCACGACGCCCCCGCCAGCAGGTCTTTTGATTGCCGAACCGACGCGCCCGGACCTCGGGCCACGACAATTGCCGGGCCGGCTTGGCAGGCATCGGTTGGGAACCGGCCGATTTTACCGGCCCACGGCAACCCCGGGCAAGCAGGATACGGGATGGTATGGAAGGTGTCGTGAAAGCGGTGACGCTTTCGCCACCGGTATCCGACCACTAAACTCCACATTCCTGCGCGCAGCGCACCGCACCCGGTATCCCCGTGTCGCCGATTCCCAGCACCGCAATCCTCAGTCCCGAACTGCCCGCCGCCTTCACGCCGTTGCGCCAGCGCATCACCGCTGCCTATTCGCGCGATGAAACCGAGCATCTTGCCGAGTTACTGGCCCAGGCCCGCCTGCCTGAACCTGCCGCCGCCTCGGTGCAGGCCAAGGCGATAGCTCTGGTCGAGCGCACCCGCATCCGCGCCGCTGACCCGGTCATGGTCGAGGCCTTCATGCGCGAATACGACCTGTCCTCGGAGGAAGGCGTGCTGCTGATGTGCGTGGCCGAGGCCCTGCTGCGCATCCCCGACCAGGACACCGCCAACAAACTGATCCGCGACAAACTCGGCGATGCCGACTGGGAATCCCACTGGGGCCAGTCGAGCTCGGTGCTGGTCAATGCTTCGACTTGGGGCCTGATGCTGACCGGTCGCATGGTCAACCTCGCCGACGAAACCCGGCGCAACGCCGTTGGGGCTTTCAAACGACTCGTTGGCCGCATGGGCGAGCCGGCCATCCGCCTCGCCGTGCGCCAGGCCATGCGCATCATGGGCCACCAGTTCGTGATGGGTCGCACCATCAGCGAAGCGCTGGAGCGCTCGCGCAAAGGCGGCAACGCCGACTATCGCTACTCCTTCGACATGCTCGGCGAAGGCGCCTTCACCGCCAAGGACGCTGCCCGCTACCTTGATGCCTACCGGCAGGCGATCCGTGCGATTGGTTCAGGCGGTCCCTATGCTGACGTCCTTGCCGCGCCGTCGATTTCGGTAAAGCTGTCCGCCCTGCATCCGCGCTACGAACTCGCCAAGCGCGCCCGCGTACAGGCCGAATTGACGCCACGCGTGCTGGAGCTGGCCCAACTGGCCAAGGCCCAGGGCATCGGCTTCACCATCGATGCCGAGGAATCCGAGCGCCTCGAACTTTCTCTGGATGTGATCGGCGGCGCCTTTTCCGATGAATCCCTCGATGGCTGGGAGGGCTACGGACTGGCCGTACAGGCCTACCAGAAGCGCGCGCCGTTCGTGATCGATTATTTGATCGACGTGGCGCGTGGCGCCGGCCGTCGCATGCCGATGCGTTTGGTCAAGGGCGCCTACTGGGATTCGGAAATCAAAAAAGCGCAGATGGACGGCCTCGCCGGCTACCCGGTGTTCACCCGCAAGGCCAACACCGACGTCAGCTATCTGGCTTGCGCAGCGCGCATGCTGGCCGCCACCGACGCGTTGTACCCGATGTTCGCCACGCACAACGCGCAGACCATCGCTGCCATCCACCAGATGGCCGGCGGCAAGGCGTTCGAATTCCAAAGGCTGCACGGCATGGGCGACCACCTGTACGCCGAAGTGATCGGCAGCAAGAACCTCGACGTGCCCTGCCGCGTCTATGCGCCGGTGGGGTCACACGAGGATTTGTTGCCTTACCTCGTACGACGATTGTTGGAAAACGGTGCCAATAGCAGTTTCGTCAACCGTATTACTGACGAGACGATCCCGCCCGCCGACTTGGTCGCCGATCCCGTCGCCGCCGTCGCCGCCAGCGGCTGCAAGCCGCACTCGCACATCCCGCAGCCATCTGCCTTGTTTGGCAGCGAAAGGAAGAATTCCATGGGCGTCAACCTTGCCAACGACATCGACCTCGCCGCGCTCGCCCTCGGCATCAACGCCGCCGTGAAGTCCTGGAGCGCCGCGCCGCTGGTGCCGGGCACGAGATCGTCCAACACCTATCACGCGGTCAGCAACCCGGCCGACCGCCGCGAAAAGATCGGCCAGTGGCAAGCCAGCGACAGCAGCCAGGTCGACGCCGCGCTGACCACCGCGCTTGCCGCCTTCAACGGCTGGGACCACACGCCGGCCGCGGCCCGCGCCAAGATCCTCGAACACGCCGCCGACCTGATGGAAGCGCGCATGCCCGAGTTGATTGCGCTGTGCGTGAAGGAAGCCGGCAAGTCACTGTCGGCCTCCGTTGCCGAAGTGCGCGAGGCCGTGGATTTCTGCCGCTATTACGCGGTGCAGGGCCGCAGGCTTTTCGGCCAGCCGGAAAAACTGCCCGGCCCGACCGGCGAATCCAACGAACTGCAGCTGCACGGCCGCGGCGTGTTCGTGTGCATCAGCCCATGGAATTTCCCGCTGGCAATTTTCATGGGCCAAGTGACTGCTGCACTTGCTGCCGGCAATACCGTGATCGCCAAGCCGGCGGAGCAGACCACCTTGATCGCCCACGTCGCCGTGAAGCTGCTGCACGAAGCAGGCGTGCCCGAGGACGTGCTGCAGTTCCTGCCCGGCGACGGCGCCACGGTCGGCGCCGCGCTCACCCGCGACCCGCGCGTGACCGGCGTGGTGTTTACCGGCTCCACAGAAACCGCCTGGGCGATCAACCGCGCCTTGGCCGCGCGCAACGCGCCGCTGGCAACTCTCATCGCCGAAACCGGCGGCCAGAATGCCTTGATCGCCGACTCCTCTGCCCTGCCCGAACAACTGGTCAAGGATGCCATGACCGCCGCCTTCGATTCCGCCGGCCAGCGCTGCTCGGCCGCGCGCGTTTTGTTCGTGCAAAGCGACATCGCCGACAAAGTGGTGCACATGCTTGCCGGCGCGATGGACGAACTCGTGGTCGGCAACCCCGGCCTGCTGTCCACCGACGTCGGTCCGGTGATTGATGAGGACGCCAAGGCAATATTGACTGCGCACGCTGCGCGCATGGACACCGAAGCGAAGTTGATCAAGGCGGTCACCCTGCCCGACGACTGCCAGCACGGCAGCTTCTTCGCGCCGCGCGCCTATGAGCTGAAATCGCTGTCGCAGCTGAGCCGGGAAATCTTCGGCCCGGTGCTGCACATCATCCGTTTCGATGCCAACGACCTCGACAAGGTGCTGGCCGACATCAACGCCACCGGCTACGGCCTCACGCTCGGCATTCATTCGCGCATCGACTCCACCGTGCAGCGCATCGCCAAGGGCGTGCACGTCGGCAACTGCTACGTGAACCGCAATCAGATCGGCGCCGTGGTCGGCGTGCAGCCGTTCGGCGGCGAAGGCCTGTCCGGTACCGGCCCCAAGGCCGGCGGGCCACACTACCTGCTCAAGTTTGCCAGCGAGCGCACGCTCACCATCAACACCACCGCCGCCGGCGGCAACGCCTCGCTGCTGACGCTGGCCGACTGAGCCCACACATTCCTGAAGGCTCATGCAAGAACGACGTCCCCAAGGGGATTTCCTCCCCGGCACAAGCCGCGATCTGGGTCAACGGCCGCGACCGACACTTGATGCGCGGACATGCGGCTACACTCGGCGCATGTCCGGCAGCAACGCCCCCGCGTACCCGCGCGCCACTGCCCCATCATGGCCAGAAGCAAAACGCGCCGCTCACTGGCTGGAGTTACTTTCGCCATCTCAACCCGGATCAAAAACGGTTGGCTATGGAACAAGTTCCCATGCAGGCCAGACGTAGCGCACCAGCAGCTGCATCACCGCCAGCGCATAAACTCCCGCCAGCAAATCGTCCAGCATCGCACCAAATCCGCCGTGCAATTTCTGGTCGGCCCAACTCACCGGCCACGGCTTCCAGATGTCGAAAAGCCGGAACAGCGCAAACGCCGCCAGCATCCACGGCCAACCCGCGGGCGCGGCGAACAGCGCGATCCACATGCCGACGTATTCGTCCCAGACCACCACTGACGGGTCCTCGATGCCAGTGCGTTTGATCACCCAGTGTGCCGACAACACGCCGACCAGAAAAGCGATCGTGACCACGGCCAGATAGGAATACACGGGCAAGCCCTGCATCCAAAAAAACCACGGCAGCAGGGCGACGGCACTGCCTACAGTGCCGGGTGCGCGCGGCGAGAATCCGGCGCCGAAACCGGCCGCGATCCAGCCCAGCGGATGCCTGAGCAGCTTGCGTCGCGTTCCCACAGGCAGATGGCTCATGACGATGCCTCGCGGAAGTGGTCATATCCGGATTGCGTCAACACAAAAATTTCGTTCTCCGGCGTGAGCAGGCGCAATCCAGGCTCCATCGTGATGCGCCCGATGACCGTGGCCGGCACGGCCAGTTCTTCCAACTTGCGTTCTATTTCCAGCGCGTCACAGGTAGCGGCAGTGAAACACAGCTCATAGTCATCGCCGCCGGACAATTGCATCCGCCAGCGTTCGCTTTCGTCGGCGAAATGCTCGAACAGGGTGCGCGACAGCGGTAGCCGTCCAATATCGACATCGGCACCGATGCCACTTTGCATCAACACATGGCCGAGGTCGGCAGCCAGCCCATCGCTGATATCGATGGCGGCATGCGCCAGTCCGCGTAACGCCAAGCCGACATCCACCCGCGGCGTCGGCCGATCGAGACGATGGCGCAGCTTGGCCGACTGGATGCCACGCGCGCGGCACTGCGCCAAACCGCCGGCGGCGTCCCCCAGGGTGCCGGTCACCCAGATATCGTCACCCACTTTGGCGCCGTTGCGGCGCAGCGCTGCCTGCGCAGGCACAAATCCGTGCGCGGTGATGGTGATGGCCAGCGGGCCGCTCGTCGTGTCACCTCCGACCAAGGCCACGCCATGCTGGTCGGCCAGCTCAAAAAAGCCGTCCGCGAAATCCTCCAGCCAGTCGCCGTCGGCTTCCGGCAAGGTCAGCGCCAGCGATGCCCATGCCGGCTGCGCGCCCATGGCGGCAAGGTCGCTGAGGTTGACTGCCAGCGATTTCCAGCCGATGTCGGCGGCACCGGTGTCTACGGGGAAGTGCCGGCCGGCGATCAGCGTGTCGGTGGTGACCACCAGCGCGTGGCCATCGGGAACCTTGAGCAGGGCGGCGTCGTCGCCGATGCCGAGCAGCACGTCGTCGCGGCTCGCGCTGCGCTGGCGGAGCCTTTCGATCAGCTGGAATTCGCCCAGGGCTTCGGACATTGAGCGGTCGCGACTTGCGTCGCTCCTAAAGATGCGTCAGCGGCGCGGTTGCGATGATTCGGGGCCGCGCCATGACGCGGCGGCACGATCCAGCACGCCATTGACATAGGTATGGCCATGGTCGGAGCCAAAACGCTTGCTGATCTCGATAGCCTCGTTGAGCACCACCCGGTACGGCACATCCATGCGGTGGTGCAGTTCGAAGGCGGCGATGCGCAGTACGGCACGCTCAATCGGGTCCACCTGCGCGATCGGGCGATCTATGAACTCCGCGAGCGCGGCGTCGAGTTCGGCATGGTGTTTGACCACGCCGCGCACCAGGTCCTCGAAATATTGCAGGTCGGCGATTTCCATGTCCTGCTCGTGGCGGAACTGGTCAATCACTTTTTCCACCGCCGTGCCCGACAGCTGCCAGGCGTAAACAGCCTGAAGGGCACGGCGGCGCGCGCGCGAACGGGCGGCCGGGTCGATGCCATCGGTGCGCGTGTGCTTCATGGGCTGAACTCTTCAATCAAATGGATCAGGTGGACCATCTCGAGGGCGGCCAAGGCAGCCTCCTCGCCCTTGTTGCCGTGCGCGCCACCGGCGCGGGCCTCGGCGTCGGCGTGTTTTTCCACGGCAAGCACCCCGTTGGCAATAGGCAGCCGGTGGTCGAGCGAAACCCGCATCAGGCCACGCGCGCATTCATCGGCCACCTGCTCATAGTGGCGGGTGTCGCCGCGCACCACGCAGCCCAACGCCACCAGCGCCGAATAGCGCTGGCTGGCCGCGAGCGCGGCGGCCGCCACCGGCAACTCCCAAGCGCCGGGCACGCGCACCACGTGCACACCACCGGCTGCCATTCCGTGTCCAAGCAAGGTGTTGCGTGCCGACTCGACCAGCGCATCGGTGATGCGCGGATTCCAGCGGCTGGCGAGGATGGCGATGCAGGCGCCGGCCACGACGCGGACTTCGCCTTCGAAACGGATCATGCGTCTTGGCTCGGGTACAGGAGCGCCAGTTTAGCGCGTAGGCGCCGCCGGCACGTATTCGACGACCTCCAGCCCGTAGCCGGCCAGACCGACCTGCCGGCGCGGCGTGCCCAGCACGCGCAGTTGCCGGAGCCCCAGTTCGGCCAAAATCTGCGCACCCGCGCCATTGCGTCGCCATTCGGTAACGCGCGCCGGATCCGGCCCGGCCTGCTCGGTGATGCGCGCCAGCAGGTCGTCGGCGGCCACCGGCTCGGCCAGCACCACGAGCACGCCACAGCCAGCCTTCGCGATCATCGCCATGGCCTCGGCAACGCTGATGCCGAAATCAGCTCGCTGCCAGTGCAGGACATCGGACAAGGGATTCTTGACATGCACGCGCACCAGGGTCGGCATCGAGGCATCAGGCTCGCCGCGCACGAGCGCGAAATGCAGTTCGCGGCTGAGCCGGTCGCGGTAGCTGACCAGCCGGAACCGGCCATGCGCTGTATCGATATCTCGTGCATCGACGCGGTCCAGCGTGTGCTCGGTGGCGAGGCGATGGCGGATCAGGTCCTCGATCGAACCCATCTTCAGTCCATGTTCGGCGGCGAACTTTTCAAGCTCCGGTCGACGCGCCATGCCGCCATCGGGGCTGAGGATCTCGACCAGCACGCCGGCCGGCTCCAAGCCCGCAAGCAAGGCCAGGTCACTGGCCGCTTCGGTATGGCCGGTGCGGGTGAGGACGCCGCCTGGTTGCGCCATCAGCGGAAAGATGTGGCCGGGCTGCGTGAGGTGCCCGGGCCGCGCATCCGGACGCACCGCTGTGCGGATGGTGTGCGCGCGGTCGTAGGCGGAAATGCCGGTGGTGACGCCCTCGGCGGCCTCGATGCTGACGGTGAAATTGGTGTGGTAGGGCGAATTGTTGTCGCTGACCATCGGTGCGAGGTTCAGCTGCCGGCAGCGCTCGCGGGTCAGCGACAGGCAGACCAGGCCGCGCGCATGGGTGACCATGAAATTGATGTCGGACGGCCGCACCAGTTCGGCGGCCATGATCAAGTCGCCCTCGTTCTCTCGGTCTTCGTCGTCAACGATGACCACCATCTTGCCGGCGCGGATGTCGTCGAGGATGTCGGAGATGCTGGCGAAGCTCATGCCCATTCCCTCGTTGCGACGAGGCGCTCGACGTAGCGCGCCACCATGTCCACCTCGATATTGACCATCGCACCGGCACCTGTTTTTGAAAAAGCCGTATGCAAAACCGTATGTGGCACCAGGTTGACCTCGAAACCGCCATCGTCGGTGGTGTTGACGGTCAGGCTGACACCATCCACCGCAATCGATCCCTTCACCGCGACGTAACGCAGCAGTTTTTTCGGCGCGTTGAAGCGCCAGCGCTGCGAGCGGCCGTCGTCGATGATGGATTCCACCGCGCCAACACCGTCCACATGCCCGGCGACCAAGTGCCCACCCAGGCGTGTCGTCGGCAACAGCGAGCGCTCCAGGTTGACGGCAGCACCGACCGGCAACTCGACCAGCGTGGTCGATGCCAGCGTTTCGTTAGACACGTCGGCGACAAAACGGCGGGCATCGAACTCGACCACAGTCAGGCAGACGCCGGAAACGGCGATGCTTTCGCCCACCTGCACGTCGTGCATGGACAGCTCGCCCGTTGCAATGACGATGCGCAGGTCGCCGCCGCGCGGCTGCCGGGCTTCGACCTGGCCAACCGCCTGGATCAATCCTGTGAACATGCAGAGGTTTCCGTAGAAGTCAGGGGCGCAGCAACAGACGGAGATCCGGGCCAATCGCGCGCGAATCAAGCAGGCGCAAGCCTAGCCGATCGACCATGCTGGAAACGTCAAGACCGGCAAACAACGGTCGCCCGCGTTCGCCCAGCAGCACAGGCGCAACAAAGAGCAACAATTCATCCATCAGCCCGGCCTTGAGCAGGGCGCCGCACAGCGTGGCGCCCGCCTCGACCTGCAGTTCGTTGACGCCGCGCTCGGCCAGCTGCGACAGCATGGCCGGCAAGTCCAGCCGCCCGTGTTCGCGCGGCACGGCGATAGCGTCGATGTCGTCGCCGTAACCCGGCACCATATCGACCGCGTGCACGGCCAGCGTCGGCGCGGCCGTGTCGAAGATTCGTTCCTTCGCCGTCAAGCGGCCACGGCTGTCGAGCACCACGCGCAGCGGCGCCACCCAGTCCTCGCCAGCCGGCAGGCGCGCGGTGAGCTGCGGATCGTCGGCCAGCACGGTGCCGCTGGCGGTGAGCAGGGCGCTGCTGCGCGCGCGCCAGCGCTGCACGTCGGCGCGGGCGGCTTCGGATGTGATCCATTTCGATTCGCCGCTGGCCAGCGCCGTGCGGCCATCCAGGCTCATCGCCAGCTTGATGCGAATCCACGGCCGGCCGCGCTCAAGGCGCGAGAAGAAACCGCGATTGAGTTCGCGCCCGGCCGCTTCCATCAGGCCCGACTCGACCGAGACCCCGGCTGCCGCCAGCTTGCGGAAACCTTCGCCGTTCACTTGCGCGAACGGATCCCGACAGGCGGCAACCACGCGGGTCACGCCCGCCGCCACCAGCGCATCGGCACAGGGTGGCGTGCGGCCATGGTGGGCGCAAGGCTCAAGGGTGATGTAGGCGGTTGCCCCACGCGCCGCCGCACCTGCGGCGCGCAGCGCGTGCGCTTCCGCGTGCGGCCCGCCGGCGCGTACGTGAAAACCCTCGCCAATCACCTGTTCGCCGTGCGCGAGCACGCAGCCAACCATGGGATTGGGCTTGCAGGTATAGGCGCCGCGCTCGGCCAGCTGCAGGGCGTGGGCCATGTGGGCGTGATCGGTGGCGGAAAAAATCACGCCGGCACTTGCTCGTCGTCTTGCGCGGCGACCGCTTCGGCGGGATTGATCGCCATCACCGTCGCCTTCCAGCCATGGAACTCGACCTCATCGACAACGCGCCATCCCAAAGCGCGATAAAGCGGCTGGGTATCGACCGTATAGAGATACAGCACCGGGATGGCAAGGCTGGCTGCCTCGGCAACCAGCCGGCGCACCAAGGCGGTGCCAATGCCGCGACCCCGCTTTGCGGCCGCGACAAACAGGCTGGCCAACCACGGCGAATATTCGCGGATCTCGTCGTGATCGTTTTGCAGCAGGCTGACCGAACCGAGCAGGTGCTCGCCCTCCAACGCCAGCAGCGTGGTCGGCACCTGGCAGTGGCCAACGTGCATATGCAATTCGGCTTCGGCCGCATCGCGGCTCCAGCCCGCAATGTGCGTGCCCCACTCTGCATGATGCCACTCGGCCAGCACCTCGATGAACTGCGGATGGTCGCTCAGGTAGGCAAAACGCATGGTCAGCGCTTGCTGCCGCGCACCGGCTCGTCCAACAGGGGCAGGTTCTCGGTGACCAACCCAGGAAGATCACGCTCCAGCCGCTCGATCTCCTCGCGGAAATCGGCCACGTCCTCGAACTTGCGATAGACCGAGGCAAAGCGCACGTAGGCGACCTGGTCGAGTTTCTTGAGCTCTTCCATCACGAATACGCCGACCCGGCGCGAGGCGATCTCGCGCTCGCCGGTCATGCGCAGGGCATGGATCACGCCGCGCACGGCGGCATCAATCTGTTCCGCCGACACCGGCCGCTTCTGCAGCGAGCGCTCGAAACCGGTGCGCAGCTTGCGGTCGTCAAAGGCTTCACGGCGACCATCGCTCTTCACTAGCGTCGGCAGCTTGAGTTCGGCGGTCTCGAAGGTATTGAAACGCTCGCCGCACTTCTCGCATTCACGGCGACGGCGGATGGTCGAACCATCTTCCGATACGCGCGAGTCGATGACGCGGGTGTCTTGGTGCTGGCAGAAGGGGCAATGCATGTTTGTTCAGGGCCTCCGCAAGTAGCCATCCATGGCGCAGGGGGTCGGCCCGGGCTGTCCCTGCCCGGTCGTTCGCCGGCGCGCAAAACCCTTCAAGGCATTGCGCGAAACCCCCGGCTCACCCATAAACCGGAAACCTCCGGCACTGCTCGGTCACCTTCGCGCGCACGCCAGCGATCACGCTGTCGTCGATGGGCGAATCGAGCACGTCGCACATCCATTCCGCCAGCGCCACGCAGTCGGGTTCCAGATAGCCGCGGGTGGTCACCGCCGGCGTGCCGATGCGCAAACCCGAGGTGATGAAAGGCGAGCGCGAATCACCGGGCACGGCGTTCTTGTTGACGGTGATGTGCGCCTTGCCCAGCGCGGCCTCGGCATCCTTGCCGGTGACGTCGCGGCCGATCAGGTCGATCAGCATCAGGTGGTTTTTCGTACCGCCCGAGACGATGTTGTAGCCGCGCATGATCATGGCCTTGGCCATCGCCTGGGCGTTCTTCACCACCTGCTCCTGGTAGGTCTTGAACTCCGGCTCCAGCGCTTCCTTGAACGCTACCGCCTTGGCGGCTATCACGTGCATCAGCGGGCCGCCTTGGGTGCCGGGGAAGACCATCGACTGGAACTTCTTCTCGATCTCTTCGTTGGCCTTGGCCAGGATGATGCCGCCGCGCGGGCCGCGCAGCGTCTTGTGCGTGGTCGAAGTGACGACGTCGGCATGCGGGATCGGGTTGGGGTACACACCCGCTGCCACCAAGCCGGCGACATGGGCCATGTCGACGAAGAAATACGCGCCGACCTCCTTGGCAATCTGCGCCATGCGCTCCCAGTCGACGATCTGGGAATAGGCCGAGAAGCCCGCGATCAGCATGCGCGGGCGGTTGATGATCGCCAGCCGCTGCACTTCGTCGTAGTCGATCAAGCCGCGCTCATTGACGCCGTACTGCACGGCGTTGAACAGCTTGCCGGAAAAATTGACCTTGGCACCGTGGGTGAGGTGGCCACCGTGGGCCAAGCTCATGCCGAGGATGGTATCGCCGGGGCTGAGCAAGGCCAGATAGACGGCGGCATTGGCCTGCGAACCCGAGTGCGGCTGCACGTTGGCGTAATCAGCGCCGAACAGCTGCTTGACCCGCTCGATGGCCAGGCGCTCGGCGACATCGACGAACTCGCAGCCGCCGTAATAGCGCTTGCCCGGGTAGCCTTCGGCGTACTTGTTGGTCAGCACCGACCCCTGGGCCTGGAGCACGCGCGGACTGGCGTAGTTTTCCGAGGCGATCAGCTCGACATGGTCTTCCTGGCGGCGGAATTCGGACTCCATGGCCTGGGCCAGGACGTCGTCGTAACCGGCAATGCGCATGCTGCGGGTGAACATTCGAACCTCGGGCCGTGGCGGACAGGGCGAAATTGTAGCCGCCACCGGAAGCTACGGCCAACTGCGGTGGCACGGAAAGCAGCGATCAAGGATAATCAGGGGCTTATCGCCACTCTCGAACCTGCCGCCCGCCCTGGGCTCGCAGACGTGCGCGAATTGTTCCGATGGAGCCCCCATGCAATACATCTTCACCATGATCGGCGTCAGCAAGACCGTGCCGCCCAAGCGCCAGATCATCAAGGATATTTCGCTGAGCTTCTTCCCGGGCGCCAAGATTGGGCTGCTGGGCCTGAACGGCTCCGGCAAGTCCACCGTGCTACGCATCATGGCCGGCATTGATGCCGACTTCACCGGCGAAGCGCGGCCGCAGCCCGGCATCAAGATCGGTTACCTGGAGCAGGAACCCCGGCTCAATCCGGAACACACCGTGCGCCAAGCCGTGGAAGAAGGCGTGGGTGAACTGCTTAACGCACAGGCGGCGCTGGATGCCGTCTATGCGGCCTATGCCGAGGAAGACGCCAATTTCGACAAGCTGGCCGCCGACCAGCAGCGGCTCGAGGCCATCCTCGCCACCGGTGACGCCGACACGCTGGAGCTGCAGTTGGAAATTGCCGCCGACGCCCTGCGCCTCCCGCCGTGGGATGCGATCTGCGGCAAGCTTTCAGGCGGTGAAAAACGCCGCGTCGCGCTGTGCCGCCTGTTGCTGAGCAAGCCCGACATGCTCCTGCTCGACGAACCCACCAACCACCTTGACGCCGAATCAGTGGAGTGGCTGGAACAGTTCCTCACCCGCTTCCCAGGCACCGTGGTGGCGGTCACCCACGACCGCTACTTCCTCGACAACGCCGCCGAGTGGATCCTCGAACTCGACCGCGGCCGCGGCATCCCGTGGAAAGGCAACTACAGCGACTGGCTGAGCCAGAAGAGCGAACGCCTGAAACTGGAAGATTCGCAGGAAAAGTCGCGGCAGAAGGCGCTGCAAAAAGAGCTCGAATGGGTCCGCCAGAACGCCAAGGGCGGCCGGAGCAAGGGCAAGGCGCGCCTGCAGCGTTTCGAGGAACTGAACTCGATCGAGTACCAGCGTCGCAACGAGACCAACGAATTGTTCATCCCGCCCGGCGAACGCCTCGGCGACAAGGTCATCGAATTCAAGAACGTCAGCAAATCCTTCGGCGACCGCCTGCTGATCGACGACCTGAGCTTCACCGTGCCGCCGGGCGCGATCATCGGCATCATTGGCCCGAACGGCGCCGGCAAGTCAACCCTGTTCAAGATGATCACTGAACAGGAAAAACCCGATTCCGGCGAAGTGAACATCGGCCACACGGTGAAGATCGCCTACGTCGACCAGAGTCGTGACGCGCTGGTGGGCGACAAGAACGTCTGGCAGGAAGTGTCAGGCGGCTCGGACATCATCACCATCGGCAAGGTCGAAATCCAATCACGCGCCTACATCGGCCGCTTCAACTTCAAGGGCGCAGACCAGCAGAAGCTGGTCGGCACGCTGTCGGGCGGTGAACGCGGTCGCCTGCACATGGCCAAGACTCTGCTGCAGGGCGGCAACGTGCTGCTGCTTGACGAACCGTCCAACGACCTCGACATCGAAACGCTGCGGGCACTGGAAGATGCGCTCCTGGAGTTCCCCGGCTGCACGATGGTGATCTCGCATGACCGCTGGTTCCTCGACCGCATCGCCACCCATATCCTCGCGTTCGAAGGCGATTCCCACGTCGAGTACTACCAGGGCAATTATCGCGAGTACGAGGAAGACAAGCGCCGCCGCCTCGGCGAGGAAGGCGCCAAGCCACATCGCTTGCGCTACAAGGCGCTGAAGTAGAGCGCGGTGCTTTTGCCTGTGTAGGAGCGGCGCAAACCGCGACAAACCGGCCAACCGCGGCTCGCACGGCTACTGCAAGACCGCGTAACTGGCCATTCGCCACTGGAGCGTTCGATGAACTTCATGCAGGCCCTGCGCCAACGGTGGTACGACACCAACACCCTGGTTTGCGTCGGCCTCGATCCCGAGCCGACGAAATTTCCGGTACACCTGCGCAGTCACGACGACGCGGTGTTCGAATTCTGCCGCGCCATCATTGATGCCACTGCAGATCTGGTCTGCAGCTTCAAACCGCAGATCGCTCACTTCGCCGCACTCGGGCAAGAGGCCGCGCTGCAGCGCCTGATCGCGCATATCCACGCCGCCCATCCGGGCCTGCCGGTGATCCTCGACAGCAAGCGCGGCGACATCGGCAGCACGGCGCAGAACTACGCCATCGAGGCCTTCGACCGCTACGGCGCCGATGCAGTGACCGTGAATCCCTACCTCGGTCGCGATTCGGTGCAGCCCTTCCTAGACCGCGCCGACAAGGGCGTGGTCGTCCTCTGTCGCACCTCCAACGCCGGCGCCGGCGAACTGCAGGATTTGCTCGTTGATGGTCGACCGCTGTACCAGCACGTTGCTGAAAAAGTGGCGCGCGACTGGAATGGCAACGGCAACTGCGCGCTTGTCGTCGGAGCCACCTGGCCCACGCAACTGCGCGAAGTTCGCCAGATCGTCGGTGACCTGCCCTTCCTCGTGCCCGGCGTCGGCGCACAGGGCGGCGATGTCGAGGCCATCATCGGCAACGGCAAGACTGCCGACGGCAGCGGACTTGTCATCAGCTCCTCGCGGGCGATCCTGTATGCCGGCGACGGCGAGGATTTTGCAGTCGCGGCACGCAACGCAACCATGGCCCTGCGCGATCAGGTCAATCTTTACCGCTGAGCCCTGCGCGCACGCCACAAGGCGAGTGGCGCGACCAGCACGAAGCGCAGGCCAATGGCCGTTGCCGCAAGTAGCGCCCAGCCAGGAGATCGACAGTCAGGATCATGCTGGCGCAGGTAGCGCCAGACGCCGCGGTGCTTCTGCCATTCCGACCACAGCGGCCGCGCCCGGCTGGACACGCCGCGCACGTGCACCGCGCTGATATCGTTGGCCACCAGCACCTCGTAGCCGGCGTCGCGCACGCGCCGGCACAGATCCAGGTCCTCGGCATGCAGTCGGTAGCCTTCGTCAAAACCGCCCAAACGCACGAACAGACCCGATGCCATCAGCATCAGCGCCCCGGAAACCGCGTCCACCAACTGCATCAACAGCGTCCCGCCGCGCCCCTGCGCCAAGTTGCCTCCGGCGCGCCAGGCCCTGCGCAGGAATTCGCGCAGCGTCGGCGCTTCACGGCGCGAAGCGGGATCCGGCACGCCACGCTCATCGACCATCTCGATGCCGATCAGGCCGGCACCGGGGCGCGCGCGTGCATGTTCGAGCAAGCTCGAAATGCTGCCCGGATCGACGTAGAGATCGGGATTGACGAACAGGATCCAGGGCTGGGCGATGGCGGTCGCACCCTGGTTGCAGGCTGCGGAAAAACCGCCATTGCCGGCATTGCGCACCAGTGAAAGCCGCGACTCGACCATGGCACGCTGGCCGACGCGCGCGGCCGTGTCATCCGGCGAGGCATTGTCGACCACCACGACGCGGGCGATGTCTCGGGCAGCCAACAGGCGATCCAGGCAGGTGTCGATAGTGGCGGCATTGGCGTAGGTGACCACCACCACGCCGATGGTGGCCGCTGCGCTCATGGCTCGCCCAAGGCACGCAGGCGCGCCAGCTCCGCCTCAAGGTGGGCGATGTGCGCGGCAGCGGCGCGATTGCGTCGAACCTCGTCGCGATAATCGGCGTAAACGCTCTCACTGGCATCCCCATACAGCGACAAGGCCGGCAATGCGGCCAAGGTTTGCGAATCGCGCGCGCACACGGCCAGGTAGTACATCGGCGGGTAGGTCAGGCCCGGCTGCAGCCCGGTATCGGTTGCCGTCACCGCTTGCGTGCTGCCGCCCAGATCATCCATCGCCCACAGCGCCGACTGGAACAGCAGTTTCTGCGCGTACAGGCGGACGTGGGTAAAACGCGGCGCAAGAAACGCTTCGAACTCGTCGCGATACAACTCGCGCACGTGGTGCGGATTGATTTCGCCGGCCAGTTCGCTGTAGTTGCGCCGGTCCGGAGTAGAGATGAGCAGCAAACCCTCCGGCCGCAGCAGGCGTGCGAAACCATCGAGCAGGTGTTCTTGCGCCTCGACGTGCTCAAGCGTTTCGAAACTGACGACCAGATCGAAGCTCGCGTCGGCCAGATGGTCAAGCCGGGTGGCATCGGCCTGTTCAAACTGCAGGCCCGGTGTGCCGCCATAGCGAGAACGCGCGTGGTCGATGGCTACAGCGTCGATATCAACGCCCAGCACATCGGCGCCGACACCAGCGAGCAAGGCGCTGCCGTATCCTTCGCCGCAGGCGGCATCGAGCACGCGTCGGCCCGGCGCCAGCATCCGCGCGAAAGCATAGCGATGCCAGTGTTCATAGGCGATCTCGCGCACGCATTCGGGCGTGAAGCGTTCACCGGTAAAGGGCAGGACGGAATCGGTCATGGGCGGCTCAGGCAAACAAGTCGCGCTGCGGGCCGCCGGCTTCCATCTGCGCGATGCGCGCCTTCAGTTGCTCGCGCAGCGGTGCCAGCGGATCGTCGAGGATGAAACGCGCCACCACGTCATGATAATCGGGCCAGCGCGCCAGCAGTCGCTGCAGGTTGTCGCCACCCGGCCCCTGTCCCAGCGGTCCGAACGAGGCATTGCCGGCGTGCACCACGTAGGCGCTGTCGCACAACACGTTGCGCCAGCCCATGGCGGCGGCGCGGCGACAGAAATCGTTTTCCTCGCCGTAACCGCGACCGAAGGTTTCGGCATCGAAGGCGCCGATCTGGCCCAAGGCCCGACGCCGGACGTACATGCAGAAACCGACAGCCGTCGGTATTTCCGGGTACTGCGGCTGCGCCAGGCTCGCCGCCGCTGCGGCAATCGCATCGGGAAATCCGGGCGCCGGATTGTTCTCGCACAGTTCGGGGAAGGAACAGATTTCAGCATTGTTCGACCAGGGCGTCACCGTGGCGATGCGCACATCGCTGGCGGCACAGCGGGCGATTTGCTGCAGCCAGCCGGGTGTCACCACCGCATCGGAATTGAGCAGCAGCAGGTCGTCTTCTCCGGTTTCGTTGAAAGCAGCGTTGCAGTTGGCCGGGAAGCCGAGGTTGTGCGGGCGCAGCACGTAGCGGGCATCGAGTCGGCTGCGATAGCACCAACCGCGCGCCAGCGGTTCGATATGCGGGTCGGTCGAGGCGTCGTCGCAGATCAACACGCGCGCTTTGGCTGGCAGGGTTCTTTCCAATGAAGCCAGACACGCATCCAGCGCCTCGCGGGCGTTGAAGACGGTCACGACCACGGTGGGCAAGGTCAGCACGCTCATGCCTCGCTCGGCCCGATCCAGCGATGCGGCAGCCGGGTCACGCCCAGTTCGCGGCTGGCACCGCGCACCAGCACGCTCGTTACCCGCGTATCGAACATCCGCAGGCCCTCGCCGTCGAGCAAGTGCGTTCGCAATTGGTAGGCGCCGGGCAACAACGGCAAGTCCTCGAAACACAGGCGATAGCGGTAACGCCCCTCACCCATGGCCTGCCCGCGCACGCCTTCGATTTCAGAACTGGTGCCATAAACGGCGGTGCCATCGGCGCGCACCCAGCCACACATCAGCACCGGAGTCGCATCGGCGGGCGCACGCAGGACGACGTCATGTACCAGCGTTTGCCCCATGTCGAGCTGGAGCGACTGCCCCGGCTCGACGCCATTGCTATCGACGCTATCGATCGCATAGTCGGAATAAGGTGATGACTGAACCGGACTGCCTTCAGTTGTTCGCTGGCGCGTCTCGTGCCAAGCCAGATAACGCTGGCTGACATCGAAGACATCGCCCTGGGCCGCAATGCGCCCGTGCTGCAGCCAGATCGCCTGCCGGCACAGTTTCTGTACGTGGTACATGCTGTGCGAAACCAGCAGCAAGGTGCCGCCGCCGGCGAGGTAGTCGTCGATCCAGCGGATGCATTTTTTTTGGAAACTCTCATCGCCAACCGCCAGCACTTCGTCGGTGATCAGCAGCGCCGGACGTATGGCCGCGATCACTGCGAACCCCAGGCGCACCACCATGCCGGTGGAATAGTGCTTGACCGGTTCGTCCATGTAATCGCCGATGTCGGCGAAGGCTTCGATTTCCGGCAGTTTTTCCGCCAGCGCGCGGGCATCGAGGCCATGCAGCGCGGCAGCCATGCGCACGTTGTCGCGGCCGCTGAACTCGGGATGGAAACCGGCGCCGAGTTCCAGCAGTGCGCCGATGCTGCCATGCGTCCTGACGGTTCCGGCACTGGGCGTGAGCACACCGGTGACCAGCTTGAGCAAGGTGGATTTGCCGGCGCCATTCTCGCCGATGATAGCGAGGGACTGTCCGGGCAACACGCTGAAACCGATGTCCTCAAGCACCCGAACCTGCCGCTGCAGCGGCCGGCCGCGCAGCACATCGAGCAGGGCGCGAAGGTGATCGCCGCGGTGGCCGAGCACCGGATAGTGCTTGCACAGACCCTGCACTTCGACCAGCGGCTGGCTCACAGGAAGTCCTCCAAGTGCGGTCGCGCGCGCGCGAACAACCAGCGGCTTGCCCACAGCAGGATGACCGAAGTCACAGCAGAAATGGCCAACGCTGCCCAGTCCACCGGCAGGCCGCTGAAGCCGGCGCGCACTGCCTCCACAGGCGCCGCCGCCGGATTCCAGGCCAGCCAGCGGCCAACGTAATCGGGCAACTGGTCACGTGCATAAATCACCGGCGTGAGGAAAAACCACAGCGTCAGCAGGTGGCCAATCGCGGCGCCTATATCGCGCAGGAACACCTGCAGGATCGCCAACAGTCGTGCCAGCGCGTAGCCGAACAGGCCCATCACCAACAATCCCGCCAGCATCGCCGGCATACCTGACACCTGCGGCAGATAGCCGAAGACCGCCAGCGCCATCAACACCAGCACGAAGGCGCTGAGGTCGATCATCGCGCTGGCGGCAATGCGGGTGTCGATGAAGATGTCCTGCGGCACTGCCACCTTGCCGATCAGCGCGCCGTTTTCGGTCAGCGCGCCGAGGCCGCGGCCGATCGCGTTGGCGAGCAGGCCCCAGGTCCACAGGCCGAGGGCAAGGAAGGCCGGATAAGGCAAGTCCGATGACGACGAGCGTGCTTTCAGAAGCTCGCCAAACACCCAGGACAGGACCGCCAGCTGCACCAGCGGAAGGATGAAATGCCACGCCACACCCAGCACGCTGCCCTGGTAGCGCTCGGTGAACTCGCGGCGCAGCAGCTCGCGGAAAACCGCGCGATGGGCGCCCTGGATCATTGTCCCGCGGCAGGTTTTTCTTTCTGCCGGCGCAGCGGCTCCAGCGCGCGGAAGCGCGAACCGTATTCATCGGTGAGCCTGCGCGCCTCGCTCGGGTCGCGAACGATGGTCGGTGTGATCAGCACCAGCACTTCCTCGCGGTTGTCGCTGCGGGTCTGCGCGCCAAACAGGGCGCCTACCACCGGCAAGCGGCTCAGGCCGGGAATGCCACCGGAGCCCTTGCCCTTTTCAGTCTTGATCAGGCCGGCGATCAGGACGGTCTCGCCGCTGCGCACCGCCACTTCGGTGTGCAGCTTGCGGTTGTCGACGCTGATGTTTTCGCCGATCTTCGGGCCACTGGCCGAAGGCGAGCTGACGTCCTGGGTGATTTCCAGGAAGACCATGCCATTGGTCGACACCCGCGGCTTCACCTTGAGGCTGACGCCGGTCTGGCGGAACTGCACGTTGCTGAAGGAATTGTCGGTATTGGTATTGCCGTTGTTGTTGATGATGGTGCTGGCCACCGGGATCTGGGTGCCCGAGCTGAAATCGGCCTCGACATTGTTGCGCACCAGCACCGACGGTGCCGACAGGACGCGCAGGTCGGAAACCTCATCAAGCGTTCTGATTATGGCCTGGGCGCTGGGGCCCATGAAGGTGAAGTTGGCAGCGTCCGCGCTGATGCTGGTCGCCGTGTTGCGGACACGGGTCAGGGCCGATGCCTGGTTTTGTGACGCGGTCGGAACGGCATTGCCAAAGAACCAACTGACGCCATATTCCAAACTGTCGATCAGCTTGACCTCGACCACCTGCGCTTCGATGTGCACCTGCAGCGGCATGGTGTCCAAGCGCTCGATGGCGCGCCGGATCGACTCCCACTGCGCCGGGCTTGCGCGCACCAGCAGGGCGTTGCTCTCTTCGACCGCACTGATGCCGACTTCACCGCCGGCAATGCTGATCGCCGTTGAACTGCCGCCTGCCGGCGCGACCGACTTGGCTGCAGCCGGCGGCGTGGCGTCGGTGCGCACTTCAACCGGCTCGAGGCCGGGCATCAGCGAAGGCGGCGCATTGGAATTGCTCGCGCTGGAACCGCCGAACACCGTGGTCAGCTGCTCGGCGAGGTCGGTCGCTTTCATGTTCTGCACGTCGTAGACGTACAGTCGCGCGCCCTCGCCGCCGGCGTCCAATCGTTCGATGAACTGCTGCACCTGCTGCAGGTAGCTGGCCTGCGCGGTGATCACCATCACCGCGTTCTGCCCTTCCAGCGGCATGAAGCGGAACATCCCGGCGACCGGCGTCTTGGCGCCTTCGCCGAACACCTTCTCCAGCTCGCCGACCACTTTCGAAGCTTCCGCCGACTGCAGCGGATACACACCCACCGACATGCCGGCCAACCAGTCGACGTCAAAAATTTCCACGGTGCGCAGGTAGTTCTGCAGCTCGGCGCGGCTGCCCGCAAGCACGATCAGGTTGCGAGAATTGTCCACCTGCACCACGGCGTTGGCGCGGGCATAAGGCTTGAGCAATTTTTCCATCTCGACTGCCGAGATGAACTTCAACGGCACCGCGCGCACCTCATAGCCGCGTGCGTTGGCCGGCGAGCCCGTGCGCGGGGAAAGATTTCCGGCGATGGCCTGGTCGGACGGCACCACGTTGTAGCGGCCATCGCTCCAGACCAGGCGGGCGTTGTTCCAGCCGAGCACCATTTCCAGCAGCGACAGCGCCTGCGCGCCGCTGACCGGGCGCGGGGTGGCCAAGGTCACGGTGCCCTGGACGTTCGGTGCAATTACATAGTTTTGCTGCAGCAGGTCTCCGAGGATGGCCTTGACCACGGCGTGCACCGATTCGCCCTCGAAGTTGAAGGTGGCCTCGCCGGTGGACGACAGTCCCGGCGGTGGGGCGGCGGCGGCGCGCGTGTTGATCAATTCGCCGCTGCCCTGGCGCACACGCGACTGGGCGGCAACCCTGCTGGCTTCACTCTGGACCACCGGCACGGTGGAGTTTTCCTGAGTCGGGTCGTTATCCTGGCCCATGGGCTGGTCGTTGCGCTGCATGCGCGGCAGCGTCGGCGTGGCGCAGGCCGCCAACAGGGTAAGGGCGAGCGCAAGCAACGGGCCGGTACGGGTCATGGGGAGCATCATTGATTCACTTTGTCGGTTGGGCCGCCGCGCGGGCGTTTTCCTGGCGCATTTGCGCGCGCCGCGCTTCGATCCGGCGGCGGATCGCTTCAACTTGCTGTTCCTGGGTCATTGGCGGGGCATTGTTCGCCGCCGCCGTTGCCATTTGTGCTGTCGCCGGGCCAGGTGCGGGCGGAGGTGAAGGCATCGGCGCCTGCACGGCCGGGCCGGCATTGGCAACCGGCTGCGATGAAGCCGGAAGCGGCGTGGCAATGGCCGTCGGCGCGTCGCCGCCCGTGCCGTTGTAAGCGCGAAGGTCCAGCGCACGCTGGCCACCCGGGCCTTCGAACACCGCCCTGCGCGGCTCCAACGAGACCAGCGTCCAGCCCGTGCCTTCGACGCGCTCGCCCAAGCGCACGCGATGCACGCTGCCGGCTTCGTTCTTGCGCACGATGGCCAGCTTCAGCGACGAGGTGATCATCACGCTGGTCAGGGTGGCATCGAGTTCGCCGCCGCCTTCCGGGCCATTGACGATGGCAACAGCGGCTGGACGACGATCGAAATTCAGCAGGGGCCGTTGGCCGATTTCGGCATAGGCCTCGGGAGCGGCGAGCCGGGGCGGTGGCGCCTGCAGCGAAACCTCGGGCAACGCCGGAGCCACGCCGTCAGCGGCCAGCAGGCCCTGGCGTCCACCAAGGCCGAACGCCGACAGCAGCAGCAGGCCGAGCGCCCAGGCACAGGCGGCGGCCATCAGCAGGGTCATCGGGCGCAGGGACTTATCCACGGCTGGACCCGCTCACTTTGTTCGGCTTGCTCGGCAGGTAGCCGTAGAGATCGAAACTCACGTCCATGGCGCCGGCGTTGGTTTCCGCACCGACGCCGAGATAGCTGCGCCGCGACAGCAGTTCGAGGTTGTCAACGAACAGCTGCGGGCTGCCGCCTTCCAGCGCCTGCAGCACCTGCGCCATCTCGCTCATGCCGCAGCGCAGGCGGACCTGCACGACCACGCGTTCGAAAGCCTCGTCCTGCGGCACGTCCGAGGGCGTGCGCGCGGTGATCTGGCACTGGGCGGGATTGGGGCTGGCGCTGCCGACCACCTGCTCCAGCCTTTGCGCCAGCGCCGCGCTGGCCAGTTCCTTGTTGGCTTCGGACAAAAAGCTTGGCGTGTTGGCCTGGAACTGCCGGACCTGGGCCAGCCGGCGCTCGACTTCCGGCCTCTGCGCGGCCTCAAGGCGCAGCGCCAACTCCTTGTCACGCAACTCATCACGCTGCCCGCCCATCTCCAGCATTGGCGCGCTGAACCACCAGTGCACCAGCAGCAGGTAAGCGGCGACGAGCGCAGCCACGAGTACCAGCAGGGTGCGGCTGCGATCAGGGAGAGGACTTGCCACGACCGGCCTCCTTTGCGCTGCCGGTGACGGTCGCGGTCAGCGTGAAGCGTTCGCGGCCGGTGCGCGGATCCGTTTGCAAGGCGCCGGCGAGCGCCGGCGACTGCAGCAGCGGCGAAGGCTGCAACAAGCCGACCAGGGCCGTCGCCTGCTGGCCTTGGCCGACCAAAACCACGCGGCCTTCGTTGACGCTGAGCTTCTCCAGCGCGGCGCTGTCCGGAATGCGGTGGGTCAGGTCCTGCAGCAGTTCGAGCATGCTCGGGTTGCCCATGCGCACCTTGCTGATGAACTTCGCCGCGGCCAGCGATCGCGTCAATTCGTTGCGCAGCCGGCGCACGTCGCGCGCGCTGTTTTCAGCGACATTGACCTGGCTTTGCAGCGACTCCAGACCGATGCGGCGGTTGTGCAGCATCAGCTGCATGGCAATGAACAGCGCGGCCAGCGCCACCAGCGCCAGCCACAGCTGCAGCCAGGCGCTGCGATCAAACTGGCGCGGGCGCTGCTGCGCCGGCAGCAGGTTCACACCCAAACGGCGACCCTCGCGATCACGCACGTCGATGCCGGCCAGACCGGTGGCCAGCGGCCCCAGCGCGGCGAGCGCGGCATCGAGCTGGACGCGCGGCAGCACCACCAGTTCGGCCAGGAGCTGTTTCGCAACACTGTCGCGCGCGAGAACGCGACCGGCATACGAGACTTGGTCAGCCGAGAACGGCGTCTGTCGATCCAACTCGTGCGCCAGCACTTCCTGCAGCCTCGGCTCGGCGGCGGCGGGCAAGCTGAGCTCGCGACGCAGGACCTTGTCGGCCGGCAACAGCAGCCAGCGTGCGACATCGGGCGATTCGCTGCGCAGCTTGCGATCAAGCATCGCCAGCATTTCCGGCGCGTCCGCCGGCAAATCGCCGAGCGGGGTTTCGCGCTGGTCACGCAGCGCCAACAGGCGCAGCCCGCCAGCATCCAGCTGCAGTCCCAGCCGCAGCGGACCTGCGGCTAGGCGCTGCCGCCAGCCGGACGGCAGCAGCGACAGCACGGCCGCGCCGGCCTGCCGCAGCCACGCGGACAGCGGGCTTTCGGCATAGCGGGCGTACAGCGGCGCGAATTGACGTTGAATGGTATCGGCGAGGGGCATCAGTCAGGGTCTCCCACCCGCCAGCTCAGGGGCAAATACAGCTTGCCGAAGACCCCACTGGCGCCGATGCGCACGATGGCGGTGACTTCGACCGTCGAGCCGTCGGAACGGGTGGTGCGGCTGGAAATATCATACGTGCCCGAGCCTTGCGGGGCGAGCGTGACGCCACCAGGCAGCGCCGGTGGCGGCAGGCTGGGCTGCCAGGATTGCCGCAGGGACTGGATCTGGTCGATATCGACCGGGGAATAGCCCATCGCCGCCAGCACCAGGGGCGAAGCAAAGCCGGGATCCGGCCGGGCCTGGCCTGTGAACACGGTGATATGCGGCGCGAGCTTGCGGTACAGGTCGTGGTCCATGCCCAGCACCTGCTGCAGCTCGGACAGGGTTTCAAACGGCCGGTCGCGGGCGCCGTAGGGCAGGCCGGCGGCCTCATATTCACGATCCTCGGCACCGAGATCGGACGCCAGCAAGTCGTCAGGATCGCGCCAGTCAATGATGGCGGCGGCGATGCGGTCAGCCTGTACCTTGTCGGCACCGACCTGTTCCAGCAGCTTGCCCAGCAACAACATGTCGGCGGCGTTGAGGTCGACCTTGGCGCCCTCGTCGCGCACACGTACGCTGACCTTCTGGCGCTCGAACTCAAAATCGTAGTCACGACCGTCCGGCACCCAGCGCAGGTTGCTGTCGTTGCTCGCCAGGTGAAGCGCGGCCACTTCCACGCCGGCCTCGCCCAAGTAGCGGCCGACCGTGGCGTGGCGCACGCTGCGTCCCTGCAGACCTTCGACCCGCGCCGACAGCGCGAACGCGACCACCAGCGCTGTCAGCAGCACCAGCAACCACAGCACCAGCATCAGGGCAGCGCCGCAATCGCGCCTGTGGATAACGGGCTTCATCGCTCCACCCGTCCCGGCGGGTTGGTGCCAAAGCTGGCCGCATCCCCGGTCAGGGTCTGCGCCGCGGTGTTGACCGTCGCCAGGCGCACCGGCACCACCAGTTCCGGCCAGTGTCGTTTGTCATCCTTGAAACGCAACTGCAGGCGCAGCACCGGCGCCATTTGCGAGGCCACGTTCCATTCGTCCTGCCAATCGCCAGGCGTGCCATCTGCCTGCAGCGTGCGGTATTCAAAGCGCGCTTCAGCGATGCCGTCGAGCAGGATTTCCGGCTCGCGTTCGGCCTCGATCGGCCCGTCGGCGGACAGCAGCCGGAATTCAAACTGCAGCCGCTTCCCACCCGACCCGGGCACCACCTCCAGCGTCTGCAGGTAGCTGCCGCCGCGCGACAGGTAGCCAGGCAAAGTGCCGACAAACTCCACGCGCTGGTGATCGCCACGGAATTGCGTCCCGTCGCCGGTGGTCTGGTCGAACTCGAATGCGCTCGGCAGCGCCGCCGATAGCTGCCGGCGCAGGAACCCCTGCACGGCGCGCAGGCGCTCGTTGCGCTCGCCCTCGGCTTCGGCGCGGATGACCGATTGCGCACTGCCACGAAACGTCGCCAGCGCCAGCGCCATGCCCATCGCCATCAGGGTGACCGCCAGCACCACTTCCAGCAGGCTGAAGCCGCCCTGCTTGGCTATGATCCTGCCCGCGCTCTTCCTGTCGATCCTGATCCTCTCAGCCCGTTTCATGGTTTGCCACCCACGGCAGCCACCTGCGCATGGCGCACGCGCAAGGTCACGAAATCGATCTGCTGCTGGCTGCTTTCTCGCCCCCAGCGCACGTTCAGCGCCACGCGATAGAGCACCGGCAGGGCAATGGGCTGCTGTGGCGCCGGCGGCGTGGCTTCCGGCAGCGGCACCGGGTCTTCGATTTCGCGGACATCCAGCGTCCAGCGATAGCGGCCGTCGGCGAATGCCCCTTCGCTTTGCCCGGGCTCGATGTAGTCGAGCACGCCAATGGCGTCGAGCTTGCTTTGCGCATGCAGGCTGGCCTGGCTGGCATCACCGGCCCAGCGGATCTGCTGCAGGCCGCGCGACTGCAGGCCGAGCAGCAGGCCCAGACCCGTCGCCAGCAGCGCAAAGGCGAGGATGACTTCCAGCAGCGTGAAACCGCGCTGGCGCTGCCTGGCGCCGCCCACGGATGGGCTAGTGCCGCGCGAGTCAGAATGCCGGTAGCGGCCCGCACTCATTGCTTGCTTTCGCCGCGGCTCAACCTGACATCGCCGATCAGCCAGCCTACGTCCAACTGCCATGCCGCGCGCCCACTTTTCAGCACAACGCGGCCGCCGGTGGACGCGCCTTCCGGAAAGAACCGGATCGCCACCACGCCCTCGGCCGGCTGCTCGCTGCGGGCCACGGTGGCGATGATCTCGACGCTTTTCGGAAGCACGCCCGAGTGCCCGGCCGCTTTCCATTCGCGGGTGTTGGTGTCCAACGTGAACAACTTCGGCTTGCCGGTGGCAATCGCCTGGGCGCGGGTGTAGCGCAGTTGGCCGGCGAGTTCCTTGGCGGCGCTGCGCAGCTGCTGTCCGGGCAAAGCCTTGCCGACCACGCTGGCGGCGATGGCCATGGCCACGACCACCAGACTGGCCACGACCAGCATTTCCAGCAAGGTGAACCCGCGAATCCTGCGCATGGCCGTGCGTCAGGGCGAGACGACGATGTCCTTGTCCACACCCTCGCCCCCGGCCCTCTTGTCGGCGCCCAAGCTGACCAGTTCGAAGCTGTCGTCACCGGCGCGGCGATATTCGATCGGCTTTTTCCAGGGATCGACCAGGTCGGCCTGTTTGGCATACGGACCGAGCCAGCCGTCGGCATTGCCCGGCGACTTGACCAAGGCATCAAGGCCCTCGGGCAAGCCGCCGACGTCCGATTCGTACATGCCGATCTGCGCGGCCAGCGAATGCAGCGCGGTTTCAGCCAGCTTGGCGTCGGCGCGGTTCTTGTTGTTGACGATCTTGCCGCCAACCACGGCCAGGATGCCGCCAATCAGCACGATCACAATGACGATCTCGATCAGGGTGAAGCCGCGTGCTGCATGGGCGTTGGGAGAGCGGGTGTGTCGCATGGTGTCGGCCTTGGTGTGTAGATGGGTACGGGTGATCAAAGCGAGCCGGTGAGGTCGTAGATCGGCAGCAGTACCGCCAAGATGATCGCCGCCACGACGATGGTCATCAGCACGGTCAGCACCGGCACCAGCAGGGCCATCAGGCGGTTGATGGCGTTGCCTGTTTCGGCGTCGAAGGTATCGGCAACCTTGAGCAGCATGGTATCGAGTTCACCCGACTCCTCGCCGACCTGGATCATCTGCACGGCCAGGCGCGGGAAGCACTTCTGCCTGGCCATGGCATAACCCAGACCCGAGCCGGTCTTTACTTCGCCCGTTGCCGTTTCCAGCGCCTTGCCCAGCAGGCTGTTGACCAGCACCGGGCGCGAGAGGTTCAACGCGGTCAGCAGCGGCACGCCGTTATCGACCAGAGTGCCGAGCGTGCGCGCCAGGCGCGCGGTATCGAGCCGGGCAACCAGCGAACCGATCAGGCGCGATGCGAGCAGGCGTTCGTCCAGCGCCAACCTGAACGCCGGATCGGCCAGGCGCGCATTCAGCCAGACCAGCGTGGCCGCGACCAGCGCCAGCCCCAGCCACCACCAGCCGCGCAGTGCGTCGCTGGTCCACATCAGGGCCTGCGTATACCAGGGCAACTCGGCCTCGAGGTTGTCGAACAGGGCCTGAAACTGCGGCACCACGAACATCAGCAGGAACACCACCGCGCCGCCGACCACGACCATCAGCAGGGCCGGATAGATCATCGCGTTGATCAGGCGCGCGCGCAGTTCGGCGCTGCGGGCGAGATAATCAGCCAGGCGCAGCAGGCTCGCGTGCAGGCCGCCGCCAGCCTCGCCGGCGCGCACCAGGTTGACGTAGACCCGCGAGAACAGCCCGTGCTGCTGCTCCAGCGCCGTCGACAGCGGCGTGCCACCGCGCACCGCCTCGCGGATGCGTTCAACCACCTTCTTTGCATCACCGGTTTCCGGCAGTTCGATCAAGGTGCCAAGGGCGCGATCGAGCGGTTGGCCGGCACCGAGCAGGGTCGCCAGCTGTTCGGTGAACTGGCGCAACTGCGCCGCATCCATATCCTTGCGACCGAAGCCCGAGAACAGTCCACCGCCCTGCCCGGCTTCATCGGCGCGACGTGCGTCCACCGGCAGATGGCCCTGGTCCTGCAGGCGCGCGATCACCTCTTCGCGACTGGCCGCTTCCATCTGGCCGTCGAGGGTTTCACCGCTGGTGGACAGCGCCTTGTAGCGGAAAAGGGGCATGTCAGGAAAACCCGGTATTCGACAATGCGTCGTCAATTCGCGCAGAACCCATCAGTGCGTCAAAAGAGCTCTGCCGAGTCACGAGTCCCGGGTCCTGACTCCCGATTTCCACCTCAAGCTTCCTGCGTGACACGGAACACTTCCTCGATGGTCGTGTAACCCTGCATCGCCTTGACCAGGCCGTCCTCGTACATCGTGCGCATGCCCATCTCGCGCGCCGCCTTCTCGATCTCGCCCATGCCGGCGCGCTGCATCACCAGCCGGCGCAGGGTGTCATTCATCACCAGGAATTCCATGATCGTGGTGCGGCCGATGTAGCCGGTCGGCGCGATGGCCGAAGGCACCGGGCGATACAGGTAGATCGTGCCGCGCGGCTGGAACCGGCGCAGGCCGAACTGCTCGATCACCTCCGGTAGCGCTTCGTATTTTTCCGCATGGGTTTTCTCAAGCCTTCGCACCAGCCGCTGCGCCAGAATGCCATTGACGGTCGAGGTCAGCAGGTAGTCCTCGACGCCCATGTCGAGCAGGCGAGTGATGCCGCCGGCGGCGTTGTTGGTGTGCAGGGTGGAAAGCACGAGGTGGCCGGTGAGCGCCGACTGGATCGCGATCTTCGAAGTCTCGAGGTCGCGCATTTCGCCGATCATGATGATGTCCGGGTCCTGACGCACGATGCTGCGCAAGGCATGGGCGAAGTCCAGGCCGATTTGCGGCTTGGCCTGGATCTGGTTGATGCCCTCGATCTGGTACTCGACCGGGTCCTCGACGGTGATGATCTTCACGTCCGGCGTGTTGAGCTTGCTCAGCGCCGCATACAGCGTCGTGGTCTTGCCCGAACCAGTTGGACCGGTGACCAGCAGGATGCCATGCGGCTGCTCCAGCACCTTGATGAACTCGGCCAGAAACTGGTCGGTGAAGCCCAGCGCCTTGAAATCCAGCACCACCGATTCACGATCAAGCAAGCGCATGACCACGCTCTCGCCGTGCGCGGTCGGCACAGTGGATACACGCAGATCCAATTCCTTGCCCTGCACGCGCACCATGATGCGGCCGTCCTGCGGCAGTCGGCGCTCGGCGATGTTGAGCTTGGCCATGATCTTGATGCGGGAAATCACCGCCGCGGTGAGGTTGGCCGGCGGCGACTCGCCGTCGATCAGCACCCCATCGATGCGGTAGCGCACCTTGAGCCGGCTCTCGAACGGCTCGATGTGGATATCCGAGGCACGCAGCTCGACCGCCCGCTGAATCAGCAGGTTGACCAAACGGATGACGGGCGCTTCTGACGCCAGGTCACGCAGGTGCTCGACGTCGTCCTCGTCGCCGGCGCTGTCATCACCGATGTTTTCGACAATCGCGCCCATGGCGCTGCGGCCCTGGCCGTAATAGCGCTCAATCAGGTCGGCGATCTCCGAGCGCAGGCCCACCACCATCTTCACCGGGCGGCCGGTGGCCAGCGCCACCGCCTCGGCGGCGTAGTCGTCCTGCGGGTCGGCCACCAGCAGGTGGATGCCGTTTTCACGATCGATTACCGGGCAAACCACCTGCTGCTTGAGGAAGCGCAGCGACAGCACCACGTTCTCCGGCGCCGTCTCCGGGCAATCCTTGGCCAGCAGCAGAGGCAGACCCATGACCTCGCTGGCGGCCTCGGCCATGTCGCGCTCGGACACCATGCCCAGCCGCACCAGCAGCGCCGAGAGTGAGCCGCCGGCTTCGACCTGCAGGCGCAGGGCGCGCGCGTGGTCGGCTTCTTTCAGGCGGCCGCGACTGAGCAGGACCTGTGCAATGCGCAGGTCGGATGAGTCCGGGGTAGTTTCATCGAGCGCAGCGTTCACCATTACTCCCTATGCAGGCCTCAACTTTAACAGAGCGCGATTTTTGCCGATGGCCATTCAGCCAGCGCCGCTCACCGCCCTGCCTGGCTGCGCGCGATCCAGGCCTGCAACACTTCTGAACCGGTGTTGCGCTCGACGTCCTGCCAGTGCCGGGTGTTTTCCGCAAAGCCGGCCGGATTGCCCCAACTGGGTTCGCTGGCGACGGCGGCATGGAAATAGTCCAGCGCCAGTTCTTTTTGTCCCATTCGCCACAAGGCAAGCGGGTAGGTGTAGGGAACCCAATACGGTTGGCCGCCGTGGTGCTCGGCGGCTTTCTGCCATTTTTCCAAAGCACGAGCATCGTCGCCGCCATTGAACAGGCTCCATCCCCATGCCCATAGCGCACGACGGACCAGCTCGTCATCGGCAGGCACAAGGGTCATGGCCCTCGCATAATCACGTTCTGCTTCGTTTTTGTCACCGCCTGAAAACAAGAAAAAGGCGCGGTCAATCAACAGCGATGCATTTCTCGGGTTGCGTGCCAAAGCGGCATTGAGCCTGCTGCGGACGGCGCCCCTGCTGCCCGAAGGGGATTTGAGCGCCCGCGCGGCGGCATCCAACTGCATGTAGCGCGGCGCCGGCGGTGGCACCTGCGCCACGGCGACTCCTGCGAGCGCACAGACTGCGACGACAGCCAAAAACAGAAGCAGATTCTTTTTCATGACGACCCCTGGAAAACCAACGACTCAGCCCACCCACACCCGCACATTTCGGAACATCCGCAGCCAAGGCGAATCCTCGCCCCACTCCGCCGGATGCCAGCTCATCTGCACGGTGCGGTAAACGCGCTCGGGATGCGGCATCAGCAAACTGCTGCGGCCATCGCTGGAGGTCAGGCCGGTGATGCCATCGGGTGATCCGTTGGGATTGGCCGGATAGCTGGAGGCGACACGACCGCTGCCATCGACGAAGCGCAGGGCAACATGGGCGCTGGCGGCGTGTTCGGGCGCATCGAATTCGGCACGCCCTTCGCCATGCGACACTACGACAGGAATGCGCGAGCCGGCCATGCCGCGCCAGAAAATCGACGGCGATTCCAGCACTTCCACCAGGGACAATCGCGCCTCAAATTGCTCGCTGCGATTGCGCAGGAAGCGCGGCCAGTGTTCGGCGCCGGGGATCAGGCTCTTGAGTTGGGCCAGCATCTGGCAGCCGTTGCAGACACCGAGGCTGAAGCTGTCGCTACGCGCGAAGAATTCCGCGAACTGCTCGCGCAGCATCGGCCGTTCCATGATGGACGTGGCCCAGCCGCGGCCGGCGCCAAGCACGTCGCCATAGCTGAAACCACCGCAGGCGGCGAAACCCTTGAATTGATCAAGGCGAACGCGTCCGCTGATCAAATCGGACATGTGCACGTCGATCGCGCTGAAACCGGCGCGATCAAACGCTGCCGCCATCTCGACTTGGCCGTTGACGCCCTGCTCGCGCAGGATGGCCACGCGCGGGCGAACGCCGGTGTTGATCATCGGCGCGGCGATGTCGTCATTGGCATCAAAACCCAGCACCGGCGACAGGCCGGTATCGGCGAAATCCCGCCGCGCCTCGCGTTCCTCGTCGGCGCATTCGGGGTTGTCGCGCAGGCGCTGCAGGGCGTGGCTGACCGACCACCATGCATCAAACAATTCCTGCCAGCTCCACTCCACCAGCGTTTCGCGATCGGCGATGACGCGAACCAGCGGCTTGGCGCTGGGCTTGCCGATGCGCTGCGCGCAGTCGGTAAGATCATGGCGGTTGACGAGGTCGGCGAAGGCCGCACGATCTTCAACGGCCACCTGCACGATGGCGCCCAGCTCCTCGTTGAACAGCGTGCTGAACGGATCGTCGCCCCAGCCGTCCAACGACAGCTCTACGCCACAGTGCGCGGCAAAAGCCATTTCGCAGACAGCGGCGAAGGCGCCACCATCGGAACGGTCGTGGTAGGACAGCAGCAGGCCATCGGCGCGCGCGCATTGGATGAGTTCGAAGAAGGCACGCAAACGTTCGGGCTCATCAACGTCCGGGCAGGCGCCGCCGAATCCGGCATGGCACTGCCCAAGAATGGAGCCGCCCATGCGTCGCTGGCCAGCGCCGAGGCCGATCAGCCATAGCTCGGAATCCGCCGCGCGATCAAGCACTGGCAATAGCGGCTTGCGCACGTCGGTCACGCGGGCGAACGCGGAAATCACCAGCGACACCGGCGACACGCTCTTGTACGTTTCCGCATCGGAAGAGCCGGCAAGCAATCCTCCCTGGTGCACCTTCCGGTCGGCATCCACGCCGCCCCCGAGCGCGGCTGTCTCCGCGCTCGACCATTGCGCCTGCATCGACAGCGAGTCCTTGCCGACCGGAATGCTGATATCGAGTTCCGGGCACAGCTCCATGCCGATGGCCTTGACCGCATCGAACAGCAGCGCATCCTCACCCTCGAAACCAGCGGCCGCCATCCAGTTCGCCGACAGCTTCACTTCCGACAGCGAGGCCACCGGCGCGGCGGCGAGATTGGTCAACGCTTCGCCGACCGCCATGCGCGCGCTGGCTGCGGCATCGATCAGCGCCAGCGGCGTGCGTTCACCCACCGACATCGCTTCGCCGGCATGGCCGTGGAAATCAGTGAGGGTGATGGCCACGTCGGCCAGCGGCAGCTGCCAGGGCCCGACCATCTGGTCGCGCGAACACAGGCCACCGACCGTACGATCACCGATGGTGACCAGGAAATTTTTCGCCGCCACCGTCGGATGCGCGAGCACGCGCAGCCCGGCTTCGCGGAGACTGATGCTTTCGGTATCGAGCCTCGGCCAGCGCGAGGCCTGCGGATGCCGGCTGTCGCGGTGCATTTTTGGCGCCTTGCCGAACAGCAGGTCCATGGGCATGTCGACGGCGAAATCGCGGGCATCGGATGTGTTGACGCCATAGCCGACCAGCAGCCTCTCTTCCTGAGTCGCCGTGCCGACCACGGCGTAGGGGCAGCGCTCGCGTGCACAAATCGCCTCGAACTCGGCCAAACGCTCGGCAGCAACGCCGAGCACGTAGCGCTCCTGTGATTCGTTCGACCACAGCTGCATGGGCGAGAGCGAAGGATCGTCGCTGGGCACCTTGGCCAAGTCGATCACGCCGCCAACGCTGCAGTCGTGCAGCAACTCAGGGATGGCGTTGGAGAGCCCGCCGGCACCGACGTCGTGCATGAAGCGGATCGGATTTTCATCCCCGCGCGTCACGCAGCGGTCGATCACTTCCTGGCAGCGGCGCTCCATCTCGGGGTTGTCGCGCTGTACCGAAGCGAAATCGAGGTCTTCCGAACTCTGTCCCGAAGCCAGCGATGACGCCGCACCGCCGCCGAGCCCGATCAGCATGGCCGGGCCGCCGAGTACGACCACGGCATCGCCGGGCCGCATGTCGAGTTTTTTCACCTGGCTGCGGTCGATGGCACCGAGGCCACCTGCCAGCATGATCGGTTTGTCGTAGGCGCGGGTCAGGCCGGGCGTGTCGGTGGCCAGCTCGAAACTGCGGAAATAGCCGGTCAGCGCCGGCCGACCGAACTCATTGTTGAAGGCTGCGGCACCGATTGGACCATCGAGCATGATCTCCAGCGCCGAGGCCATGCGCGGATTGAGTGGACGCGGTGTTTCCCAGGGCTGCGGCAGAGTGGGAATGCGCAGGTGCGATACCGAGAAGCCGGTCAGGCCGGCCTTTGGCTTGCCGCCGCGGCCGGTGGCGCCCTCGTCGCGGATCTCGCCGCCGGCGCCAGTCGATGCGCCGGGAAACGGCGCGATGGCGGTCGGATGGTTGTGCGTCTCGACCTTGATCGCAAACGCCGAATCCAGCGACGGTCCGGCCTTGTATTCACCGCTGTCCGGATCGGGCCGGAAGCGGCGACCGACATATCCCTCTACCACGGCGGCATTGTCCTTGTAGGCGCTCAGCGTGAGCTGCGGCGACCGCGCGTGGGTGTGCTTGATCATGCGGAATAGTGTCGCCGGCATGCCGGCGACGGACGATTGATCTTCGCCATCGATCGTCCACGAGGCGTTGAAGATCTTGTGCCGGCAGTGCTCGGAGTTAGCCTGCGCGAACATCATCAATTCGGCATCGGAAGGATCGCGGCCGAGTTCGCCGTAGCGTTGTTCGAGATACTCGAGCTCTTCGGCGCTCAACGCCAGGCCAAACCTTGCATTGGCGTCTTTGAGGCCTGCCAGCGGAATGCGCTCAAGCGCGCCGGCGGGACGTTGCACGAACAGGCTGGCCGCGTCGTCGCGCGAGAGCAGCAGCGATTGCGTCATCGGATCGTGCAGGTCGCGCAATAACTTTGTCCGACACACGTTGTCGTCAGGCGGCAGATTCAGCAGGTCGATGCGCAACCCACGCTCGACGCGCATCACCGCATGGCCGGCACCACGGAGTATTTCGGTGGCCTTGCTCGCCCAGGGCGACAAGGTACCCAAGCGCGGCGTCACGAACACGCTGGTGGCCGCCGCTGTGGGCGCCTCCTGCGACGAACGGCCTTGGAGTATGCGGCCCAGCGCTGCCAAATCAGGCACGGCGCCGGTTTCGGGCTGGATGAAATACACATGCCAGGCGCCGGAGATTTCAACCTCGGGGGCGATTTGGCGCAGGCGGGTTTGCAGGCGTTCGCGCCGAAACGGCGACAGGGCCGGCAGGCCCTCGAGGACGATCATGTCCGCGGATTTCCGTGGCAGTGGGCCGCCTATTCTAAGGCAAGCGCCCGATAGCGCCCACGATCAACCTGATTGCGGGCGCCCTGGCCTCAGGTTCCGGCAGGTTTGCGTGGCTTGGCCGCCGCGAGCCGGTCCGGCCGTTGCAGCATGTCCTGCGCGCTGAGGTAGCCTCCGATCTGGGTGCCGTCAGCCGCGTAAATCGCCGGCGTGCCGTCCACGCCGATCCGGCGACCCAGCTCGTAATCCTCGGTTACAGGGTTGGCGCAGGTCTTCTTCGGGATCGGCTTGCCGGCCTTGGCATCGGTCATGGCACGACGCCGATCGGCCGAACACCACACGCTCACGGCATCCTGGAAAGCCTCGGAACCAACGCCGGCGCGCGGGAAAAACAGGTACTCGACGGATATGCCGGCCTTGGTGAAATCAGCGATTTCCGCATGCAGCTTGCGGCAGTAGCCGCAGTCGATGTCGGTGAACACGGTGACCCGGTGCTTGGGCTTGGCCGGCCCGAAGATGATGCGGCGCTCGGGCCCGATGGCGTTGAGGGTGCCGCGGCGCTGCACGCCCTCGCTGGCGGCGGTCAAGTTATCGCGGCTTTCGAGCTCGACCAGGGAGCCTTGCAGCAGGTATTTGCCATCGGCGCTTATGTAAACGACCTTGCCGCTGATCGCGACCTCGCGGTAGCCGGGGATCGGCGACGGGCTGATCGCATCGATCTTCGCGCCCGGAATGGCCTTGGCGACGGCCGTGCGTATCGCTGCATCACCCGCCATGGGCGCGGTTGCTGCCGGTTTGAGCTGGGCCAATGAAATTCCCGCCGCAGCGGCCAGTGATGCGGTCAGAACTAGCGCGACGAGCGGTTTCATGGGGTTTCCAGTCGGTAAAGGCGCGGTTGTGACCACGCCGGTTAGGAGAAAGTTCTGGGATTTTGCCACGGCTGGGCGGTTGCAGTGGGTGATGGACCTGAGAATTGCCGACTGTGGGAGGGCCTTCAGGCCCGACGCCTCAGACCAAAC
>Ga0163144_10003261_pt1 | contig 37019 bp, 46 predicted proteins | sample OliLak19BULKMAT1_FD_123175 | JGI IMG/M metagenome (GOLD analysis project Ga0163144, IMG submission 123175) | Freshwater microbial mat bacterial communities from Lake Vanda, McMurdo Dry Valleys, Antarctica - Oligotrophic Lake LV.19.BULKMAT1 | ecosystem: Environmental > Aquatic > Freshwater >...
TCCCAAAAGATAGTCTGATTTAGCGACGCATCTTTGTGAGCTCGCCACGCATCTGCAAAACGATTTGGACCAACTCCCAACCACGGTTGTTCACCATAGACGCCCCGCGCAATATCAAGCGTCGCAACCGGTGATGGACGTACTTCTACATACGAGGCACCAGTTGTGTCGGTCAACCATTGTGACAGCGGCTGACCGGCAACAATGAAAAGCACCGATACGGCACAAAGTATCCCTGTGAGCACAATTGCTAAGCGATTCTTCGTTGGTGCAGTTGCTGACGAATCTGCTGGACTAGAAACAAGGTAAATAAACGTCAGTAATGAGAACAGTCCAAGCACATACCAGACCAAGCTAAAGTTGACGACTGACATAATCGCAATCGCTCCCAGCATAAGGACTGAAGTAGCGACTTGCGCTGCGAGTGACAATCGAATGAACAAAGCCGTCACTATACAAACCACAGTTACCACACCGGCAAATATAGCGACGTCATTAAAGCTACCAAGCACACTCGCGGTCGCACTGGTGAACGTTCCGAAGGCTAAAACAGTCGGACCAAAGAATAACCGCACGAGATGAAAACCAATGATACTCATCGCGACCACTGCCCATAATAGAAAAAATCGTTGTACCATTTTTTTGGAGTGTTGCAGCGTGAGCGGTACTGCACTTACAAAAACCAATAACGCTATGAATCCAGCCGTATGGACCTCGAGTTGCGACCCGTACAAAGAGTCAGAGAGGTCGCCAGAAAAGAGCGCCGACACAAGCGCTACCACAAAGACTCCGCCGAACACCGCCAAAGAGACTGGGAGGACCGTCGTGCATGAACGCCGCCTCAACATCAGAAGCGACAGCGATAAAACTGCAAATGTTATAGCCAGTATGGTGAGGAATACTTTATCAAAATGTAACGAAGCGAATGTTTGTGGCGTAAAGAAAATAATGGTGAACACACCAATAATGACCGCACTCCATTGAGCAATCCGGAGTAGAACAAAACCTATCAGGTCGTGGTCTTTGTTTACCTGCTCATTCTGTGGACTATGTTTGGTCGTTGTTTGGGTACGAGGAATAAATATATTTGTGTCCATACTACTGCGTTACGCTCATAAAGTGTCGTACCCTCTATGATAATACAAAAAACGCCCCAAAGGGCGTTTGTTGTACACGGTAAGCCGAATTCTGTCGAAGCAAAGCTTCGGATGATCATATACCTGGGACGAATGTTACCATTCGCCTCTTGCGGCTCTCTCGGATCCGAGAATCGCGCTCTTGTGAGCGCTTCTCGCGGATCCGAGCGCGGCCTTGCACGCTAGTAAGGATTTAGCCGTTTCACCCACCACGTTACCGTGGTGGCTATTCCTCTCGAACCCATCTCACATTAAACCATGCATCATCTACGAATTTACAAGGTAAACATTTCGTCATGGTCGCCCCACCGTTTTGGACTGCGAAGTCTAATGGCTCAAACTCAGCATATATCTATATGCTTCGTTTTGCGCCAAGACCCCTCGCCTCAAAACGGTGAGGCTTTGCATAACGATTTAATGTGAGATGGGTTCTAGGAATTCCATTGCTTTCGCGCCGGACGTCTCTGCTCGCACCTCGCACCTTACGGTGGACGGGTATTACCCGCTACCATGCTCCACACTTGCGTATGGGCGTGTTCGGACTTTCCTCTCCCAAGAAAACTTAAGAGCGATCATCTGTGCCAAATAACTATACAATATAGTTACTAATTAGCAATAGTTACTTCGACTTGTCCCCCACGTTGAATATCGTGAGTTGCAACAAACCCAGCATTAGCTTCGATAACGTACCACGCTGGCGTGGGTGATCCATACGATTCAGGAAAGGATTCAGGTGCTACATTCTCTTCAATGTGCACAATTTCTCCACTCTCAGCTACCCACAAGATGTCTAGTGCGTAATTCATATCCTTCATCCAAATCGAATGAGTGCCGTTAACACCAAAGGCAAATAACTTCACCACATTGTCTGGCAGATACGGAGTGTTCGAGAGACCCAGAATACGTTCCGGTAAACTGTCTGCCACTGATGCCAGAACTGGTACACCAGCGATGGTCATCGGAACTGTGTCTGGATACAGTAAACGCCAATCTGAAGTAGACGCTGACGTAGTGTCAACAGCAACAGTTGTGGTCGCAATTGGCATCTCAAACTCACCACGGGCTACCGCTTCAACTGTCTGTTCATGCTGGTACTGCACAGCAAAATATAACCAAGCTCCTCCAGCGAGAAACGCGAGTAGAATAGCCACCATCACGATACGTTCAGCTAATTGCATGTCAAAAGAGGTTGTGTACGAAATACGTACCAACAGCAACACTGGCGCCAAGTACAGTACCCCATAGCATATCTACCAGCGCCACTGATAGTGGCCAATCTTTGAGCGTGGCCAGATTAGTCAAATCATACGTGGCGTAGGTAAAAAAACCAAATAGCGCTCCATAGATTAGGGCGGTTTGCCACACACCGGTCGTTGCAGCTGGGTAGACCGCAAAAAAAACCAGCCCAACCAGAAACACGAGATAAAATACTATTGCAGCCACCCAATTTACCTCACCAAGTAAGTGCCCAAGACGTGATTGATAAAATGATTTCGCAACCACACCAAGCCAAATCATATCGATAATAAAGAAGATCGGGACACTAATCAGGTAGAGCGTGAGAAATGTTTGTATATTCATTCTCTTATAGTACTAAAGGAGGATGATAGTAGCAAAGCCGAACAAGAACATGAGACTCATGACGTCTGTGACGGTCGTGATAAAGATGGAAGATGTTGCTGCCGGATCTTTGCCAAAATGCTTCAAAATGAGCGGCAGGGTTGCACCAGCAACCGGTGCTAGTACATGGTTACATATCAAAGCTAGCCCAACTGACAACCCAAGCAGTGGGCTGCCATTCCAAATACTAGAAATGAGTGCCACCGCAACACCAACAATAGTACCGTTTATAAGGCCTGCAATAGCTTCATTTTTGATTACCGGCAACGCCGAAGAGAGCTTTACCTCACCAAGTGTAATACCACGCAACGTCACAGCGAACGCTTGGCTGGCAGCATTGCCGGCCATACCAGCTACGACGGGAATGTAAATTGAAAGAATGGTGATGCGATCAAGTGTGTCTTGAAATGACAAAATGACCGAACCAGCAACAAACGTGGTGCCGAGATTAAGGATGAGCCAGCGGTAGCGATTAGCAACTTTTCTTTGAAAACTATCGAATGGTCGCTCACTGGTATCAACGCCGGTAAATTCATACAGTGACTCCGCTGGTAATTCGCCGAGGAGTGTTTTAGCAGCATCAGCATATACGATACCGAGCACACTTTCATCTTGGTCGAGGATAACAATCTTTTTACTTTGTGCTGTAGTAACCACTTGCACCACCTCATCGATATTGGCTTGATAGGTAATGGTTGGAATCGGCTGGATGTATTTGCGAAGCTGACTAGAATTTCGCTCTTTGACCAATGTCGCAAACGCAACTTCTCCAGCCAGTCTACCTTTCTCATGAACAAGCAGTTCTGGGTAGCGTCCGGTTTCAAGGTAGTGCTCTTCTATGAGGTGCGCTGCCGCTCCGACCGTCAAATCACCTGATAGAAACAAGTAATTAAAGTTAACGAGCGACAATGTTGCCATGGGGTGGAAACGGAGGAAGTACTCTAGTTTTTCCTTTATTTCCCCCTTCAATCGCTTAACAACAGCTTCACGTCTTTTGGCAGTATGAATGCGGGCAACGATTCGCCGCGCTTGTTGTAAGTCGAGGTGATCAAGAATATCAACAATTTCTGATACACGCAGTTGTCGTAACAAAGTTTGCTGCACATATGGCGATAACTGCTCGAAAGCGGAACTTTGTTCAGCAATCGGCAATGACCTCAGTATCGATACCCGCTCATCTGGCCGATACGTTAGTGAGCGCACAACGTCTGTTGGTATCGTGGTCATAATTCTCAGTATAGCAAAGGAGAGTTACTCAGAGGCTATGTGTTCACAAACAAAAAGCCTCGTTCTGAAACGAGGCTTTTTTGTTTCGTACACACTTACCGTACTTCAATTGTTGCGTCCGCGCGCAGTGTCGCAATAAATTCGTCAATCACTACCTGTTCCCTACCTGCTTCTATTTGCGCCATAATCTGTGGTCGCACTTCTTCAATGTCTGGCAAACCAGCTGCTGCTCCCCCAGCTGACTCGTATACACCGACAATTTCTTCTTCTGAAATCTCCATATCAACGTCTACAAACTCTTGATCGAGGAGCGCTTGAATCATAAGCTCAGTCTTTACATCACGTCGCAACATTGCGTCGTCAATACCAAGCGATGTCATTCGTTCAGTTAGTAACTCTTGTGTCCCAACCTCAGTAATGAGTTGGTCTATACGACCCTGTACATCTTCGTCAGTAATTGTAATCCCTCGCTCAGTTGCTTCCTGCTTCAAGAGTTCAGTGTTTACAAGCATATCAACCGCTTGGGCGCGGATGTTGCTTTGTACTTCAGGATTAGCAATGTCGATACCCTGCAGTTGTGCAGTGGCACTAATTTGATTAATGCTGGTCGACAAATCTTCTGCCCTAATGTCTGTACCGTTAACGGTGGCGACCGGCGTTCGTGATTCGTTTACAAACAGTCCAGTTTGTAATCTACCCTGCTCTTCCATAACATATACAACGCCGAGGATGATACCGATGACAGCAACCACGGCTGCAGCATAGGTCCACCATGGGGCGCTCTTTTTTGCCGACGCAGCCTGTGTTATTTGCTCAGCTGGTGCGATAGTTGTTTCCTCTCCATCCATACAATTCAGTTATTGAAATAATTGCATCAAACGATGATGCGGAAATAATACCATTATTTGGTTGTTCGTCACACAATGGCCTGCATGTGAACGTACTACTAGATACGTCCGATGTTCTTAGATATTTCTACTTTCCACTAACTGCCGGCTGATGAACGGCACTCCACGAAGCCAGCACAATTGCGGTTGCGGCGGCGGCGTTTAAGGATTCGCAGCGTGGGTGGATTGGGATACTAATGAGCTCATCACAGGTTTCTTTAGTTTTTTCACGTAACCCTGAACCCTCATTACCAAGCACAAACACACTCGGTTTTGGAAATCGTTCTGTCGTTGTTTTTGTGGTACCGTCCCCTTCGAGACCATAAATCCAGAAGCCCATATCCTTTAGGTCACGTAATGCTGTATTCACGTTAGTTATGCCAACGAGCGGAATCTTAAAAGCCATCCCGGCAGAAACTTTTACGACAGTACCCGTTACCGGAGACTGATTATGTGGCGGAATGAGCACCCCCGCCAAACCGAAGGCTGCAGCTGAGCGAATCACCGCCCCCACATTATGTGGATCCTGCACCTCACCAAGCACTAGGAGTGCTGTATGTTCAGTCACTGACACTGTCTCCTTAAAGGTTTTAAATGGGACCATCAAGCGTTCTGGGCGAATACCGGCGACCACTCCCTGGTGACTAGCATTAGCTGACACACCGCGTGGTGGATTCTTAAGGTTAAACACCCTCAGCATGACCTTAGTCCGTTCCGCCCTTCGGATAATATCTTCGTCGCTGAAATCAGCAGATACGTGTAGTTCGGTAACTACGTCAGGTCGAGCAGTGAGTACTTCACGCACAGCGTGTTTTCCATATATATATTCAACGTCTGTTTTCATGTTATTGCATGCTAGCACGCACTGTCCACCTACGTACAGGCACAAACATTGACATATAGGTAGATACGGGTTATTCTCTTGGCACGCTTTTGTATCTTGTGTGGGGCACATTAGCCGCAGACGTCTGCCTAATTTCTGTCAGGTTTCTGAATTACTCTCCTGCACGCCCCGAGGGATACACCCTCACCACCAATTAATTAGATTTATATAATGTCATCAACTATTTCGCGACGTCCGGATTCTGGACGCCGCTCACCTAACCGTGCTCGCAGCTCATACAGCAGCAGCGGTTCTAACAATCGAAGCAATGCTGGTCGTTCACCATATCGTGGTGGCGGACAACGTTCACACGGCGGAAGCCGTAGCGGTGGAGGCGGCAAGCGTAAGCAGCCAACCTTCAACCCATCTCAATTCATTAACAAGAACCCAATTGAGGCAGCTGAAGTCATCGTTGCTCCAAAGCATACGTTTGCAGATTTCGGTCTCCATGCTGATATCGTAAAAATTGTTACTGATATCGGTATCACTATCCCATCTCCTATTCAAGACCAAGCGATTCCGCTCGCTCTTGAAGGACGTGACGTGATTGGTTTGGCGGAAACTGGAACGGGCAAAACTGCCGCGTTCCTCCTTCCACTTATCCAGAAGACGGTACTGTCACAAAAGAACCAAACCCTTATCCTCACACCAACCCGTGAGCTAGCGCTCCAAGTTGAAGCTGAGTTTAAGAAGTTTGCTGCACCATTCAAACTCTTTGCTACCACCTGCGTTGGTGGAACCAGCATCCGACCACAAATGATGCGCTTGAAGCGACAGAACCACTTCATCATTGGTACTCCAGGACGCGTCCTCGACCTCATCGATCGTGGCTTCATTCATCCCGAACGAATCACGAACGTTGTACTCGATGAAGCTGACCGTATGCTTGATATGGGATTCATCAACGACATGCGAAAGATTTTGAGTGATGTAAGTCGTAACCGACAGACCCTCTTCTTCTCAGCTACCATGACGAAAGAGGCGGAACGACTTGTAAACGACTTTATGACCAATCCAATCACTATTTCAGTGAAGAAGAAGGATGTTACCAACAGCATCGCTCAAGATGTTGTGCCGTACACCCACGCGCATAAGTTTGATACGCTGTTGGCTCTACTCGAAAAGTCTGAATTTAAGCGAGTTATCGTTTTTGGTTCAATGAAACATAGCGTTGAAAAGCTCTCAAAGGAGCTCACACAAAGCGGTGTCAAAGCTGAATCAATTCACGGCAACAAAAGTCACTCACAACGGCAACGTTCACTGGCTGCGTTCAAGAGCGGAAATGCTCGCGTACTCGTTGCTACTGACGTAGCTGCTCGCGGTATCCACGTCGATAGTGTCACACACGTGATTAACTACGATCTTCCAAACACCTTCGAAGATTATGTACACCGTATCGGTCGAACTGGCCGAGGTAGCCTCAAGGGTCAAGCGCTCACGTTTGTTCCAAAAGAATAACCTAACAAAAAAACAGCGGTCATATGACCGCTGTTTTTTGTTACGTAAGATAGCTATCAAAGTAGATAGCGTGGCAGGTATATCCTCCGGGGTTCTTTAGTAAGTAATCCTGATGATACTCCTCCGCTGGCCAAAAACGCGTGAGTGGTTCTAGTGATGTAACCACAGGATCTTCCCACCGACCCGATTCATTAACGATGCTAATCATATCTTCAGCAGTAGCTTTCTCTTCCTCTGATGCGTAGAAGATTGCGGAACGATATGACGTACCTTTATCATTCCCCTGCTGATTGAGAGTTGTCGGATTGTGTATCTGAAAGAAAAAATCGAGAAGCTTTTTGTACGATGTTACCGTCGAGTCGTAGGTGATTTCTACAGCTTCGGCGTATCCAGGATGGTCACGGTAGGTTGGGTTATCATTCTTTCCTCCGGCATACCCAGCTTCTGTGTCGATGACGCCTGGCTGTGTTCGAATGAGGTCTTCGAGTCCCCAGAAACATCCACCGGCTAGTACGGCTTTTTGATTCATAGTTTGCAATAGTTACTTTCTTTTCCTTACAGGAACTGTCCACTCACTCGACTGTTTCCTGCGCTTCGCTTGTAAACAATCAGGGTGAGTCTTGCACTAGTCTCCCAGACTAGCTCACCCAGAAACATCCACCGGCCAAGACAGCCTTCTTGTACTCTTGTGACATATTTGTAGTCTCTTATTCCTTACAGGAATTGTCCACTCATTGGACTGTTTCTGTCGCTTTGCTAATAAACATTCTCTATGAGTCTTACATCGTTCCTCCGCCACAACTGGTCTTACCAGTAATGACTAGTATTTTTGCTCTCCATCATCACTATTTTCTACGCGTACTGGTACTACCTCAACAATTTTTTTACCCAAAAAGTACTCCCACACTGTGCGTTGCATCATATACCTTTCTGACATTACTGTGAGTCTTAATCTTGTAGATGTTCGGTGAAATATCGTTCTATAACTTCGATATCACTATCTTCTAGTACATGCTTGGAGCGATTTTCTTTCAACCAATTGAGAGCAGACTCCACTTCAGGCTGCGAAATACCTTCCTCAATTCCTGACTCATACATATCAGCGCGAAACAGTTTTTCAACTTCGACACGTTCAGCTTCTTCTAGTTTGCCATACAGGTTTTCCATGATGGCTTTAAACTCGTCCTGACTGACGCGCTTTGGTTTGGCTGGATCAAATATTCCCATACAACAGTGGTTAACCACTCTGATGACAGTCAGTGTTCAAAAACGGCCGACGTTTACGTCGGCCGTGCATTATTCATCAAATTCACGCACTTCTCGAAGATCGATAATACCTTCTTGATGTAGCCGTTCCTGTATCTGTCCGGCTTTGACGTATCCGATTCGAGTTACAGCAAGGATATCATCAACAAACCCGTCTTTACGGCTACTCACGAGGTACCATTTTACCCGTGCGTATTCTGATTCACTATAGAGAAGTTGTTTCTCCATACTTTTATCATAACTGATAGTTCATCCCAGTTTCGGGCAGGGTGTGATTAATTCAATAATACCTATAAAAAAGGCCGCACGACAAAGTCGTGCGGCTAGGTAGCGGCCATTAGCCGGTTCTGCAAATCATTGTGGAGGAATGCCAGCGCGGCGACGGTGCGAGGCGTGAGTTCATTCGGTATACTTTCGAGTTTTTCAAGAGTACACCAATCAATGGCGCTATGTTCCCCACTTCGTTTTACTGGTTCACTGTCGATTTCAACATACCAGTAGTACGTAAGGAATTTGATGCGATGCAGTTGGTGATTGGGTAAGATGTCATTATCCTTCCCAAACGCGATTACTCGCAGTAAATCAAGGTCTCGGATATAGCCCGTTTCCTCATACAGTTCGCGCAGTGCCTCGGCACCAACTGCCCCTTGCTGGTCCGGCTCAACCGTACCACCTGGAAGCTCCCAGAACCCGACGTAGGATTTATTTTCAGTAGATCGTTTCAGAATCAGTATTCGTCTGTTCCGGACGATAAAGATACGGTTGATGGTTACGAGGCCATCAGTCCGCTGTGATGCAGTCATGCTAGCCTCCTATCGCTCGTCATTTTGAAGAACGTTTGGCCGTAGTAAACCACACTTCGGAGATTCCGCAACTGTTCGTATGGAGTGATTACTTCGTGAACTTGTGTCGATGATAGTAAAATGCGAGGACGAGGTACAGGGTAAACACAATACTCAGCAAGCTCTGCCCTAACACGAGCGGCCAATCAGCCAAGGTCATGAATTTGTAAAGGATGATTAGAATAGCAATGTATCTGATAGTAATACCAATCAAAGATACATCTTTGGAAGACTGAGTACGTCGTACATTTTTAATTTGAAACAGAATATCAACCGTGAGTGCGACGTATGACGCAAAGGTAATAATGTCTAAAAAATCCATGTGGATAGTATATCGTAACTATCTACTTGGGACTTCAATAATACCTGCCACCTCATATTGAAACCAAAAATAGTTATCCAATAGTTGTACCGGCCGGTACTCTCCTGTAATAGTAAGTTGAGAACCAATAGTTGGTAGTGATGTCGAAGCTATACCAACAATCACATATTCTGATGTATCTGTTGCGAGCGCCGGGGTGCATTCGCCGTCATCTCTATCTCGACGCTCAGCACGCACCGTCGCGCACACAAACGTACCAGTTAGCGGGAATGTTGGTGCTACTAATGTCTGCGGCTGTAAAACTGGGTCCGGAATCGCCGAGAGATAGTTTTTTATTCCTTCAGCAATACCGGCTGCCGCTCGCTCTGGTTCACTCACAATAATTGATCGGTCGGCAGCGTTGGTGAGAAAACCCGTCTCCACAATTACCGCCGGTGTGAATGGGTGAATCGCGTGTTCATAGCGTGGCCAATTGAATGCGTAGTATGCAGTCATGCGGCGAGAAATGGACGGGTCTATAGGCAAATTAGTTGCTTCACCGTACGAACTATAGAGTGCTGCGACCAGTGCTTCCGAACGTCCAGAATAGTCACGACGTGGACCAGCTATTTTATAGCCACGTACCGACGTGTTGTTATTACCATCAGCATGAATCGAAACAAAGACATCGGCCACATAGCCAGGCGGCACAGTGGCCGGCAACACATCTACAAGAATATTGTTGGCACGTAAATCCTCGGCCACAAGCTCAGTAATAACTTCTACAGTATCCCGTTCATTGTAAGGACCAGACACCGCTCCTGAGCCATTATTTTCAAGTCCTTCAAGCTCCTCTGGCATATCTTGATTATCAAGGTGACCGACCTGAAGACCGACTCGGAGCGGACCGTCGGGTCGTTGCCATTCTCTTAGTTCATTAAGCGCATAGCCCTTTCCTCTACCAATTCGATACTCATTAGGCGACGCTAGTTCTGGCTCAGTATCAAATCCTACCTCTGTGTCGCTGAATGACGATGACTGACTTATTGAATCCGAGCTACCCCCGAACAGAAAAAGTGCCGCTACGCCAATAACCGTAACGACTACTGCTGATATGCCGATTGCTTTCATGTCACTTTATATACGGAATAAAGAAAACTATCTTTCACCTAGTCATCTGATATTGGAGCACCTACTGCAGGCTGGTCGTCGATTGCAGTCTTAGCTGGGATAGTGTTTGTAGGTGACACCTCTGGTCGCTTGCGGCGTACATGTGGTATCCGCGGAATAAAGACCGAGGCCAGTGCCGCAATCACCGCAATCTCGAGATAGCCAAAGCCAATCGCCATACCAATTGCTCCCGCAAACCAGATACTTGCTGCTGTCGTTAGGTTACGAACTGAAGCACCTTCTTTAAGAATGAGTCCTGCCCCCAAGAAACCGATACCTGAAACAATCTGGGCTGCGATACGAGACTTTGAAGCGGGATCAACGGTCATCGACATAAACGTGAAAAGCATCGCTCCACAAATCACAAAAATGTGAGTACTGATACCGGCATCTTTATTGCGAAGCTCACGCTCTGCTCCAATTAAAAAACCGAGCGCAATGGCGAGCGCGAGATCAATCATAAACATAATGGTCAACGGATCAATCCAACCGGCCGTAAGTGATTCAAACATAGGTCACTAGTGTACAAATTCTCCTCGGATAGTCAAACGAAAAGCCCACCTCCAGTTGCACTGGAGGTGGGCGAATTTGGCTACGAGGCAAGTCGTTGCTTTAACGAAGCGCGCAACAAAAGAACTTCCTCGACTGACAAGCCAAGTGCTGCTTGGCATTCTTGCCAGACACACAAGGACATCGCATGGAGAGCGAACTGTCGGTCTATGCCGCCAAGAATAGCGGCCTTTGCAGAACCCACCTCAACAGCTTCAAGTAAGGCGGTAATCCTATCCTGACTCTGTTTTGAGAGGTACGTTACCGCAATCTTCAACAACGATTCTGCGTCAAAAGAACTATCATCCAAATCGACTTTTTCTTCTACGTCACTATCAAACATAAGTTTATGTTTCCCCTTTCTGTTTGAAGCGACAGTTATACTACAGTCTCATCTTTTTACAAGCATAGAAAAGCGTCCCGTTACCGGGACGCTTGTTTTGCCACTGTCGTGCGCATATCCATAGGAAAGAACTCATCTATCCATTCTTCGCGCCACGCTTTATCGTAGGCACCTTTTGATCCATGAAAGAACTCACTACGAGTACGATATTTTTTTGCTTCATCTCTAACTCGATTCTTGCAAGACCAGCGGTCACGTTGCGGCGTAAGTGACTCCAGCATGCCTCGTTCACTGGCTGCTGCATATGCCTTCGGAGCACAGGCCATAAAATCACTCCGCGTCGAATACTTAGACGCTTCGGCGATAATTCGCTCCAGTGTCCACTGTTCTACCGTTAGAGGTATTCCTAGTTGATTCAGCCAGCGATGCCTCTTAGCGGCGGCATATGCCGCGGGTTCATGGGTGTAGAAATCAATTCGTCGGGTGTACTGCGCAGCTTTCTTTTGGACTGCTTCAAGTGTCCACTTTCTAGGCATGTATCGAACTCCAGTTTGCTGGCGAGAACAATACATCAGCCGGTAGTATTCGTCAAAAAAGCCTGTCACTTGTGACAGGCTTTAAAGTTGTTGGTAGAGCTAAGGCTTTTGGCCATACGTTTTTTGATACGTCCGCCACAGTTTCTTCCATGGTTTTTTGTAGACCGCCAGGATGTACTTATCCTGGTATATACCGTCACGGAAGTAGTGGTTCGGAATGCACGCCTCCTCTACGTAGCCGCATCTTTCGGCATAATCGAGACTCGCTTCATTTGGTCCCATTACCTCCGAGTATATCTTACGAAGATTCAAGGTATTAAAGGCGTACTCCAAGAGAAGCATTTTTGCTTCCGTAGCATACCCTTTGCCCCGGTAGTCTTTGTCCCAAATCATGCTGCCAGTAACGGCGGTCCGGGCTATCCAATCAATCTGATGGATACCAATCGTACCAATCGCCTTACCATTGACATCTATTACCAAGACGATGTTGTTTGGCTTCCGTTGTGACAGACCGAGCCGCCACTGCACCTCATCCTCGGTGGTTTTAGGGACAATGTTCCCCATATACCTCCTCGTGTCTGGGTCGTTGACAGCGAACGTGAATTTAGGCACATCAGCTGCTTCGTCGGGACGAAGATTAAGTCGCCACCCTTTAATAAAGACTACTGTAGTCTCTGACATGGAACTCTCCATAATTGCCAGTGTTAAAGAACATAGTGTGAATCATGACACACCAGCTATCGAAGGTAAGAAAAACCTCAACTTTCGTACAGCTGAGGTGAATTCATGGAGTGGGAGTATCAAATGATTACCATACACGCGCCGCAGCTATACAAAATTGGTTTCCGAAGGAATAGGCAAAAATCGCCCCGTCCATACGTACGTCGTTCTTCGTAATCAGCTGTGACATGCAGTGTTGCATATCTAAAAAGTACCACACCATAAAAAGGCGTCAACTGTTTAGGTGACACCTTTTTCACTTGCTACATAATCGTCTACTTTTTCTGGTGTGCTCTTTGCATGTGGAGGAATAGTACGATAAGAAACGCAAAGATAACCGCCGAAAGGAATGGGAAGGTAACAAAGCCAAATACTTCCATCACTTTCTTGGAACAATCGGCAGTGCCGTCAGCGAGACATGGCATGAGGCCAGACTGGAGCAAATCGGAAGGAAGCATTTGATAGATGTATTGATACACCGCCACAATAAATCCGAATACTGACAGTACAATTCCATACAGTGGAAACCGTTCCACATCTTTGATGCGCCACGCCACCATCATCATGATAGCTTGCGGATAAAGCGCCACTCGCTGTAACCAGCAGAGTGAGCATGGGATAAAACCAAATACTTCAGAGTATAGGAGCGTCGTCCCCACCCCACCAAACGTCGTTGCCGCAATAAGCAGCCACACATACGGTGCAACAAACGTAAGATAAAGCTTTTGGTCATTCTTTAGATAGTCGTACAGCAACACTGCCGTCAATCCCAGCGCAACGAGTCCCGCGACCGCGTATAGAAGATTAATAGTGTGAATGTTAAATAGTAGCCAGTTAGTCATAGTAGGTATTGTACCACCGGCTTTTGTTTGTGCACTATTGCCGTAGGGGCATATTTCGAGCAACAAAAAACTCCCCGCAGGGGAGTTTTTTGTTTAGGAGTATTGACTACTTCTTCTTCGGAGCGGCTTTTTTAGCTGCCTTCTTTGCGGCCGGCTTGGCTGCTTTTTTAACAACTACCTTCTTGGCGGGTTTCTTGTCTTTAAGTTCAACGAGGACACTTTCAACAGCTGCCTTGAGGGCTGGTGCATCGACAGCCTTCCGCTCCACCCGAGCCTCATCCACTGGACGAATCTTTTTCTCTGGGGGTTGTGGTGGATTAATCAAATCAAGAATGCGATTGAGTTTTGACTCAATGGTCATAAGGCGTTTATTGATATCCTCATCGCCGCGACCTTGTTTTCGGTCATTTGGGTGTTCGTGTCGAATAGACGATGGACCAGATGGGTTACGTGGCGCGAATGAACGCTCAGCTCGGTCGCCACCCTTAAAGTCACGTCCGCCACCATCTTGCTTCTTGAAACAGTCACTACAGTAGACTGGCTTGTCTCCAGACGGCTTGAATGGAACTTCACAGGTCTTGCCACAATCAGCACAGGTGGCCTTGTGGAGCTGCATTGGTCGGTCGCCACGGTCTCCACCTCGTCCACCTCCACTGCGGTCTCCACCAAACTTAGGGCGTCCTCCGCCGTATCCACCTCGTTCGTTTCCGCCTCGTGGTTTGCTAAAGCCTCCGCGTCTGTCGTTGTTATAGTTATTCATTACCAGCACAATGCCACTATTTTCGAATAATAGCAAGGGGTGGCACTTTGCTGGTCATCGCTGGGTACAAAAAAAGCCCCGCGACAGAGCTTTTCCGTTGCGGGACTATCTAGCACGAAGTTGCTGTGCCATTCCTTCATATATGACAGCACTTGCTAAGTGCGCATCTCTGGCTCGAGTTAAGCAGTCAACTAGATACGTCGATCCTTGTTGTGACCACAACAGCAGCTGTCTCTCAGTCGCTAAAGCAGTTTCAAAAAATTCATTTGCCCAACGCTCGTGGTGCTGTATTTCATAGCGGCGCTGGGCAACTCTCAGTAGATGCGACATGTTTGATACCTCCTTTTCGTATCCTATATTCTTATTCAGTTAGTGTCAAAATGTATAAAATGCCTATACCAAAATTGTTATACGGCAAAATTATTCCCTCGAATCATCTCGATTTCTGGCAAGGCATTCCCGCTTGCCACCGTAAAGCGCTCTTCGGTGAATTGTTTGCCTGTATTCTTGAAACCCCATCGTTCATAAAAATTAATGGCTGGCTGATTGTAGGTTACAACATGAAGTTTTATTGGCTTATCTGGATTAGCCCACTGAAGACAAGCTTTCATCAATGCTCCACCGATACCCTTTCCTTGCTCAGTTGGTAACACGTAGATACTTGATAGTTGCACATACTCATCGTATTCAGTGGCAGTACAGACTCCAACAATCTGACTATTGTCCTTGGCGAGTAAGTAAAAGTTTTCCGATTTATCAACCACGCTCGTAATATACTCGCGAAGTCTATTAATTCGTTCTGGTGACAGTCGTTCTGCGTTTTTTGACTCAATGTCAGCAGTGGTAATACCATACTCACTATTTGGATACGTAGCCAGCCACGTGGTCGCATAGAGAGCGGCAATTTCTTCAGCGTCATCTGGGGTTGGGAGTACGAGTTCAATACTCATTCTGCATAGTATATCAAAACAACATCAATCTGTGAGATTCAAAGTAAGCCGATTTTTGTAAACAGTTCTATCGACGGTGGACTAAGTTTCAACATATGTAAGTCGACCAATTCAACCCACAAGTATTCAGTAAATTCATGCGGGTCAAGTATCACCTGCACTGCCGCTGCTGGTTCATTGAGTACGACTTTGTAAGTAATAAACTTCATGTGAGCTACGACACGCTCGCCAGTTTCTCGCAGTGTCTTTTCAGCCTCTCCCTCCATCGTATCGTCAACTAGTTCTAGTGGAAGAGTCGAGATATCAATACCCGTCTCTTCGAGCACCTCTCGTACCATTGCTTGCTCAGGCGTCTCTCCTTCATCAATACCACCGCCGGGAATTTTCCAACAATCTCCGTACACTACACCGGTCGCTGGATGTGTATTGCGCGCCAGTAACAACTTACCGTCACTTGAGTACAGGTGCGCTCCTACAATTAGTCTCTGTATGGTTCTCATATGTGACTGACATTATACATTTTCAGTAGTTTTATTAATAAGTGCTGGGATACAGGGAATTTCGGTCATTACATGACCAGTACACCTTGTCGCTATTTTGTCTCCTTTCAGTCACAAAATAGCAGGCAAGGTCTTCGAATCCGCTGCCAGAAATGTAAATACCGCCAGCAGAAGCTGACGGTATTTACATTTGCTGGGATACAGGGATTCGAACCCCAATTAAAAGCTTCAAAGGCTTCTGTCCTACCATTAGACGATATCCCAAATATTGAATTGTTTATTGTAGTAGAGTCTAATGGGAGGACGATTGTCCTACTTGAACAAGCGAGTACGGGGATGGAAGTTTACTTACATCCATTGTACGAGCGAAGTTTAAGCAAGAAATCTTTGATTTCTTACCATTAGACGATATCCCAAGGTTGGTACACGGCCTTTCCGTGCGTCGTCTACCTTATCATATTTTTTTGCCTCGCTCCAGCTACTTTTACTAAGTAAGGAGCGAGACTGCCACAGCTGCGCGGCGTACGAAGCACGAGGCACCGAGCCGTACTCTTTGTACGGTGAGCGTCCTCGTGACTGATGTACAACAAAGCAGATGTGGCAGTATCGCTACTTACTCTCGTAGCTGGCTTTTATAAAGGCAGTAAAGAGAGGGTGCGGGGCCAGTGGTCGGGCCTGTAGTTCTGGATGGAACTGTACGCCGAGGAAAAATGGATGGGCATCCGTCGGTAATTCCGCAATTTCCATTAAGGTTCCGTCTGGTGACGTGCCCGAAAATACGAGTCCAGCGTCTTCAAGCGGACCAGCGTACTCAGGATTAACTTCATAACGATGTCGGTGACGTTCAAGTACCGACTCGGCCTTGTACGCCTTGCGGGCAATACTGCCGGGAGCCAATCGTGCCTCGTACTGACCGAGTCGCATAGAACCGCCCATCTCTTTCTTCGCAATTTTTTCACGCTGCTCTTCCATAACACCCACCACAAGATGTTCGGCCGTCGGGTCAATTTCTTCCGTACTTGCGTTCTTGAGTTTGAGTACATGTTCTGCATACTCGAGCACCATAAGCTGCATGCCGTAGCAAATACCAAAGTAGGGAATCTTTTTGGTACGGGCGTACTCAATCACATTGAGCTTGCCTTGAATACCAGTTTTACCAAACCCACCTGGTACCAAGATGCCGTCGAATTTCTGGAGGTCTTTGAGTTTGGTTTTATCCTCAAACACATGTGATGAGAGGTATGTAATCTCTGGCTTGAGGTTGAGGTGATAGGCCGAGTATTTGAGCGCTTCAAGGACAGAAATATACACATCCGACAAAACAAAATCTCCTGAGTTGAAATACTTCCCCACCACTGCAATCTTTACGATTTCGGTAGCATCCTTAGAGCGAGCGACGAACTTTTTCCAACCGGCTAAGTCTGCTGTCTTACTCGTTTTAATGCTAAGCAACTGACAAAGCCGCAACGACAACTGATTGGCTTCAAAGTGAAGTGGGATGTCATAAATACTAGCGACGTCTGGCGCAGAGATTACATTCTCAACACGGACGTTACAGAATCGAGCAATCTTCTCGCGTCGCTTGGCATCAACTTCAACTGGGCTGCGACAAATAATCATGTCAGCAAATACTCCAGCACCGTTGAGCGAACGGACGGCTGTTTGGGTCGGTTTGGTTTTCATTTCACCGATTGAGCCTGGTACAGGAAGGTAGCTCACCATCACTACCGCCACATCATCGGGATTGTCAGTCTTCATCATTCGCACTGCCTCAAGAAAGAGAACGTTTTGGTACTCCCCAACCGTTCCTCCAACTTCTATCAACGTAACGTCAGCACTGGCAAGCTTTTGCGCCCGCTTAATACGACCAATCACCTCCAGTGGAATATCAGGTACAACTTCAACATTCTTACCACCGTACTCGAGGTTTCGCTCTTTTTTTATTACTGACAAGTAGACACTACCGGTCGTCATGTAATTTGCGCTCGGGAGATCTTCATTTAAAAAACGTTCGTAGTTCCCCATATCTTGGTCAGTTTCAAGACCATCCTTCAAGACAAACACCTCACCATGCTCGGTTGGATTCATCGTGCCGGCATCAACGTTGATGTATGGATCAATTTTAATTGCCGTAACCTTGAGACCGCGAGCCTTAAGGACGGTCGCGATAGATGAAGAGGCGACCCCTTTCCCAACCCCGCTCATAACACCGCCAACAACAAAGATGAACTTAGGCGTCTTTTTTGGTGACGTCTTTTTGTGTGTAGTAGCCATACAGGAAAGATTAGGTTCGTAAGTAACGAGCAACAGCGAGAATACTCGAGACGAGTCCAAGCACGACACCAATACCAACTAGTATGCCGAAGATTTGGCCGAAGTTAGCCATGTAGTACGTGAGAAGATTTATTTCAAGAAACGCTTCCGTACGCGGACCAATCCAAATCATAATTGGATAGAAAATAAGCATCGTGAATAGTCCTGCTATGAAGCCGTACATGATTCCCTGTAACATGAATGGACCGCGAATGAACATGTTGCCAGCTCCAACGAGACGCATGATGGCAATTTCTTCACGGGCTGTATAAATCGCAAGACGAATAGTATTGAAGGTAATGAGTACCGCTGCCACCAACAGCACACCCATCACGACCAAGCTGGCTCGTTCGATAGTATCAATAATTGTCGTGAGGGTATCGATTGATTCTCTGTTACGATTAAAATTTACTTCATCAATCACCGGTGTCTGCGGCTCTTCTTGTGCTCGTTGCTCTTCGAGGAAACGGGCAACTTGTTCATATTGAGATGTCTCCCGAGCCTGGATGGCAAGATTGGCACCGAGTGGATTCTCGTTGAGTTCAGCGAGTGCCTGCATAGCAATCTCATTATCAGCGTTACGTTCACGGTAGAGCCTGAGAGAATCTTCACGAGAGGTGTACGTTACATTTGCAACATCGGGCAGCGCCTCTACCGCATTACGCAATCGGTCAATTTCTTCTTGTGGCGCGTCCGGGACAAAGTACACATTGATATCTACTTTTGATTGAAGTGATTGCAGCGTGGTTGTAAGCAACTGATCAATAAACATTGTTGAACCAATTACAAAGAGTGCGACGGTGATAACAAAAATTGACGCGAGTGACACGTACGCACTCCGCCAAAAACCAACGAACCCAGCTTTAATTACTCTACGAAATCCAGTTACCATAGCAATCTACTTTATAGCACATACTTACCAGTCGCATCGTCTCGGACGATACGACCATCATCCATAGTAATCACACGGCGCTCAATTTCATCAATTACTCCCTTATTGTGTGTTGTCATAATCACCGTCGTACCAAGATCGTTAATCTTGCGAAGAATCTGTACTACTTCATACGTCGCAATCGGGTCAAGATTTCCAGTCGGTTCGTCAGCGATAATAATGTCAGGTTGATTTACAATCGCTCGTGCAATTGCGACCCGCTGCTTCTCTCCTCCTGATAGTTCGTGTGGGAAGTTCCATATCTTGTCTTCAAGGTCAACGAGCGCGAGCGCCTGTGGGACGTTCTCGGCAATTTCTTCATCTGATCGTCCGTTGGCTTCCATAGCAAAAGCAACGTTCTCGTACGCAGTTTTGTTCGGGAGGAGTTTGAAGTCTTGAAACACTGTACCAATTTTGCGTCGGTACTTCGGAAGCTTTGCTTTAGGAATACTATGAATGTCGATTGATTCAAAGAAAACCTTGCCATGACTTGGAGCATCTTCGGCAATGATCATCTTGAGGAGTGTGGTCTTTCCTGCGCCAGAGTGACCAACAATTGATACGAATTCTTGTGGCTCGACTTGGAAGGTGACTTCCTGAATCGCTGCCGAACGACCATCGTTGTACAGTTTTGAAACGTTATCAAAATAGATCATATCGCGACATTATACCATGCTACGAACAAGACTCTTCTGTAGCTATAAACGGCTCTAAATCACCATTAAGCACCGCGTCGATATTACGAACCTCGATGTTTGTGCGATGATCCTTCACGAGCTGGTACGGGTGTAAGACATATGAGCGGATTTGACTACCCCACTCAATCTTAAGGGTTTTTTCGACTGACAGACCTTGTAGCTCACGGACTTGTTGTGCTTCTTCAAAAGCATACAGTTTACCGGCGAGTAGGGTCAGTGCTTGCTCGCGGTTTTGCTGCTGAGAACGCTCGGTAGATACGTGTACGGAAATATTCGTTGGTTTATGCACAATGCGAACTGCCGTCTCACGCTTGTTAACATTTTGCCCACCTGCCCCGCCCGCCCGCGCAAACGAAATCTCAAGGTCGTCTTCTTTGAGCTCAACCGCAGCCACATCATCAAACCGTGGCGAGACTTCGACTAATACAAACGAGGTCTGTCGCTTACCATTGGCATTAAACGGTGAGATTCGTACCAGTCGATGCACTCCAGACTCGCGGACCAAGAGTCCATACGCTCCCTTTCCTTGGATTACAAAAGTAATATTACGATACCCATTATGTTCATTTGGGTTACTGTCGAGAATGACGACGTTCCAATTTTTGTTTTCAGCAAAACGTTGGTACATGTTCACCAACATTCGGGCAAAGTCTTCCGCATCGTCACCGCCTGCTCCGGCCACAATCGTAAACACCGCATCATTGCGGTCATACTTTCCCTTACCCTCAGCAGTATCTTTAAGATCCTGTAGCTCCTTAATCATTGTTTGAGCTTTTTGGGAATCTTGCCAAAAGGTCGGCTCGAGCATAGCCTGTTCAATTTCAGCAATTCTTTGGGATGCAGCTTCTTTAGTCATGAGGATGAAGCTGACGACCGATTGGCAGTGGTTCTGGTGATATGGCCATGAGCCACTGGTCACAGTTACCAATAAGGTCACAAATCCAGCGCTCTTTAAAATGCTCACGATTAAACCGACGTGCTGGACCACTCCATGGATCGTGAATGATGAGGTACTCTTCTCCTGAACCAACGACGACACCGTAATGGTCTTCATTTGATTCGCGGTCGAGGTAACGGACAATCGGTGGGATTTTCAAATCGAGCATGAAGTCAATTTCAGGTATCGTTGACTCGTTACTAATGTAGCAGTGAAAACCAAGCTCTAGTGCCAACTCATACATAGCCACGCGATAGGTACCTCGTTCGTTGGTGGTATGAAGCTGTTTTGCCAGATGGAGCTCAGAGTCACGCAAACCATAGTAGGCGAGCACCATCTGGAGTGACGTCGGGCCGCAGGTGTAGTCAGTGTCTTGTTTGAAATATGGTACTTCGAGCATAGTGCTATGAGTATAGCAAATTGTAAGCAGACTATAAAAAACACCCTGACGGGTGCCTTTCTTTCTGAGCCAATGTTCGGGATTGAACCGAAGACCTCCGCCTTACCATGGCGGCGCTCTACCGACTGAGCTACATTGGCAGGTAGGGTTGGCATAGCATACCAAATAATAATTTGAATACAAACTGTTTAGCATGGAACTGGGCCTTCTAGCGTACTAAGGTAAAGAAAGCAGGTAATTGCAAAATCTATCTAAAACCGCTATACTCTCGGGCACTTGTATAAAGGTGTGCAAGTGCGCAGACGTACTCATTTGCGGTCGTAAGAGAAATCTTTCGACCGATGCATTCGGAGGCACTGTAAACAAGTTTCCAGTCACCTCATTTGCGGTCGTAGCTCAGCTGGTTAGAGCGTCCGCCTGTCACGCGGAAGGCCGAGGGTTCAAGTCCCTTCGACCGCGCAATAGAAAACACCGACCTTGTGTCGGTTTTCTCTTTGCCAGGAGATGTGAAATTGTGCGGGGCATAATTCACGGGACTTGAAGCCTGATTGAGGCGGTTTACGAACGAAGTGAAGCAAACCGTCCAATTGGGGTACTGAACCTGTAAGGTTCAAGTCCCTTCGACCGCGCAAAAAGTACCCCTTCTGGGGTGCTTTTGTTTAGAGGTCGAAACAAGCAAACTGCTTTGCTTGTGTGGGGACTTGAAAGCCGGAACGATGCGAGGAAGTATGACAAAAGAGTGAGGCGGGGTCGAGAAAATTTTCTGCAAGAAAATTATTCGTGACCAAGTCCCTTCGACCGCGCAATAGAAAACACCGACCTTGTGTCAGTTTTTTCTTTGCCGGGAGATGTGAAATTGTGCGGGGCATAATTTAAAGGGACTTGAAGGACGGAAGCCTTTGTCCGGAGGAAAAAGTAGCTGAGTCAGGGTCGAGAAAATTTTCTGTAGGAAAATTATTTGTGACCAAGTCCCGCAGGCCAGCGCAAACAAATCCACCGCTTAAGCGGTGGTTTGTGCTTTCAACCGCTATACTAGAGAAAGTACTATGAGTCTTGAGTCACGAGCCGAAGCACTACTCCGTAAAAATCGGCGCTTTTATGATGGGAACCAGTTCACTGTCCCATCACCTGACATCTATCCGTACCAATGGTTATGGGATTCATGTTTTCACGCTATTGTCCTTTCGCATTTTGATATTGATGCAGCCAGAAAAGAAGTGTCGGCTATTTTGGCAATGCAGTACGAAGATGGGATGTTACCGCATATGGTGTTCTGGCGAAAGATGGCAACTCGGCCGTACTTCCTAGCCTGGGAAAACAAGAAGCGAAGCACTATTACACAACCACCGATGCTTGCCTATGCCGTATGGGAAATTCATCGCAAAGCTCCCGACCGTCAGTTTCTGGAAAGTATTTATGAGCCGATGCTGAAATACTATCGATACTTAATCGAGCGACGTGACCCAGCAGATCATCATTTAGTTAGCATCATTAATCCTGATGAATCTGGTGAAGATAACTCGCCACGCTTTGATAGTGCCATGGGAGCGCCGCCTGACATTACATTCTTTAGGCATATGTATGAGCGGAACAAGTTGGTAGAAAAAAACCGTACCTGTGACTTCAATGAAGAAATTTGCATGCGTGAGAACTTCTGGGTAAAGGACGTTCCCTTTAACGCGATTATGATTCGCAATTTGCAGGCGCTGGGACATATCGCTTCCTATCTTGGACACAAGCAAGGTGAGCACTTTGCTGTAACCCACGCCAAACTGATGCGTGAAGCGATGAGAGAAAAAATGTTTGAGGACGGTATATTCTGGTCACTCCAAGGTCAGGCTGAAAAGAAAATTAAGATGGATACCTGGGCTCATTTTATTCCTTTATTCGCTTCTCTCTATACCCAAGAAGAAGCCGAGCGAGTAGTACGATACCATCTCTTCAACAAGGATACGTTTTGGTCGGAGTACGGTGTTCGTTCAGTATCAAAGCAAGAAGAATCGTACCGCTCTGACGGTTTTTGGCGAGGACCAATTTGGCTGTCGCCGCAATGGTTTATTTACAAGGGCCTACGGGCATATGGTTTCAAAAACGAAGCAAAAGAAATTCACTCTGCCATGCACCGTAATGTTGAATCATCAAACTTCCGTGAGTACTTCAATCCCGAAACCGGTCAAGGACTCGGAGCTCGACAGTTTACCTGGGGCACACTGTTGTTGGATATGAAGGATTGATACCTATCCTCATGCAAGCAACGCAGGTTGCTTGCTCCATCGACACAAAAACCGCCTGATGGCGGTTTAGTTGTGTATGGTCGGTTTGTCCCGCTTTTTCTAAGTGCTCCCGCACTAAGAACGCTGGACGCGGCTCGCGGTTTCTCGCGCTAGGAAGCGCGCTTCGAAACATCACTGCGCCGTTCAAATCCTCACGCAAGCAACGCAGGTTGCTTGCTCCATCGACACAAAAACCGCCTGATGGCGGTTTAGTTGTGTCGATGGGAGGATTTGAACCTCCGACCCCAGCTTTATGAGTGCTGTGCTCTAACCAACTGAGCTACACCGACAAGTGAAAACGTGAGTGGAAATTTATTTATACTTAACGTTTGAACGTAGTCGTTGAAAGATTTCTCTTACACCGACAAATGAGGAAATATGGAAGCTTGCTTACATAGTTTCCGAATGCAGTCGATGGAAGCCTTGCTTACACCGACATATATACCACCGCTAACATACCAGCGACAGTGCGGGTAGACTACACTATTTTTTCCGTGGGTTCAATACAGCTTATACGCTGACAGTAATCTTGCGAGCAGCGAGCAACTTCTCGGCTCGCTCTATGTCTTCAGGGTACCCAATCGGAATCCAGAGACTTTGTTCAACGACCGCTATTGGGTACTCCTTGGCGTACTCTTCAATAACATCGGTGAGGTAGTATTCGCCATTTTTTTCACTCTTCAATTCAAATTTAAAGATGTTGTCATCAAGGACCATTACGCCGGTTGAAGCAAGATTTGATGGTGCATGCTGAGGCTTTTCAATAATCTCAGCCAAGGTGCCGTCAGGATGACGAACGACGATTCCAAACCGTTCTGGCGTATTGGTGGTAAGGGTGAGCATTGAACGAGTGTATGACGTTGCTCGAGCAATATCGTTCGGACCATGTAAATCGTCAGCAAACATAAAAAGGAACCGACCCTTTATGAGATCTTTGCAGAGCCATAATGCGTGCCCTGTTCCTTTTTGTTCATGTTGGGTCACATACTTCACAGGGCGGCCAAAGTACACATCGCCACAATGAGCTTTAATTTGTTCCTCGAGATAGCCGGTAACGATAATAAGCTCGTCAACAGCTGACGGGAGCGCTTCAACAATATGATCGAGTAGCGGTTTCCCTGCCACCTTTATAAGTGGCTTAGGGGTATGTTCCGTCAGTGGGCGGAGACGGGTACCTTTACCTGCAGCTAAGATGACGCATTGCATGGGTAGAATGCTACCACAGACCGCCGAAAAATAGTATCTTCCGTGTTGCATGACATGGTTACCCCGTGGTATTTTGATTTTGCGGGACTGTGTGTTGACCCGAAGTGGTTGAAGAGCTAGATGCCCATGCAGGCCTATCGCCCGCGCTGATTCGCAGCCATTCTGAGCTCCAGCCCACCTGCCCTTGCGCGCCCTCTCGTCGCGCAAGGGCATTTTTATTGCTAAACATATTTTTTTGGGGTATTTTTTGGTCTGTACCAGTCCTTTGAAAGGAAGAAACGATGAGTGACGCATCACTTGCGCTATACCTAGAATTTACAAAGAGTCCGACCCGCAGTCGCATCCAACGGACTAGTGACTACAACCGTCTATGCCGTCTCCCCTGTCTTGAAGGATTTACGTTCCTCCAAGAACGTTCTGACGTATTGGTGGTGGGTACAAAACCGGTCACTGTTACATCTGACAAAGGTGATGACACACATGTCATCGGTTCGTTTTTAGTTTTTCTGCAACGAACTCCGACCGAGTTTGCTTGGGACGTAGCAGTTAGGTTTCATAATGCGACTGGTCTGCAAAAGGACCAGGTCCATTTCCATGCCAGACATGTCCACCATCCACATATCGTAGGTAATGACGAGCAGTACGGTGTACCGACTGGGACTTTGTGTATCCAAAAAGGTCAACACACGCTTTATCGCTACCTGCGAGAAGCGCGGATTGTCGACACCGTACTCTTTGTGGACGAAATTCTGCACACGTACATGCCAAGCAATGGACCATTCTTACAACTCAACCACTGGCCAAGAAGGTATTGACGAATGACCACGAAAACGAGACCGACATTTGAAACAGCCGTTCACATTATCGGCTGCGGAGGTGTCGGTAGCCACCTGGCCATCGCCCTGGCCCGTATGGGTGTAACTGAGTTGCACCTATACGATGCAGACAAGTTTGAGCCTCATAATCTTGCCAACCAGCACGTTATGACGTCAGAGCTTGGAATGAATAAATCACTAGCAGTGGCTGAAATGATTACCCGGATTACTTCGTGTAAGATTTATACACACCAGTACAGTGTCACAGAGTATCGCGAGCTGTTTGGGGTGGTATTTGTCTGCGTTGACTCTATGAATAGTCGCAAGAAAATAATGGAGTCATGCTTACAAGGGTACAAAGATATCGATTGCGTGATTGAGACCAGGATGGATTCAGGCACCGGAATCGTTCACTGTTTTGACCCAAATAATGCCCGTCACTGTGCTTCGTGGTGGGAACAGTTCTACAACGATGACGCGACGGAAAACATGGCTGGTTGTGCTGGTGTCGTATCGATTATTTCGGCTGTGCTTGGCACAGTGGCACTTGCTCTTCGGAGTTTCGAAGCCTACTGGACTGATGGAAATTGCTTTAATCTTCCAAATCGTCAATACCTAGACTTCGACACTTTGCAATCAAGGCAGGTGTTTTGGGACTCAGACCCACACTGGGATTGACCAGTTACAGTTCAAAGAGTATGCTTAAAAGGTGTCTTGGAATGAGCTAGGACACACATCGGAGGATTGAATATGAGCACCTACGACGCAATGCGTAAGTTGACGAGTGGTGAAATCGTCGGCATAATCGACGGAAGCACCAACCACTCCCCCGGCAGTGGTGCCGGTGTCATCAAAAACGGCGCAGTTGAAGACGAAGAGTGCATCGACGAAGAACTCACTGACGAACGGGCCGTCTCCCTCGGCTAATCTTCCGGTCGCGGGCGGCACAGCTCTGTGCCGCCCGTACCACCCCACCACCATGGTGGGTTTTCTTTTTTTATATTGGTGGGGGGCCGGCGGACGCTAGAAGTTTTGTAACAAATCGTTGAAGGCCCTCATCGTCCCAGAATAGCGGCTATTTTATCGACTTCATCGATAAAATAGACTCGCTTTCTTGGACGGACACTCGTATATTTTGTCGCTATGATAGCTCCAAAATATATACTGCGTGTCTTCGATTCCGGACGCATGTGCCGCAGGGCACATACTGCCCCGCAATACGAGAAAACCCGCAAGCTTTCGCTTGGGGTTTTCAATCGTGTTGCGGGGCCCGGAATCGAACCGGGGTCTGGAGGTTCTGTTCTTCACTAACTTTCATTAGTGCATGGACTATCCCATATTCCAATTATTTTACTATTGGAATTCTTCATTATAGTCTCTGAACCTTCCGTCCACTTATGTGGAGGGCTTGGCTGCCGATTGCCGAATCCTTACTATTTTTAACACTTTCGCGATTACTCTCTCAAGTTGCGCTGTAGTAAGCAAAGCTCTAACGGTTTTCCAGCAGTTTCGAAGATTTTTCCATACTACGTTACCGTAGTAGGTCACAGTTTCCTATGAGCCTCCCGAGGTACCTCTCCTCTACCCCGCTATACAAAATCTGTACCGCGATAGAATAACACTCGCACATTTTTTTGTCCACAGCACAGCAAGTACATAGTTACTGCCGTATAAACTATGGGTATGGCAAAGACTGATTTAAAAGAAAAAGCTCTACAACTGCGAAAGAGTGGTGTCAGTATTAATTCAATCGCAGATTCTCTGATGGTGAGTAAGAGTACAGTGAGTGTCTGGTGTAGGGACATCGCGCTCTCTCCTGAAGCAATACGCCGTATTGCTAAACAAGGTAATGTGAATGCAACAAGAGCTTTAATGAACTACAGCGAGATTAAACGTAGGAAAAGGCAGTCTGCAGAAAAGGAGAGTTGCTTAATTGGTTCGCAACAGGTACAGAAGCTAACTAGAAGAGACGTTTACTGTATTGGGCTTGGTTTATTATTGGGGGGAGGGGTATAAGCAAGGGAGTCAAGAATTTGGTTTTACCAATAATGATCCTCAAATGCTCGAATTTTACCTACGGTGGCTCAAAGTAGTTTTCAACATTGATAAGAAAGACTTAATACTTAGGGTAAGTATTAATGGTATCCATACGCATCGGATTAATCAGGTGCAAGAGTTTTGGTCCAGTTTATTATCAATACCACTAACTCAGTTTTCAAAGCCAAGTTTGATTGCAAGTAAATCAAAAAAGGTCTACTCGAACACTTCAAATCATATGGGTACATTGCGTATAAAAGTGCGGAGAGGTACCACTATGCGAAGAGAGGTGTTGGGAGCAATCAAAAGTATTAGGTAATCCCAAACTCAGTAAACACACGGCGGTAGCGATTAATAGTCTCTTCTGCGAGGCGGTGCGTGAGGACAAAATCAGCCCCACCGTGAGCAATCTGATTACGGACTTTGTGAGCGGCCCACGCATCATCAAGCGAGTTGAGTTGCGACGGAGAAATACTCCGTAACCGTTCCCCGAGTGAACCGCCAGCGTAGCCCCGTTCCTTAAGGATTTCATCGAGCATAATGTCGGCTTCGATAATTGCCAACTTCCAGTCATTTGGGTTATCTGAATCTAAGTGGACGAAGACTTCCTGCAACCGCGTCTGTCCTCGTATACCTCGATAATGTTCATCGTATAGCTTCTCCATATCCCGCAAGGCTGCAGCTTGTAGTGCTATATATTGATTGTGACGAATAGTCGCATACACATATATTGCCAACAAAATAATCGAGATGATATACGCTATCAATGAGTAGATTGACCAGAGAGCAGCCAAAAAACTGCCAATACCAGCCAAAAACGAACCGAGTGGCAGTGCTAATCCTGACGTGTCAGCATTAAAAATTCCCCCTTCGATTTGTGGTGCGCCGGGAATATCGTTAGTGAGATCGTTATCCATAGTTGTTACCTGCGGTCGTCGTACACTTTTTTACCGATTTCGAAGAGTCGAGTGTCGCCGCCGTGTGGTGCTATATATTGTACCCCAACTGGTAGGTCAACACCGTCTCGCTCCACCGTTCCCATTGGAAATGTAAGTGCCGGAACCCCAGTCAAATTGACAGGTACCGTAAAAATATCTTGCTTGTACATTGAAACTGGGTCAGATTTTTCTCCTAACTTAAATGCTGGTGTCGGTGCTGTCGGAGTCACGATAATGTCATGTGTTGAAAACACATCTGCTAACTCTTGGCGCATTTTGTGACGTACTAGTTCGGCTTTTCCGTAGTACGCATCATAGTACCCAGAAGACAGTACGTAGGTACCGAGCAAAATTCGTCGTTTAATCTCTGCGCCAAATCCTTCCGCTCGTGACTGTTGATAGACATCAAGCAAGGAATCACCTGGTGCAGAATGTCCATACCGCATACCGTCAAAACGGGCAAGATTGGAGGACATTTCAGCAAACATCACAATGTAGTATGCAGCCAATCCTTGTTCATAGAGAGGTAACGGAACCTCAACCACTTCGTGTCCGAGTGACTTCAAGGTATCGAGGTGCTGATTGAATAGTGCAATAACATCATCATCCACACCGTCAGACACAAACCCTTTTGGAACGACAAACCGGTACGATGTTTTTTCAGCGAGGTGTGGGTACGTATCTGGCGCAATGGTGGTAGCGTCACGCTCGTCCAATCCAGACATAACATTGTAGATGCATTCCGCATCAGCAACCGTTGTGGTGAGTGGTCCAGCTTGATCAAGTGAAGAACCTTGTGCCACTAATCCGTATCGTGACACGGCACCATAAGTTGGTTTGAATCCAACTAATCCGCAAAAGCTCGCTGGTTGACGCACCGAACCTCCAGTATCAGTTCCGATAGCGACTGGTACTGCGCCCATTGCCACCGCAGCAGCAGACCCGCCTGATGTGCCGCCAGGTACGCGCTTGGGGTCGATAGGATTTTTTGTCGGACCAAATGCAGAATTTTCGGTTGAACTGCCCGAAGCGAACTCGTCCATATTAGTGTCACCAATAAAAATGGCGCCTGCTTCTCGTAAGCGTTCGACGATAGTTGCATCATAGGTAGCAGTATAGTGCTCAAGCATTTTCGAACCAGCCGTCGCTTTTTTACCTTTGATGAGGATATTGTTCTTGACCGCCACTGGAATACCAAGGAGTGGCTTATTATTGATATCGCCTCGCGCATAGACTTCGTCTGCTACTGCCGCTGCAGCCACAGCATCTTCGTACACGTGAAGGAAGGCGTGAATAGCTCCGTCATTGTTTTTGATTATGGCCAGTGAATCTGCAACAGCCTGACTCGGCGTGTAAGTACCAGCAATAAATCGGTCCCGTAATTCAGCAATAGTGTTCATACGTTAGTCTTCAGTATGTAAAATTTTCTTAACTTCCATGAAACGACCATTGGTAGCTGGCATTTCAGCGAGAATAGACTCAGTATATTGTTCCGGTTGATTTGTTACCTCGTCAGGTCGAAGAATGGTATGTCTTGCTCCGAGTGTCGGTGCCACACTACCGTCTCCAGCCATGGTAGACACTGCACTCACGTAGGACACAATGGCAGATAATTCATCTGGAAACTGTGCTTCTTCTTCAGCTGTTAATTTGATACGAGCGAGACTCGCCAAATGAGTAATATCGTCTTTCTTCATGTTGCGCATGATAGCATTCACAGCCCTACTTTACCATCAGCGCCCTGAACGCTGCCTCATCAAGCACCTTCACTCCGAGCGACGCTGCATCCACTGCTTTACTGCCCGGCTCCAAGCCCACAACAACAAAATCGGTCTTTTTTGAAACACTAGAGCTCACTTTTCCTCCTCGCTTCCTGACTGCCTCCTTTGCTTCGTCACGCGTAAAACCAGACAGTGTTCCCGTGAGGACAAATGTCTTACCAACGAAATCACTATCTGTCTGTACTGATTCAGGATTAAGAATAGTGAGGTGTGGTTTTAAATCTTTCACTACTTGCTTATTAGCTGACTCAGCAAACCATGCCGTCAATGTCACTGCCACCGTCTCGCCAATGCCGTGAATTGCTTCAACGTCAGTAACAGTGGCAGTTTGAACAGCTTCAAGCGAACCAAATCGTTCCGCGATGAGCTGCGCTGTTCCATCACCAACATTTGGAATCGAAAGTCCTACCAGTAATCGATACAGGGGCACAGTGGAAGCAGTTTTGATGGCAGTAATAACGTTTACTGCAGCTCGTTCTTTAAAACCAGGCAAACCAAGCAGGTCGCCTGTTTCAAGAGTGAAGAGATCGCTGTAGGTAGAAATCAGTCCTTGGTCGAGCAGGAGGTCAATAATACGCGGACCAACACCATCAATGTTAAGTGCCGATTTTGAAACAAAGTAGTACAGACGTTGTCGGTGTAATACTCCAGAATTTTTTACGACACAACGATAGGCTGCTTCACCGGGAATTCGCTCAATGCGTCCGTCACCGCCACACTCCGCAACAGTGACAGGAAACCGGTACGGTTTTGTACCTTGCGGACGAAGCGGTAGAACCACTGAAACAACTTCTGGAATGATATCGCCAGCCTTACGTAAAACAATAGTGTCACCAACCCGCACATCAAGTCGAGCGATGTTATCTTCGTTGTGTAATGTCGCTCGTGAGACAGTAGAACCATCAATCAACACCGGGGTGAGGTGCGCCACTGGCGTAACAACCCCCGTCCGACCAACTTGCAGCGCAATAGCTTCTACGTATGTCGTTGTTTCAGCCGCTGGAAATTTATACGCAACACCAAATCGAGGTGCCTTGGCGGTGTATCCCAGTACCCGCTGCAGTGCCACCTCATTTACTTTCAGTACGATACCATCGATGCCGTATGGCAGGCTATCGCGTTTTTTGACCCACTCTTGGTAGTACAGCTCTACTTCGTCTGCACTCTTGCAGACACGAGCGTGCTGATTGGTTGGAAAGCCAAGAGATGTAAGCAGCTCCAATTCCTCGAATTGCGTAGCGGGCGGTGCAATCGTGCGTACATCTAAAAAATCGAGGTCGTAAACAGTTAGAGAGAGATTGCGACCTCGAGCAACACCAGGGTCAAGTTGACGTAGTGAGCCTGCAGCAGCATTACGAGGGTTAGCAAATAGTGGTTCGTTTTGTTTGGTTCTTTCTTTGTTGATTCGCTCAAACTCATCTTCACTCAACCATACTTCACCGACACAAATTAGTGACAATGGCTTTGGCAGTTGGTGTGGTAGAGAGGTGATGGTGCGAGCGGTATGGGTTACGTCTTCGCCAATTACACCATCGCCACGAGTGGTTGCCCGTGCAAGCACGCCATCCTTATATTCTAAGATGAGTTTAAGGCCATCAATTTTATGTTCTGCTACATACGACAATCGAGTTGTTGAAACATCCGCTTCTCCTAGCTGCTTGATAATTCGTTCATCCCATTCTCGTAACTCGTCTTTGGTATACACATTATCAAATGACCACTGTCGAACAGTGTGTGTTACCTTCGAAAACGCTTCGTTTGGTTCTGCTCCGACCGCTTCTGAGTCGTGACGTTTCCCTTCTAGGGTTTCTTCCAGAGACGCGAGTTCTCGAACGAGCGCATCATAGGCATCATCGCTGATTTCAGGCGCATCATCGGTATGGTACTTGCGTCTATGGTACGTTACCACCTCACGCAATTTGTTGAGGCGACTACTATCTACTCTTTTCATACTTAGAATTCTAGCAAGACTTCGCGCTGGACAGTACCGACAGTTGATGCTGCAGTGCAGGTACGGTTATACCCTCGAACCGAAATAGTGGTACACCGAGCCCCTGCTTCACAGAATTTAGTATCACCACCACGATAGCCTGGAATCAGCCCTGTCGGCCCGTCCATATTAGATATCAAAAGGCCAGCTCCTGGTAAAGTAGCCACCGCTACTAGTGTCGTAATTTCAGTACAGCGATCAGCCCCGGTATCTGGGCCCCACGTATAACGGTAGTCGTATTTGTACACACTCCCATCAGCAGTAGCTGAAATTGTGGTATTAGTATTAAATCCAGCGTCTGGTCCAGCTTGTCTAAAACAGGTCGGTGCTGGTGATAAGGCCGCACCAGTTTCTACTAAATCTTCTTGCGCACGACGCCAATATCGCGCACATTCCATCCCAGCATTGGCAGCATGGAAAGCAATTTCTGAGTCTCGGGCATTGGTCGAAAGCCTGACTTGCTTCACTGATATTTCCAGAATAGAAAGTCCAATCGAGATAACAACACCAACCACAATCAGTGACATGATGAGGGCAAAGCCCGATTGTGCTGTGCTATTAGTTACCATAAATATTAAATAAGTACGTTTCTACCTGAACTTGTTGTTGCGAGTTGATTGAACCGGTAAACCACCGAACCGTTGAGATCACCCGCACTTGCTCATTTGGTCCTGGTACCACCTCAAACCGAACATTGCGAGTATAGGGCGTTGTTATCGTCAAACTCGTTGGTGTATGAGTATAGCGAGCCCGCACTTGTGACGAGGCTGTACCACCTTCATCAGGATTCGTGCTGGCGTAGAGATGGAGCACGCACCCACTGGCTGGACAGGCGTTATTACTAACCGTAACAAGACCTGTATCTCCAGAGGCTACACCCAAACCACAACCGCTTGCATTGAAACAGTGTCGAAAAGCACCATTATTAGCAGTATTTACAAAATCTTCCCATGGGTCAACGTCAGTATCCTCATCAAAACCAGGTAAAAAGCGTTCTAAAACTAAATCATCCCGTGCTTTTTGTGCCAACTCTGCACCTTCTTGTGCTAAGAAAAATGCGACCACTTGCTCACTCGCAAAACTGGTACTCCGAGCTGATGTAGATACCAACGTTAATGGTCCGACAATAATGACGAGAAGGATAGTAATTGCGACGAGTGTCTCAACGAGAGAAAAGCCAGATTGTAGATGTTTATATGTCATATATCCAACGTGCGTTGCGTTACTGTCGTTTGTAGAAAATATTTCTTACCAGACTCATCACTGGCACGACTCGCTTCAATGTAAATAGTAACACTTGCTTGCTCAGTTTCGTTGGCATCTGAAAGCGGTTCACTACCGGTTACAACAAATTCAGCATCATGAATAAATATATCTGATGCCACAATAGATACCGCATTCTCACTACCAACTCGGCGATATAGTTGCCCTGTCCCAGCATCGTGATAATACAAAATTCTGGTTGTAGAAAAGTCGCCAGTAATACTTTCACCTCCCTCTTCAAATGCCATGCCGTGCCACTGATCTTCAGCATTATTCCTACCTGATGCACAGTCTCTAGTAAGCTCTACTTGAGTTTGATCATTTGTTAAGAGTGCATCTAGACTTACGCCATCACTAAACATACTGGTCGATTGGCGGTTACTGGTGCTGTCACAATAGTAATTTGTGCCAGTTCGAATTTCCCGAGTCATACTATCAAGCGCAAAGGAGAGATTAGTCATGACAGCCTGTTCACTTTGTAGCTGGTCGTTGGCAGCCACCAACATCAAGAGCGCACCAACCGCAATCGTGATGACCACTGAAAACACCCCAAGCGAAACGATGATTTCGATAAGTGTAAAGCCAGATTGCGTGGTGCGTCGCATACAATTATTCTAACACTGAAATTTGTCCAGCTGAGCTGACTTCGATGGTTCGGATGACTCCTCCTTGCCCAGTATCAACAATATCTTTTCGTGCTACATCGATTTGGACACTGTCAGCTGTTACTTCCGCTGTAGAGGTAAAAAATCTAGCGTCGAAGTTTGGTCGCTGGAACACAACCGATAGGTTTGCTTGCACGGTTGCCACTCCGCCACTAACAGTGCGTACCTCTCGTATTTCAAACCGTTCATCGAGAATACCTTGCGCACCAAATGCTTCGCCGATGTCGTAGTAACTATCATCATCACCGTCACGGAAGATCGAAAAAAGCTGATTGTTTGATTCAGTAGAAAAGTGTACACCATACACTGAACGAAATGTTTCGCTCGCATCGGCATCCGAAGCTGCCGCCACACTAACAGCACTAAGTTGCACCTCACGAATCAGGAGTGCAACCTCAAAGGTTTGGCTTCGCAGCAATACTGCGCCATTGAAGGCAGAGTGTTGGACCATTACAATCGCCATAATTAGTACCATCAGACTGATACTCACCATCAACTCGACCAAGCCAAAACCCCGGTTACGGGAGATACGGTCTCTAGTATGTGAAAATTGTGAGGACATTAAAGGAGTAGAAAAACGTCAACAGTGCGCCAGCAATCAAAAATGGTGCAAACGGTACTTCACTCTTCATTGTAAGCTTCGATGACATAAATCGTAAATGACTTTTCCCCCATCGGAGCTTTTGCACTAACAGTAACGAGACACTAACGACTGCTCCAATCCAAAATGACACGACGATAAATGAAAATACGAGGGTTGGCCCAACCAGCAATCCAAGTGGTATAGCCAGCTTTACATCACCAAAGCCTAACCACGCACCGCGGGATAGGTGCCACAAGAGCCAAAAAAATGATGCACCGCCGATAGCGGCTGCTACAGTTATTCCAAGTGACATAAGTGTGCCGTACCCAGCAACAATCTGGTATACGAGCAGCAGACTGACGACGCCAGCGGTAGCCAAGGTAAGTGAATCAGGGATAACAAAATGTTGCACATCGTAGACAAGAATGGTGACCAGTATAGAAAAGATGGTCCAGAGCAATAGAATCGCGATGACGTCTGTGGTGATAGACAGTGTCGCTGCAAATAGCCCTGCTGTTAACAGCTCCACAACGCAGTATCGAATCGGAATTCGACTACTGCACATCCGACACCGACCACGCAAAACAGCGTAGGATATAACCGGAAATAGTTCGTACCAACGCAGCGGCCTCGCACACGATAAGCAGTGAGAATGTCCGGCCAGTGACTTACCGGTATGAAAACGATAGATGTAGACATTGAGGAAACTACCAATAATGAGACCAAAGCCAGCCGCCACAATAAACCAAAACACTAGTGGCACTACGAAAGTATCAAGGAGGAGTGGCGTCATAGACAGGTAAGTGCTCCTGGTTCGGGTGTTGCAATAAGCGGCGCGGCGATTTCTCGCCGATTACCTAGACTATCAACACACCAGTAAGCACTCTCTAGACCAACTGACGCAGCAAAACCGCTTGAATCGCTATTACAGACGATAGTTGTCGAGGCAAACTGATTGATGGCCGCAAACAGATTTATAATCGTCTCAGACTGCGTGACACCATTATCTCCACACACAGCTTGATACGGAAAGCCTTGAGCACGTTCTATCTCTGCCCGCTTCTGGACACTATCCATTTCGGCTTTGATTTTTGCATCGATACCCTGCGTGCGCGCATCATTCAGTGAACCAAGAATGACTGCGGCCAAAATACCGATAATGGCAATTACCACGAGGAGTTCGATGAGAGTGAAGCCACGGCTTACAAAACGTATCTGCATAGGATGTATAAAGTATATAACATTGAGACAATCGATGAATCAACTTACAAACAAAAAGCCCCATAAAGGGGCTTTGTGTCTATCTTTCTAAAGATATTAGTTACAGGTCACATCAGTGGTAGCTGCGAGAGCGACGGTAGTGGTTGCGTTACCAGCAAAACCAGTTGAGTCAACGCACCAGCCAAATACACCAGTTGTTACGCTACCTGGCACAACGTTAAGCGGTGCAAAGATAGCATATCCACTGTCGGTATCGTTACATGTCACACGGTTAGCAACACCTACTGCGTCGACGCTAGTACCTAATGTCTCTGAGCGATTATCAACCGCCGCGTTCATGAGGTTAGTGATTGAAGGACTTGCACACACACCTGCATAGGTGAAGCCTTGTTGGTTGTATACCAGTTCGGCTTGTGAGCGAGCGTTACCAATTGACTGTTTGATAGAAGCGTCTTGTCCTCCGTCACGAGCATCGTTGAGAGACGCTAGTACCACAGCGGCCAAAATACCAATAATCGCGATCACCACGAGGAGTTCGATGAGGGTAAAACCTCGTTGTAGTTTTTGAATCATAATCTAAATAGTGATAATTATTCGTTAAGGCTCGTTCAGCTATCAGCTGCGTAGCTGAACGCGCAAGCCTACGTTGTTTGCCGGCTTACATCTATTATACGATGCATCTTCCCAAACTACTGATTGTGTGGGGACAAGTTACTGACTTAGAACGAGTTCGTTAAGTTGTAGATAGGCATCAAGACCGACGCGAGCAGTACCGCAACGCCAGCACCCAGACACACAATCATCGCTGGTTCGATAAGACCAATCAGTGTATCGACGGCGTTATTCACTTCACGTCGATAAAAATTTGAGAGCGTACCAAGAATCTGACCGAGACTACCAGTCTCCTCCCCCACCTTCGCCATCTGTGACAGCACGCCTGGAATTTCTGGATACTCAGAAATAGAATCGGCAAATGAA
>Ga0163144_10003262_pt1 | contig 37018 bp, 30 predicted proteins | sample OliLak19BULKMAT1_FD_123175 | JGI IMG/M metagenome (GOLD analysis project Ga0163144, IMG submission 123175) | Freshwater microbial mat bacterial communities from Lake Vanda, McMurdo Dry Valleys, Antarctica - Oligotrophic Lake LV.19.BULKMAT1 | ecosystem: Environmental > Aquatic > Freshwater >...
CGTCATTCCAGGGTTACAGCGGACCTTCGTTGCTGTGTGAGTGTGAAGCGGGCGTAAGCGTCCGCCGTACCTGCGGGCACGGACACACCGGACGCTCTCTCGCATGGAAGGCATGGCACTCGCGCGGGCGACCGGCTTCTTGCCGGTCGTATGGAACCGCTCCGCCGTCGTGACGCCACGGCGCATGGTGCCGGAGCCACGTCGCGACCCGACGCAGGTCGGGCGGGACCCCCACCCAGGCGCCGCGTCGGTCGCGAGGAAGCGAGTGCCAGCGTGTCGTCCTGTGGTGGGGGTCGCGGCGGAGGTCGCGACGTGGTCTCCCTGATCGCATGGCACTCTCCGTGGCTTTCCCAAGCCACAAGAACGGTCGATCTCCGATCGCCTGTCCATCGCCTCTCGATCGCCGTCGCGGGCGATCCACCGGCGAACGCCCGGCGGGGCTTGACGAAACGCCCAAACCTTGGCCTCGCCGCCGCCCGGACTTTTTGACCCCGCCTACTCTCTTTTTTTCTCGCAGGGAAAACACGGTTCGTGCGATCCGACAGGTCGCTCGACGACCGGATGTTTTTTCGAAAGCAGGCGGGCATCAGCCCGCAATGCGCCTCTTTGCTTACAGAATAGTATTTGTAGATAGCTTTGTAGGCGGTGCCGACGACGGCGAAAACAGACCATCCACAAGCCAATACAAGCGTGTTCATCCGTGAGAAAATGTCCGGCGAATGCCGATAGTGCGTCCGGCAAATGCCGATAGTTCACGAGCAATTCCGTCCGGCGAATGCCGATACCGATCCGCAGGCTTCCACGCGGAAATCACGCGACCTGTAGGTTCCTGCTGACACCCTTGGTCAATGCCCAGGCCGCATAATCCGGGAAATGAAAATCCAGACGGGCAAGGCGGGCAACAGCAGCTTCGTGCGCCGCTCCTTCGACGCGGTGCGGTTCCGTGACTTGATAGAGCGCTCGCAGCGGTTCAATCGTCTGTTCGTACTTGGCCCGGCCTTCGACCGACTCCAGATACGATTGCAGCGCCGCGGCGCACTCCTGTTCGTAGGACCGGCGAAGTTGGGAGTCATCGTGGACGGCTGCAGCGTGTTCGTGTTCCCAGCGCCGTTTTTCCTGGCGTTTCTCGTGAGCGTGGAACCAATCCGGCGGCGTCCGCTTGTTTTGGATGCCGTCGATCAGGAAGGCGGCCGGTGAGACGCGAAATCCCGCAAAGCCCTTGGGTTGTTCGTGCAGGGCCGCTTCCGTGATGCGGACCCAGCGTTGCACGATCCCCCGGCCGTGATGCTGGAGCAGGCGGCGAATGGCGGGACCATCGACGCCGATGTTGCGGAGCGGCTCATGGAGCGGATCGTCCGCAATCGCATTCTTTTGGCGTATGGCGCGTTCGGCGGTCGGTCGGCGGAAATACTCCCCCTCGTAAAAAACGACGACGTAGGAGCCCTTGCCGCGCTTCAGGAACAATTCTTTGGGATGGGTTTGACCCTTGCCGAGTTCGATCACCTGGTGTTCCAGCAATTCGCCAATGCAGTTGGTGAGATCGTATTTGCGTTTGCGGAGCGGCCGGCTGGCGGAAAAGCCAAGGCCGCTGCTGGTGAGGTCGTCGACGTTGAGGAACACGCGCTTCGAGCGCCAGAACCGATCCTTGAGTTTGAGAAAGAGGCGGCGGGATGCGGGCGTGAGGGCGCGGTACAGGTCGAGGTCGAAGAGCATATTTCCGCCGGAGGCCCGGCAGAAACGGAAAAAAGCCGGATTCCATTCGATGCGCCAACAGCGCTCATTATCGACGGTCTCCCCGACTCCGCCGACGGTCGGCAAGAACATGCTCAAGAACTGGAAAGCGGTAAACTCGTGTTCCTGGGTCTCGGGATTGTAAAAGCCGGTGTTCTGGTAGCTGGCGACCGCGAGGCGGAGCAACGAGTCGCGTAGCTCGGCGTACTGCGAGCCGCCGGTGGCGAGTCCCAGGTGCTTGAGCAACCAATACGGCGTCGCAAGCAACACGGGGTCGGGGTCTTTCCAACTGAGCGTGGCGCCGAGCAGTCCCCAGAGGACCAGTTCGTCAATCGGTTGCAAGCCGAGCGCCGCGCGGACCGTGACGGTTGCTTGCTTGCGGCCGACGCGGGTGGCGTAGGCGTAGGTCGTCTCGAAGGCGTGCGTTGCGAGCGTGCCGCCTTGGAGCGGCCAGAGGGCCGTCTCCAGGAGCGAGAGTTGGGCAATCCCCTCGCGTTCGATGCCGGGAAGCCGGTAACGCTTGGGCGGATGCGCCACGGTGCCGACGGGTTGCGGATGGGGCGATGCCATGTGCGTCTAGCCGAAGAGACGGGCAAGAAAACCTTTCTTCGGCTTGGCGGTCTTGGGGGGAATGGTACTCCCCTTCTTCGGGGCAGCGGAAGGCTTCACTTCGGTATGTGGCGTCGCGGGATTCCCGCGCCCGTCCGTCAAGGCCAGGCGTTGCTGCAACGAGCCGATCAGGATGTTGCCTTCGCGCAGACGCTCGCTCAAGCCGCTGATGAGTTCCATCTGCTTGCCAATGAGTTGTCCGTGCTGCGTGATTTGCTGGTTCTTGATATCGAGTTCGCGGCGCAGCATGTCGAGCAACCCAGCGTCGCCCTGCGCCGTGGATTTGACGGTCGAACCGCTGTTGTTTTTCTCCGCTCCGGCGTCGAGTGGAACTTCGCGACGCAATAATTCCTCACTCAAACGCCAGGCGAAATTGTCGCCCTTCATGCGGAGTTGCAATGCCTCCTCGACGCTCGGCTGGATGTGCGTTCGGTCGGGATGTTTGTCATCGTGAATGATCGGGTAAATGATCCGGCGAATGGAACTGGGCGACTTGCCGGTCCGTTGGGCGGCGTCCTTGACGGTGAGAAAGGATTCCATGGAAGGGTGGGGGAGTGGTGGCGGAAGTCTACCACATGGAACGATTGCGGCAACTGATAACGAAAGGGGATTGTGAAGTCCTTTTCGGTAGGATTTCCGGGCACGTATCGGCGACTTTCCGGAATGGTGAACCGCCGCTGTCAGAGCACTGCAAATGCGTACCAGCGGAAGGTCACGGCAACCTGCCTGCGAGTCCGCCGAAAAGGTGCCACGGGGACAATTGCGGAAAGGGGAGTGCGAAGGTATTCCAGAGACCGCTTCAGGACACATACCGGCGACAGGACGGAAGGGTGGAAAGCCGCTTCCAGAGCCGTTCCAAGAGGTGCCGACGAGATGTAACCGCCACCCCACCGCAGTGTGCTGCCGATGGTATGCGGAAACCGGAAATGGGGACCCTTCTGGTAGGAGTTCCCAGGGAGTTTCCGCGAGGGTTTCTGGAAGGGCAGCGGAAGCGTTTCATCGCGACAAGTGAGCGATGGGGATTGCGGGCGCGTTGCATTTCATTCCGACAAAATTGGATGTTTCCTTGCGTGTCAGGGAGCCCTTGGGCAAACGAAAAAGGTCCACCTTACGTTTGGCGCTCGGGACATCGAAACGGAAACCGCCTCGCTGTGGGGCACGGGAGGAATTGAGGGCAATCCAATCAATGAACGAAGTTCAAGAGGAGGGACCGCTGGCCATGTGTCTGATGATTCCCCTCGTGGCGTCGAACCGCGTGGCGCTGCATTTCCTATTGTCCCAATCCTCCCTCGTTCTCTGTTGGTGCTGCGAAGTACGTCAGGCACTTTCAATCCAGACGGGCGATTGTTCGGATAACGTCTGCCCCCTGCGCCCGCTGCCGTCCCCATTGCCGGGGCCACGGTTGGTCGGAGGCCGATTGTCCATTCGTTGTCTATCGACATTTCGACGACGCACAGGAAGCCCTCGATGATGGAGATTTATTCTCAACGGCCATCACGCTTTAGAGGCTTGTATTGCATTCTCCGCCCCCTCTTGAATGGCTACCAGAAGCTCATGGGCTGGCAATTCCATTTCTTCATTCAGCCAGGCCGTGCAATCGTTCACGATGGCTTGCAACGTGTCATGTTGCAACGGCGCGGCGGCAATGAGACGGGCGTTGGCCCGTTCGGCGTTCGTGATTCGCGTCGTCTTCCCAACGGCTTGGGTCACGGCAATTGACTCGTTGCCCGCGACGATATTGATCGTGAACTTCGATTCTTCAATTTTCCAGGGGCCGGGACGGTGCGCCCATTCTGTTGGCTTGGTTTCCATAAAGGATGAAAGGGAAAAGGGCCAGAGGAATCCCCGGCCCAGAGTGTATTCACCACCTATCGGGATCGAACTGATCCGTCAACTCCAGGGCGGCGCGGAGCGTCCGCGAGGAGCCGCGGATCGTTCCTGGGGGACTGGATGAATCCATGATTTGGTAAGGTTCATCCCGGTGGAGGCGGCACTCCGGCCACTCCCAGCGGTCGATGCACCAGCCATTGGAGAGGTGGTAGCGGGTCAGGCCGGCGTGGATCTTTCGGCGGCAGAGGATGGAGATGGGGCGCATTGAAAGGCGGGGAAGAATTACGGTTGAGTGTCGGCCTCCGGAGAGTTGAGATGCTTGTCGATCTCCCGAAGTTCCCAACGGCAGAAGTCACGGAGGTTCGCAGGATCGATGAGCGAGAGGAAGTCGATCAACGCGTGTGCGTGACCTTGCGCGGAAAGATCCGTGACCGCAGTTTTGGAAGACATGCAGGCAGGAGGAAGGAAGTAAAAAGGGAGCATTGCCGCGGAAGGGGACCGTCTCGCCCCGTGCGGCACGGTTGCTCAACCCTTCGCGGGTGCCGTTGTGTGAAGGAGCGATGACCGTGGCCAGCCGGTCGTGCGAGGGCAACGCGCACCGAAACCCGCCGTCAAGCGAGGAGTCCAGAATGGAAGCTCCTTGACGGAGCAAGGGATCGGTGTGCGAGGGTGAAGCGACCTGTCTGGTCCACGTCATTGCCTTCCGCTTGGCATCCGCGGTCGGGGATGGCTGCGCCGCACGAGTGAAGAGGTCCGTTTTACGGCACGCTCCCTCAGCACTCCGCGTAGACCGAAATCACCCATTCCGGAGAACCGCGATTGAACGACCAGTGACAAGTGGTTGCTGTCGCTTCGCATCCAGTTTCCTGGGAACCACTCGCAGTGATTCTTAAGTTCCGCCAAAGTTCGGCCGAATTGCGAAGGTTCACGATAATGGCGTATTTTCCGGGGTTTTTGCGCGAGGCCAGTATTTTTTGGCTCTCTTTGTCCTGGTTCGAATCCAGGCCGGGTAGTTTAACTGGACAGCATTTTTCACGCTGATTCTCGCTAATCAACACTAATCTAAGTAAACTCACCCTGCATTGGCGGCGGACGCGGGATTTCTCGTTTCGCTCGTTTCTTCTGTTTGATTAGTGCCGATTAGCGTTGAAGACTTGCACTGTGACAGCTTGCAAATCGCTTGCTCGTCGTGCATGCACCGTCAATTCATAAGAGTCTCATCACCAAGCGATTACACTCCCTCCAATTCCGTCATTTTCATTTCGCGCTCAGAGGGCTTTGCGATGAGCCGATTCCTTCTCTGGTTGGCAGCGTGCTTGACGATGTCGGCGCTTATTCCAACTCGCGGAAACGGCGGCGAAAGAGACGGCGGAAAGCTTCCCACGGCCGAGGGGTTGAGTTTCTTCGAAAAGAAAATCCGTCCTGTCCTGGTGACGGAATGTTACGATTGCCACTCCACCGAGAAGGGGAAAAAGGTGCGCGGCGGGCTCGCGCTCGACACGCGCGAAGGCGTCCGCACCGGCGGCGACACCGGGCCGGCGATCGTTGTGCACAATCCGGCGCGTAGCTTGCTTATCAAGGCGCTCGGCCACGGCGATCCGAAGTTGGCCATGCCGCCCAAGAAAAAGCTCGACGAGGCCGTCGTTCGCGATTTCGAGGAATGGATCCGTATCGGCGCGCCCGACCCACGCACCGGGGCCAAGGTCGCCTACAAGTATATCGACATCGAAGAAGGGCGCTAGCACTGGGCTTACCAGCCGCCGAAGAAGCCGGCCGAACCCAAAGTGAAAAATGCCGCCTGGCCGCGCAACGATGTCGATCGCTTCCTCCTGGCCGCGCTGGAAGCGAAGGGATTGTCGCCGGTGGACGACGCCGATCGGCGGACGCTCTTGCGGCGCGTCACTTTCGACCTGATCGGTCTGCCGCCCACGCCGGCCGAGATGGAAGCGTTCGTCGCGGATGCCACTCCCGATGCGTTCGAGAACGCGGTGGATCGCCTGTTGGCGTCGCCGCGTTTCGGCGAGAAGTGGGCCCGCCACTGGCTGGACGTCACCCGTTTTGCCGAGAGCACGGGCAAGACGGTGAATTTCAGCTACCCCCATGCCTGGCGCTATCGCGACTACGTCATCGCCGCGTTCAACACCGACAAGCCGTACAACCAATTCATCAAGGAGCAACTCGCCGGCGATCTGATGAAGTCGGACGATCCCAAAGTGCGAGCCGAGCGCTTGATCGCGACGGGCTTTTTGGCGATTGGCCCCAAGACGCTCAATGAGCGGAGCGGCCTCAAATTCGAGTTGGACAACGTCGACGAGCAGATCGACGTGACGACGCAGGCGTTCCTCGGCATCACCGCCGCGTGCGCCCGCTGCCACGACCACAAATTCGACCCCATCCCGCAGAAGGACTACTACGCCCTCGCCGGCATCTTCCGCAGTACCGAGACTTGTTACGGCACGGTGCGTTTCATCAACGCCCAACGGACGGCTCCCTTGCTGCCGTTGCCGAAGGAGGCGAACCCGGTCGTCGGTGTGCCCAAGCAGACCGCCGGCGAGCGCAAGCGCGTTGAAGACCAGATCAAATCCGTGCGCGACTCGATGAAGAAGATGAAGGATCCGATCCAGCAGTTCTTCGCCTCCGGGCAGGTCTCGCTGCTCCAAGCGCGACTGGATGCCTACGACGACGATGGCAGCCCGAAACTGCTGGCGATGGGCGTGCGCGACAAGCCCGCGCGTGTAGGCTTTGGCGGCGGCGGATTCAAAGGCAAGTTTGGCGGCTCCGCCGGATTTTCGAACGACGGCTCGCGGTCCATCGCCGATAGCCCCATCTACATCCGCGGCGAACCGGATCAACCCGGCGATACCCGCGTCCCCCGCGGCGCTTTGCAGGTCATCACCAAATCACCGCTGAAACTCGCGCCGACGAGCAGCGGCCGGCTCGAACTCGCCGAGTGGATCGCCGCCAAAGAGAACCCGCTCACCGCGCGCGTCATGGTTAATCGCGTCTGGCTGCACCTGTTCGGACGCGGCCTGGTTCCATCGGCGGACGACTTTGGCATGGCCGGCCGACCGCCCACTCATCCGGAATTGCTCGACCACCTCGCCCATGACTTCATGGACAATGGCTGGAGCGTGAAGAAGCTCATCAAGCATCTGGTGATGAGCCATGCGTATCAACTCAGTTCGACGGCCAAGGCCGGCGCGATGGAAGTCGATCCGGACAACACGCTGCTTTGGCGGATGACGCCGCGGCGGCTGGATGCCGAGCTTTTGCGTGATTCGCTGCTCGCCGTGAGTGAGCAACTCGACGCGACGCCGCCGGTCGGGTCGGTGGTGGCGACGGGGGGCGAGGGGCCGGTGGCTCGGCGTCGCTTCGGCGCTGACCCAATCGCCGCCGCGATCACCGATGCGCGCGGCACGCATCGCTCCGTCTATCTGCCGATCATTCGCGACAGTCTCCCCGAGATTCTCTCACTCTTCGACGTCGCCGACCCGGCATTGATCACCTCGTCGCGTCCGACGACGACGGTGCCGTCGCAGGGCCTGTTCCTCTTGAACAACCCCTTCGTGCTGCGTGCCGCCGATGCTGCCGCCGCCAAACTCCTCAAGAGCAGCGACGCGGAATCGGAACGGATTCAACAAGCCTTCCTCCGCTTCTACAGCCGTCAACGCACTGCTCGGGAACAAGCGGGCGACTGGGGCGAGAACCAGTCCGGCGGCGCCGCAGCGAACGCATTTCCCGGCGCGGGCTAAGCGCGTGATCTTCCTCTGCATGGACGGAGCGCCCAGCCATGTCGACACGTTCGACTACAAACCCAAACTCAGCGAGGACGACGGCGAGCCGGCCCCGCGCGGGCGCGGCGGGTTCGGCCGCGGCAGGCTCTTTGGGTCGCCCTTCGAGTTTTCCCAACACGGCAAAGGCGGCCTGTGGATTAGCGAACTCTTCCCCGAACTCGCCCGCCATGCCGACAAGCTGTGCCTACTCAACGGCATGCACACCGACCTGCCCAATCACGCGCAGGCGTTCCTGCAAATGCACTGTGGCCTTTTTCAGTTTCCCCGCCCCAGTCTCGGCGCCTGGGTACTCTACGGCTTGGGCTCCGAGAACGAGAACCTCCCGGGCTTCATCACCATCAGCCCGCCCCGCAATAACGGCGGCCCGGCGAACTACGGCGCCTCATTCCTGCCCGCCGCCAACCAAGCAACGCGCATCGGCGGTTTCGGTTTCGGCTCCGGCGAACAGGTCAGCAACCTGCGAAATCCGCGCCGCAACCTCACCACGCAGCGTGTGCAACTGGACTACGTGCAGGAACTCAACCGCGCCGCCTCCGAGTCTCTCGGCCAAAATCCCGAGATCGAAGGCTTGATCTCCTCCTACGAACTCGCCTTCCGCATGCAGCGCGAGTTTCCGGCCGTCCTAAGTCTCAGCGAAGAATCCTCCGCCACCCTTCGTCTCTACGGCATCGAAGAGCCGCGCGGCGGCCGAGGCGGGTTCGGTCCCGCAACCGGCGGCTCCGCCACCTTTGGCAGGCAGTGCCTCCTCGCCCGGCGCCTGATCGAATCCGGCGTCCGTTTCGTCGAGGTGACGATGGGCGGCTGGGACCACCATCGCAATCTCACGGAATCCCTCGCGAGCAGTTGCGCGGCCATCGACAAGCCGATCGCCGGCCTCCTCGCTGATCTGCAACGGCGCGGTCTGCTCGAAGATACGCTGGTCCTTTGGGGCGGCGAGTTCGGACGCACTCCTTACGCGCAAGGCGATGGCCGCGACCACAACAACAAAGGCTATACCACCTGGATGGCCGGCGGCGGCGTCAAGGGCGGCATCACCTAGGGCAAGACCGACGACCACGGCTTCGAGGCCGTCGAGGGCAGGGTCCACATCCACGACTGGCACGCCACCATCCTGCACCTGCTCGGCCTGGATCACGAGAGATTGACCTACCGCTACGCAGGCCGCGACATGCGGCTGACCGACGTGCGCGGCAACGTGGTAAATGAGATCATGGTTTAAGGCGGATCTCCTTGTATAATCCAAACACCCCGCCCCGCGGCAAAAGAGCCAACGCGAAAGGGGGCGCGGAATGTGACGCTTGCGCTTCGTGCTAACTCAAGGAGACAAAGAACATGCGAAGGTTCTGGGGGGCATTGTTTGGTTTCTTGATCGCCACATCCGTCTATACCGAGGATTGGCCCATGTGGCGCGGACCGCGTTTGGACGGGTCTTCGCACGAGAAGGGCGTGCCCATCAAGTGGAGCGCGAGCGAAAACATCGCCTGGAAGGCCAAGATTCCCGGCGTCGGGCATAGCTCGCCCATCGTCCTGGGCGACCGCGTCTATCTCACCTCCGCGCTGCTCAAGGAAGAGAAACGCATGCTCTATTGCTTCGACCGCCTCAAAGGCACGCTGCTCTGGGAGAAGGAAGTTTTCTCGTCTCTCCTGGAGCCCAAGCACGGCCTCAACAGCTTTGCCAGCTCAACGCCGGCGGCCGACAAGGACCATGTCTACGTCAGCTTTCTCAAGACCCGCAAGCAAAAAACCGGCGACAAACTGCCCAAATTCAACGACGGCTCCTGGAAGAAAAAAGAGCTGTATTGCGAAATGGTCGTCGTCTGCTACACCCACGAAGGCAAGGAAGTTTGGCGCAAGTCGCCCGGCCTGTTCTACTCCCGCCACGGCTATTGCAGCCCGCCCATACTTTACAAAGACCTCGTCATCGTCAACGGCGACCAGGACGCGGAAGGCTACCTCACCGCCCTCGATCGCGAGGACGGCACGGAACGCTGGCGCGTGGCACGCCCCAATCACACGCGCAGCTACTGCGCCCCGCTCATCGTCGAAGCGAACAACCGAATGCAAATGGTCCTCACCGGCTCCCTCTGCACCGCGAGCTACGACCCCGACACCGGCAAGCTGATTTGGATCGTCGACGGCCCCACCGAGCAGTTCGTCGCCTCGCCCGTCTACGGCAGCGGCCTCTTCTTCTTCACTGCGGGCTATCCGACTTACCACAATTGGGCCATCCGTCCGGACGGTACCGGCGACGTCACCAAGTCGCACGTCGCCTGGCACGAGAAGGCGTCATCGAGGCAAGCGGCTTATGTCCCTTCGCCCATCGCCTATGACAAATGGTTCTACATGATCAGCGACCTGGGCCCCTTGAGCTGCTTCGACGCCAAATCCGGCAAGCGCCTCTTCATGGAAACGCTCGGCCGGCATCACAGCGCCTCCCCCGTCCTCGTCGAAGGCCACCTCTATGTGACGGATGACGACGGCATCACCTACGTGCTCAAGGCAGGGCCGACCTATGATCTCGTCGCCCGCAATGAACTGTCCGAAAAGTGCTTCTCGTCGCCGGCCGTGTCGGGCGGACAGATTTTCATCCGGACGACGGGCCACCTCTGGTGCATCGGCAAAAACTAAAGTGCATTCGCTTACCGGAACGAGGGCGCAAGCCCTCGTATTTCCTTTGTTCGAGACAACTCATGTCCCCCGAGTATTTTTTTCTCGACGCCGTCTCATTCGCCGCCCGCGCCCATCGCGGGCAAACGCGTAAGGACAAGGAGACGCCGTATGTCGCTCACGTCGTCCGCGTCAGCATGATAGTCCGCCACGTCTTCGGACTCGACGACCCGCGCATCCTGACGACGGCCTTTCTCCACGACACCATCGAAGACACCACCACGGACTTCGACGACATTGCCGAGCGCTACGGCGAGGAAATCGCCCGCTGGGTCGCTCTCTTGACCAAGAATTCCAAACTTCCCGAGTCTCAGCGCGAGAAGGCACGAAGCGTAAGCCTCACATTCCGCATCCCCACTCGCGTCGGCTCGTTTGCCGCGTTCGTCATGCTGTCCCGAGAAAATGAGGTATAGTAGGGATGAGTGGGGAACGGTGCGTCCCCGCTCTTCTTATCTCGGGATGTCGATGCGAAGGATGTCGGTTTGGGCCTTGTCCGGCGCCCTCTTGGGGGCCGTCCTGTCCGGTCTGTTGCTTTATCTGGTCGCCTGGTTTAGAGGAAGCCTGGGGGCGGGAAGCGCGGAATGGTGGCAGACGACGGCGCTGCCCGCGTGCCTGGCCTGCGCCTTGGCCTGCGCGCTTTGGGCTCTGGGCACCGTTCCCGGGCGTGTTCCGGCCGCTCAACCGGCCGCGCCCGCAATAGCGGCGATGCCGACAGCGCATCGGTCTTCCTCTCTTGCGCGTTCCAGAAGCAAGCAAACCTACAAGCCGGCCAAGTCGCGCACTTCGCGCCATCTCATGATCGGCCGGCTCGACGCCTCTTTGCGCTGGGTCCACGCGACCCACGCGCTACAGCGTTTTCTGCGCACCTCCGCGCGTCGCCTGCGGAAGAAGCCGTTTCTGGACTGGGTGGATCCGCAAGACATTTCGGAAGTCGACAAGGCGTTCGAGCAGGCCCGCAAGGACGGCGCCGGCCGAGCGTTTTCGATTCGCGTCTTCTCCCGCAGTAAGCCGCCGATAGTGCCGGGCCGCACGGGCCTGAATGACACGGATACGATGCCTACGAGGGACGCGCGCTCGCGGCGCCATGTCCGCATGGAGTTGCGGGCCCGGTTCGGTCCGTCTGGGACACCGCGTTTCTTCGACTTTAGCTTCGTCGACGTGACCGATTTGGTGCGGACCGAGCAAGCCCTGCGCAAACGCTCCATGGAATTGTCGCTTTCTAACGACAAGTTGCAGAAAAGCAACCAAGACTTGGAACGGCTGAAGGAGAGCTATCGGGAACTTTATCAAAACGCCCCCGTCATGTTCTTCAGTCTGGACGCCCAGAGCCGCCTCGTCACCTTAAACGACACGCTGCTGCGTCGTCTGGGATACACGCGGGAAGAACTACTAAAGGCGCCCTATCAAACATTGCTCGTGGAGGCCGGGAAATGGCGCGGCACCGACGACGATGCCGGCACGCCCGCCTCGACGCATTCCCTGAAGCGCGATCGCGAGGTGGAAACGAAATGGCGCATGAAGAACGGCGCGACGCTGGATGTCTGGGTCCGCTCGATACCCGTGCTCGACGACAAAGGCCGCTTCGTTCGTTCCCGTTCCGCCGCCCTGGACCTCAGCGAGCGCAACCGGCTCGCCAACGAACTCCGCGCCCGCAGGGACGAGCTTGAAAAGGCGAATCAACGCTTGCGCCATATCAACTCCGAGTTGGAAGGCTTCACTCATGTGGTCTCGCACGATCTGCGCGAACCGCTCCGCACCTTGCAGGCTTTCAGCAATATCCTCGCGCAAGATTATTCCGTCCAGCTTGGCCCCGACGGCTTCGAGTGCGTCAATCATCTCGTCCACGCCAGCCGCCGCCTTGAGGTGCTGATCGAGGATTTGCTTCAGCTCAGCCAGGCGGGACGCGCCGCCGGAAGGCCTAATGTCTTCAACCTTATCGAGGCGGTCGCCGTCGTGCGCCGCGATCTGACCGACCTGATTCAGCGCAAGGAAGCCACCGTCTTGACCGAGGGTCCGCTGCCGATCGTCATCGGCAACGAAAAACGCATCGCCCAATTGCTCGCCAATCTGGTCGCCAACGGCCTCAAGTACAACCACGCTCCCGTCCCGCAAGTCGTCATCGGCGTCGACCCTCGTCCGGCGATTCCCGCCGGAACGCCGGAACCCGAAGCCAATCAAGTGACGATCTTCGTGCGCGACAACGGCATCGGCATCGATTCACGCTACAAGAAGCAAATCTTCGGCATCTTTCGTCGTTTGCGTCCTGACGAATTCGAAGGCACGGGCGCGGGACTGGCCATCTGCAAGAAAATCGTCGAGGGCCACGGCGGGACCATTTGGGTCGAATCCGAATTGGGAAAGGGTTCGACCTTTTACTTCACGCTCCCCCGACCGCAAACCGAAAATCGAAAACCCCTCGCCGCGGCGCCGATCGCCAGGGAAGCGCCGTCCCCGCCGCGCTCCGCGCGCGCGACGCCGCCCCTCGGCAATGGGAAGAAACCCGCCGCCTCGCAGTCGACCGAGGGCGAGACGCGTATCGTTTTGGTCGAGGACATGGAGGACGTGGCGGCGATCATTCTCCGCCTGGGCAAACGCGGCGGTCTCGGTTTCGATTGGTTTCCCAGCGCTGAATCCGCCTGGGAGCATCTCCGAAATAACGAAGCGGACCTTCTCCTTTTCGATATCCATTTGCCCGGCATGGACGGCGTGGGCCTTTGTCGCAAAGTCCGCCGCGAGTTGCCTCACCTCGACGTTCCCGTCGTGCTCTTCACCCGCGAGGAAAGCCCCGAGGCGCTCGCGCGGATGAAGGCTGCCGGCGCCTCGCACTTCTTGTCGAAAGACCTGCTTGCCAATCCCCTCGAATGGAACCGAAAAATCGCGGACATCCTCGCCGCCTCTTCGCCGCGGCCAAAACGTTCCACTCCCCCCGCGAAATAGACGGCGCCGCGCTTGGACTTCCCACGCGGACTTTCTACCGTGTTAGCAGGGTGTTGAAATATCGCCGCTAACGCGTTCGGCTCGTTATTCTCCCAAGGCTCGATTCGGCATGACTTACGACGAGGCCGTCGATTATTGGTTTGGCCGCATCAACTTCGAGCACAAGACCCCGCGCCCCAACGACCTGAGCCTCGACCGCATCCGGGCCTTGCTCGAATTGCTGCGTCGGCCGCAGGATCGCTTTCGCATCGTGCATGTCGCGGGCAGCAAGGGCAAGGGATCGACCTCCGCGATGCTTGCCTCGATTCTCTACGCGGCGGGATATCGCGTCGGCCTGTTCACGTCTCCACATCTGGATTCCGTCGCGGAACGCATTCGCGTCGACGACGTCCCGATTACGCAGCCGGAAATGGCGACCATCCTGACCGACATCGCCGCCGTGAGCCGGGCGACGCGCCTACTCGACGGCTCCACGCTCGACGAAGTGCTGACGTTCTTCGAGATCTCGACCGCGCTGGGCTATCTGCATTTCGCCCGGCGGCGGGTCGAGTGGGCGGTCGTCGAAGTCGGCATGGGCGGGCGTTTCGATTCGACCAACGTCTGCCGCCCTGCGGTCGCCGTCATTACCAGCATCAGCCTCGATCATGTGCGTCAACTGGGGGACACGCTGGCGCTGATCGCCGGGGAGAAGGCGGGCATCATCAAGCCGGGCCGACCCACGGTGTCCGGCGTCCGGGCGGCCGAACCTCGTGAGGTGATCCGCGCCGTATGTCGGGCGCGCTCGTCTACGCTCATGGAGTTGGGCCGTGACTTTCGTTATGAATACGTACCGCGCCCATTCCGCGACGGCCGGCCCGCGTATGGCGAGGTGACGATTCACACGAAGCGGCGCGCCTGGCCCGGCATGACCTTGCCCCTGTTGGGCGACCACCAAGCCGCCAACGCCGCCGTCGCCGTCGCGACCATCGAAACATTGCGCGGACAGGGAACGCCGATTCCCGATCGGGCAGTGGTCGAGGGACTCGCGCGGGTGCAGTGGGCCGCGCGGATGGAATGCATGAGACAGGCGCCCGTCGTCTTGCTCGACTGCGCCCACAACGTCGACTCCGCCCAGGCGCTGCTGCAAACGCTGGACGCCTTTTACCCCAAATCGCCGCCGGGGCAACGCATCCTTGTTTTCGCGGGCAGCCGGGACAAGGATTTGCCCGGAATGCTGGCGTTGTTGCACCCGGCTTTCGACCGGATCTTGTTCACCCAATTCACGAGCACCGGCCGCGCGACGCCGCCGACTGAAATGGCGGCGATGTTGTCGGCGTCCTCTTCCGCGTCCATCGAATTGTTCGACACCCCGCAGGCTGCCTGGCTTCGGGCCCGCGCGATTGCGACGCCGTCCGATCTGATCTGCGTCACGGGCTCAGTCTTTCTCGCCGGGGAGTTGCGGCCTATTATCCTTCACGATCAGGAGGAACAGCGATGATTCGAGCACTTGCGATTCTTGGCGGCGCCGTTCTCGCTTTCTCGTCGGCAGGCGCATCGGAGCCGATGGCGCGGCGCGTCGACGTCGATCTCCTCGTCGTCGGCGGCAACGAAGCGGCGGTGGCGGCCGCGGTGCAGGCGAGCCGACTTGGCGTCAAGCGCGTCTTGCTCGTCAGCGACACGCAATGGCTGGGAGGCCAATTCAGCAGCCAGGGTGTCGGCGCCGTCGACGAGTGGACCACGGTGAACGGCGAGCGCACCGAGTTTCCTCGCTCCGGCATGTTTCTGGAAGTCGTCCGGGCCATCGAAGCCGCCAACAAAACGAAATACGGCCTGGCACATCCGGGCAATTGCTTTTGCGCCCGCCTCACCATCGAACCTGCCGAAGCCGCCCGCATTTTCGACGATCTTGTACGACCCGAAGTGAAAACCGGCCGGCTCACCATCGAACGCGGATGGGAACCGAGTGCGACGCGCGTCAAGGACAACCGTCTCGTCGGCGTCACCTTCGTCAAAGGCGAAGATCGACTGGAAGTAACCGCGACGTTGACCATCGACGCCGGCGATTGGGGCGACGTCATCCGCCTGAGCGGCACGAAATACTCTGCCGGTCCCGATCTCAAGTCGCGCTTCAATGAACCCAGCGCGCCCACAATGCTCAACGACGGCAATCGGCGGGAGATGAATCCGCTCACCTATTGCGTCGTTCTGCGCGGGGCGAAGGAAGAGAATATCGTCGCCAAGCCCGTTGAGTTCGAGCCGCGCAATTACTTCGGCGTGAGCCGGGAAACGCAGAAGCGGTTCGATGCGGTCGGCTGGAAGAAGGGCGTGCTGATGATGAACGTGCCCGCCTTCGTGGACACGACGCACAAGGCCGGCCCCTATTCGCCGCCCGTCAACGTCTACACGCATCGCCGGCTCGTCGACGCCGTGCATTTGGGCCGTCCCTTCACGGACGAATGCCTGTTCCTCAATTGGCCCGTGCAAGATTATCCGCTCGACGTTTGGCCCCAGCGCGTGGCCGACGCTCTGGACAAAACCGAGGCGGGCGCCTCCAAGAAGAACATCGTCGATCTCACCATCGCCCAGCGCCGCATCGTTCTCGAAGACGCCAAGGCGCACTCGCTGAGCATGCTGCATCACTTGCAGACCATCGAACCGGCGTTTCGCAAGTTGCGCCTCAGCGACGAATTCGGCACGACCGACCGCCTGCCGCCGACGCCTTACATTCGCGAAGGTCTCCGCCTGGAAGCGTTGATGATGCTCAGCGAAACCGATCTCCGCACCGAACATCCCGAACCGCGCTGGGCCAAGACCATGCCCAAGGACGGCTTGTTCGGCTTTCAGTTCAACATCGACTTCCATCCCACCCGCCGACAGTTTTTGAACGACGATCCCGCCGGCCCTTGGGCCACAATCCACACGGCCACGCGCAACTGGAGCACACACACCGACCGCGGCATGTTTCCTCTACGCGGCTTCATCCCCGTGGAACGCGACGGATTGCTGGGGGCGGCGCGGAATATCGGCGTCAGCAGCATCGCCAACAGCGCGTTGCGCTTGCACGGCCAGATGATGCTCAGCGGGCAGGCGAGCGCGACGATCGCCGCGATCGCGCTCAAGAATAAGTTGTCTCCGCGTGACTTGGCCGCCGAGCCTAGTCGCGTCAAGGAAGTGCAGTTTCTGCTCGCGGAGGGCGTGGGTGGACCGGGCGTTCTCATTTGGCCTTATCACGACCTGCCGCCTGATGACGAAGCCTTCGTTGCCGCCAACTTGCTCAGCGTGTGGGGCATTTGGACGCCGGGCAAGGACAGTATCGACTTCGGCGCCGAGGAGAAAATCAACGCGAAGGAGTGGGAGGCGCTGCGTTCGCAACTATCGAACGTGGAACGCGACAGACTTCCTGCTACCGTACCGCCAACGCGCGCCGCAGCCTTGCGCGCCGTTTGGCAGGCGGTGGGTTTTGCCCGTTGAGGGTATGACGTTGCTGAATTGGGGAGGCGGACGCTAAGCCGCAAGCGGCAGGGACTATGGTACGACGATCACTTTGCCCACGAGCGTTCCCGCCTTGCCGACCGTATTCTCTTCCAGAAACCGATGTGCCGCGGCGGCTTCGTCGAGTTTGAAGGTCTTGCCGATGGTGACATGCAACTTTTTGTTCGCCAGCCAGCGGCTCAAGTCGTCGAAGCATACGCGTTGTTCGTCCGGCGGGGAGTTGAACATCGCGAAGCCGTAGAGGGAGCAATCTTTCACATAGAAGGGGCCGACGGGAAAGAGCGGCTGTGCCGTTCGCCCGGCCATCACGATCATGCGACCGCGGAACGCGAGCAGGTCGACGGTCTTGAGGAAGTCGGGTTCGCGCTGCGTTTCGTACCAGACGTTGACGCCCTTGCCGCCGGTGAATTCTTTCACCTTGGCGGAGATGTCATCGGTCTTGTAGTTGAGGACGAGATCGACGCCCCAGGATTGACAGAGCTTCGCTTTCTCCGCCGAGCCGACAGTGGTGACCGCCTTGGCGCCGACCGCCTTGGCCATCTGCACGACCATGGAACCGACGCCGCCCGTGCCGCCGTTGACGAAGACGGTCTCGCCCGCCTTGAGGCCCGCGCAGCGGAAGAGGCCCAGATGCGCGGTGACGCCGACCAACGCGGCCCCGGCGGCCTGCGCGTCGTCGACGCCGTCGGGCGTGGGATGAAACCACTCTTCGCCGCAACAGACGTACTCGGCAAGACTCCCTTGCCGGCCCATCAAACCCTGGTTGGACGCCCAGACGCGATCGCCTTTCTTGAAGCGTTTGACGTTGCCGCCCACCTCGGCCACCGTGCCGGCGACGTCGGTCCCCGTGATATACGGCTTGGGCAACGCCAGCGGAATCGTACCCGCGCGAATGTACACGTCGATCGGATTGAGCGCCGCCGCTCCCACCTTGACGAGAATCTCGCCGTCCTTGGGCTTCGGCGTCGGCACCTCGCCCACCTTCACGACTTCCGGGGCGCCGGGGGATTCCAAATAGGCTGCCTTCATGGTGCGTCTCCGCTCTCGTGGTATCGTTGCTTCAGGGCGCGTCTGCTGTTCAATATAAAAACCATCGGCCGTCTCGCCATTGGCTTTTCCTTGCTGACTACTCAACGCATCCCCGCCATGCCCCGCTTCGTCTTCCTCGAACACGATCACCCCACTCGCCATTGGGACTTCATGCTCGAAGTCGGTGAACATCTGCAAACCTGGCGCCTTCCCACCACGCCCGGTTCTGCCCCCGTCACCATGCAAGCCGAACGCATCGGCGATCACCGGCTTGCCTATCTCGATTACGAAGGGCCCGTCAGCGGAGATCGCGGAACGGTCGCGCGTTGGGATGCGGGAGAATACACACACGGTCCCACAAGCGAACCGGGATTATTGATCCACCTCAAGGGCAAGCGCTGGTGCGGCAGCGTCGACATTCAAGACACCGGCACGTCGACTTTCATGCGCTTTTCGCCGGATGACGAAAACTTCGATTAATCGCCGACTGCTACCAAAACTCCGGTCGACTTATTTCGCCTTCTTCTTTTTCTTTTCCATCACATAAGGCCGGAGCGGGAAGACATGACTGCGCTCGGCCCAGGATTGCCAGAGGGCGGCAAGATCGCGGACACGCTCGGGTTGGGCTTTGGCAAGGTCGTTCGCCTCGGCGCGATCGTTCTTCAGGTCATAAAGCTCCCAACCGCCGGGATGCTTGGAGACGAGTTTCCACGGGTAGGCGAGCACGGCCTTGTTGCCTTCATGTTCCCAGTAGATCGCCTCGCGCTCGACGGCTTTGTCGGCAAACGCGGGCAGCAGGCTTTTGCCCTCCAGCGGGGTGATTTTCTTGCCCTCGAATTCGGCGGGATATTTGGCCCCGGCGACATCGACGCAGGTGGCCATGATGTCGATGAGATGGCCGGGCTGCTGCCGCAACTGGCCGCGCGCGGGAACCGGAATGTTGGCCGGCCAATGCACGATCAGCGGACTCGACACGCCGCCGCCATGCACCCAATGCTTGAAGAGTCGCAGGAACCCGTTCGAGAACCAGGCCCATCCGACGCCATAGCTGGAAAACGAATCCGGCCCGCCCAACTCCCCGCCCATGCCGCGTTCGATCACCTCGGCGCAGGCACCGTTGTCGGCCATGAACATGACGAGCGTGTTGTCCAGCATCCCTTGTTTTTCGAGGGCGGCGATGATTTTGCCGATGCCTTGGTCCATGCGATCGACTTGCGCCGCGTAGATGGCCATGCGCAGGTCGAGGTCGTCGATCTGCTTTTCACTTAGCCCCTTGAACGGCTTGGCGTCCGACGGCGGCACCTTCCACTTGGCGTCGACGATGCCCAACTCGACCATCTTCTTATGGCGCTCGGTACGCAACACGTCCCAACCGGCCCGGTATTTCCCGCGATATTTGGCGATGTCCTCTTTAAGAGCATGCAACGGCCAATGCGGCGCGGTGTAGGCGACGTACATGAAGAACGGCGACTTGGCATGGTCCTTTTTGTGATCGCGCACGAACTCGACCGCGGTGTCGCTGATGGCGTCGGTATAGTAGAAGCCCTCCTTGGGCGCCTCAATGGGCGTCATGTCACGAACCAGTCCGTGCGGGCGGAAGAAATTGCCGGCGCCGGGGATGGTGCCGAAAAAGCGATCAAAGCCTCGTTTCGCCGGCCAGCTATCGTTGGGGTCATTCATGTTGCCGTTGCGGGAGAGATGCCATTTGCCCGACATGTAGGTGCGGTAGCCGAACATCCGCAACAGTTCCGCGATGGTCAGGCAGTTGCGATTCAGTTGGCCTTGGTAGCCCGGGAGCTTGAGGTTCTCCGTCATGTGGCCCACGCCGGCCTGATGCGAATAAAGCCCGGACAACAACGCCGCTCGGGAGGGACAGCACCGCGCCGTGTTGAAAAAGTTCGTGAAGCGCAAGCCGTTTTTCGCCAGCTTGTCGAGTTGCGGCGTCTTGATTTCGCTGCCGTAGCAGCCGATGTCGGAAAAGCCAAGGTCGTCGGCGAGGATGACGACGATGTTGGGCACCCCCTTTTTCGCTTGGGCGAAAACAGAGGCAGGACAAATCAGCGCAAACGCGATCAACAGGCACGGGAGAGAGCCGCGAGATCTCATGGCGTAGACTCCTTGGTTAGTCGTTGCGGGCTATTCTTAGGAATCATCGCCGGCGTCAGCCAGCGTTTTACCGGCGCAGCCCGCAGCGCTAGCAAGGGCGAGCCGGTGTGAACGCGCAACGCGGCTCGCCCTTGCTAGCGCTGCGGGCTTGCCGCGTTTGGGATGCGGACTAATCGTTTGACTCGAGCCATTGATTGTCGATTTTGCGCTGGACGGTGCGTCGATCCAGTTTGAGCCTTCGGGCCGTTTCGGAGTAACTGCCGGTCTCGGCGAACACATGCGTGCAGTACCAACTCAGAAGTTCATCCGCGGTCAATTGAAGGCCGTTGAGGCGATTCGTGACATGGTGCCGCGGAGCGAGATTTTCCCGCGGCGGGTGATACTCATTGCGGACCAGGACGTTGCGTATGCATTGTTCCAACTCGCGAATATTTCCGGGCCAGGCGTAGTCCCGCGGGATATTTTGCTCAATCCATTGGACGACTTCCTTGGCAATGGATTCGCCGGCGTCGCCGAACATCTGCCGCGAAATGATCTCCACGAAATAGGGAAGCTCATCCGCATCGTCGTTGAGTTGCTCACGAAGCGAGGGGGTACGAATGCGATCGGAGCAGAGCCGGTAATAAAAATCGCGCCGAAATCGTCCCAGGCGCATTTCCTCATCCAAATCTCGGTTCGTGGCCGCGATGACTTTGCCTTCGAAGCGCCGCGAAGTCGTTTCGCCGACGCGCTGGAAGGTGCGATTTTGGAGCACGCGCAGCAACTTCACCTGGACGGCATGCGCCAACTCGCCAATCTCATCGAGAAAGACCGAATGAAACGGGCCGCACTGTTCCAACCAGCCAACGCGATCCTGAACGGCCCCGGTGAAGGCGCCTTTACAGTTGCCGAATAGCTCCGCCTCGATCAATTCGGAGGGGATGGCGGACAGGTTGACCGGATGGAAGGCGCCGACGAAATCCTCCGCGAATTCCTTCTTCCGCGCATCGAAACGAATGTAGCGCGATTGGCCGATCGCCTCGGCCACCAAGTCTTTGCCCGTGCCGCTTGGACCGGTGATGAGCGTCGTAATATCATGCATGCGGTCGTGAAGCGATTGATCGTAACGACGCATGTCGTGCGTGAAGATCGACTGCCAAACCATGGCGCGTAGGCGCTCGACGGCGGCCGAGCGCCCGCGAATTTTGGCATGAATGAAGTGAAAGGCTCGACGGACTTGAAACATGAGGGCGAATTGGTGTTCGATACCGAACGCCGGGTCGGACAACCAGTTTGTAGCGCCAAGGAACAGTTCGATATCGCCGGCAAAGCGTTCATAGTAGGCGATGCGTAGGCCGCGGGGGCGGCCTGGACGGGCGTTTGCTTCATTCGATCCCGCTTGTCTCGACGCCTCCTCGATCGAATTCTGCAGGTCGAATCGGTAGCGAAAATAAAGCACGAAAAGTACGAGGTCTCGATACAACACGCCGTCGCGCTCGTTCGCGCGTTTTTCCGTCGCCAAACGTTGACGGCATCGTTCGGCCAGGCCTTCGGCTCGCTGCCCGATGGCGGCAAAGTCTGAAAACTCCCCGTTCTTCTGCGGCGGCACGGCGGGGACGCGCGCTTCCGCAGGCATTTCAATGGCAAGCGCATCTCGCTCCAAGCGTGCGATTCGCTGTCGTTGGAATGGATTGGTGTGCACCATTTGATTGACAATTTCCGCGAAGAGGCGTTCGGAATCCTGAACGAACATGGAAGTCTACCGATCATTGGATGCTCATAATGTACACACAGAATGTCATTCCTATGCCTGGAGGGCAGCCGCGTCAATACGTCATGTGTCATAAGTTATGTCAAACTAAAGACTTGAACGAATCCAGCCTCGTTGGCACGGCATGTGTATTGGAATGCCGCACGCACGGTTCCAAGGACCGAAAATCGCGGCCTACCACCGAGGAAGAAATGCAAGCGAAATCACCAATGAAAGTTCTCGGAGCTGTTTCTCTGCTCTGTGGGATACTGATGCCTGCTTCCGTCATGGCCCAGGACGTCGCGCCGCCCATTCCGCCTCCCGGTGTGCGTTTCGTTCCTGACGTGACCTACTGCAAGTTGCCCTGCGGACGCGCCCTGCAGCTGGACATTGCTTTCCCGGCGCGAATGGCCGGTCCTTATCCCACTGTCGTCATTTATCATGGCACAGGGAAATGGTCGCGAGGTCGAAAGTACAATCTGCCCCAGGTGTTCGAACTGGCCCAAAAGGGCTTTGTCGCCGTCGCCGTGAGCTATCGGCATCTGCCTGAGGAACCATTTCCCCAGGCCATTCACGATGCCAAGTGCTCGATTCGCTGGCTGCGCGCCCATGCGAAAAAATACCAAATCGACCCGAATGCCATCGGCGCCGTCGGCTTCTCCGGAGGCGGCAGCCTTGCTCTGTTGCTGTCCTTGATGCCGGCCGACAAGGAATTCGAAGGCGACGGGGGTTGTCCGGATCAATCCAGCGCGGTTCAGGCGGCTGTCGCCTACTTCGCCCCGACCGACCTGATCGCGTTGGTCAACCACAAACCGGTCGGATGGGTCGCGTGGGGCAAGGCCAGCTATGTTCAACAATCCCTGAGCACCTGGCTCGGAGGCGGCGTCAACGAAGTTCCCAAACATTATCACAAAGCCAGCCCCGTGACCTACCTGCGCAAGGATGCCGCGCCGATCCTCCTGGTGCATGGCGAAATGGATGATATGGTTCCGGTGGAACAGTCACGCACCTTCGCCGCGAAGTTGAATGCTTTGACCAAACGAGTGGACACGCTCTTTTTGAACGCGCCGCACGATTTCGATGCGATTGACTGCGTGGCGACGCACATGGCGAAGTCTTCCAGCCACGTCTTTCTCGAACAGCATCTGCGTCGGAAGATAGTCGCGAATCTCAAATGAGAGGACCGGCGCAGCCCGCAGCGCCGCGTTTGGAACCACTCGAGGCGGAGACGTTTCAGTCGCGGTTCTTGAGGCGGGATTGCGCGGACGAAGCCGCGCTGGTCGTCGGATGATGAGGATTTCCGGTCGCCAAGTCGGCGAGAAGTTGCCGCGCCGGGGCGTCGCCGATCAACTCCAGCAGTTGCACGGCTCGCAACTCGCGCAACAAGTCCGCGGGAGGCGATTTGGCGTCCACGACGGACAGGATCTTCTCGATGCGTCGTTGCGTTTCCAACACGAGCGGCTTCTTCAATTCTTGCCGCAACGCGGGTACGGTGACGATGCCGAGTTTTTGCAGCCGGGCGCTGGCGTTTTCGCGTTTACGAAAGGTCGCGTCGCCCAGATCGGCGATCCACTCTTTTATTGCTCGCATGTCGACAGGCGGCGCGGGCTTCAAGTGTTTCCGCAACAGTTCGAGCGCCGGCTTCGGTCCAGACGCGAGCGCCCACAGAAGCGGATACGCCGTCTTGGGGTCGGTCGCCAAGTCTTGCCAAGTCTTGTCGCCGTCCGCCGCGACGCTGGCCCCTTTGGCGGCAAGCAAATCCCACACGAGCGCGCTGCCGTCGGCGTGCCCGGAGATTAGGGTTCGCCCGTCATGCCCGAATGCCAGACTCTTGGCGCGCGTGTAGGAACCCTGGAGCGTGTGCGCCCGTTTTCCGGTGGCGACTTCCCATACCTGTATCGACTCGTCTTTGGTCTGCACCGCGAGAAGTTGCCCGTGTCCGGCAACCGCGAAGACCGTCAATTCCTCACGCGAATCCCAGGGAATAGACATCTCGTGCCGTAAGAGGCCGGTGGAAACTTGCCAGATTTCGAGCGTTGCGGGATGGGCGGACACAAGAAGATGCTCGCCGTCCGGTGTGAAGAGCAGGCGGCGGATGGTGTCGCGCCTGGGCCGAAAGCTACGCAGGCGCGCGCCGTTACGGGGGTCCCAAAAAACGATGGAATCGAGGATCGGTTTGGTGGTGTCCCTAGTGTGATCGACGCAGGCAGTGGCCAGCGTTTTGCCGTCCGGGCTCCAGGCCGCCTCGCGCCCGGGATAGAGGAGATCGTCGGTCCATTGAAACTTGCGCTTGCCGGCGGAGAGATCCCAAATCGACTTGTCGCCCGCCGTGAGCAGCAGCTTGCCGGTCGGATCCAGGGCGACTCCCGCGCGCGTTTCCTTGGGGAATTCGCGGAGCACTTTACCGGTGGCGGGTTCGACCAGGCGCACACGCTCATGCGCGCCGATGACCAAAGATTCGCTATCCGGGGAAAACACGAGTTGATGCACGTTGTACGGTTCGACGAGTTGGCAAAGCCGTTTGCCGGTGCCAGCCTCCCAGACGATGACTTTGGCATCGCCGCCCGCAGGGCCCGCGAAATTGCCGGCCGCGACGTAGCGTCCATCATGGCTAAAGGCGAGCGTCAAATATGCCTGGGGATAATTCTCGAACCCGGAAAAGCGGCGAATCTCCGCTCCCGTCTCCACGTTCAAAAGGGCCAGGGCCGACCCCCACTGATGAAACGGCGGTCTGGATTGAAATCCGCAACCTTTCCGCCGACCCGTTTGTGGTTTTTGCGTGTTCCTTACAGAAACTTTCGAAAAAATATCGGAAAAGCGCGCGTCAATTCCACCGCCATCTCGCCTAATTCTCCAGACCGCTTAATCCGCTTGATTCCCCGTCGGAGGAAAATCATGTCGCGCTGTTTCCGCGCATGGCTTTGTGTCGTGCTGTTGCCTGCGTGCGCCTGGACACAGGATGCCGCGCCGGCAAGCCCGATTCCCAAAGTGCCGGCGGGAGTGAATTTCCTTTCGGATGTGACCTACTGCAAGTTGCCCTGCGGACGTGCCCTGCAGTTGGACATTGCTCAAGCCATGTGTTTCTCGAACGGCATCTAAGATCAAAAGTTGTGGCAGTACTTAAATAATCGGCGGTTTTCGCTTGCAATCCGCACTACGCATGGGAAAGATGTACGAAGTGTTCCGTGCAAGGCCGCCCCGATGATTGGGAGACCATGGACTCGCCCGCCAGTTGGACTCTGGGAAAATACCGCCCGCTCCTGTTGTTGCTGGCTCGGCAGCTTCAACAGGATCGGCGCCTTCTCGTGCGCTTTGATTGGTCGGATCTGGTCCAGCAAACTCTTCTGGAAGCTCATGACAATCTGGCCGACTTCCACGGCAAGTCCGAGGCCGAGTTGGTGCAATGGCTGCGGCAGATCTTGACGAACACCGCCATCGACCGCGCGCGCCGGGAGCGTGCCGGTCGCCGCGACGTTCAGCTGGAGCGTTCGCTCGGGGCGGCCATCGCCGACTCGTCCGCCCGACTCGACAAATTCCTGGCGGACCAGGATCCGAGTCCCAGCGAGCAGGCGCAGAAGCAAGAACTTCTTGTTCACCTTGCCGAGGCCGTCGAGCAATTGCCCTCGAACCAGCGCGAGGTTCTCGTCTGCCGAGACTTCCTTGGCAAACACATCAAAGACATCGCGGCCAATTTGGGACAAACGGAGAAGGCGGTTTCTGGGCTTCTATTCCGCGCCCGTCGAAAGTTGCGCCAGAAGTTGGCCCCCTTCGAGGAGGGCGCGACATGAGCGATACGCCGGAGACGGTTGCCCAGTTCAATTGCCTGGAGGACATACTTACCGACTACCTGCGCCGGGTCGACGCCGGGGAGGAACCGAATCCGCGCGAGATATTGGAACGCCATCCGCTCCATCGCGCGCAGTTGGCGGAGTTTTTCGCGGACGAGGGCGGCGTCGGAAACATTCTGGATCGGCTCCACTTACTGCCCCAACCGCTCGAACCCATGCCGCACCCCGTGCTGGAGGATTACGAAATCCTGGGCCTCATCGGTTACGGCGGAATGGGCACGGTTTTCAAGGCCCGACAAAAGAGCGCAAGTCGGATCGTGGCGCTGAAGGTCATCCGTGCGGATCGGCTGGCCGCGTTGCCCGCGGAGCATCGGCGCAAGACCATCGAACGGTTTATCATCGAAGCGCAAGCGGCGGCGCTGTTGGAACACGAAAACATCGTCAAGGTTTACCAGGTGGGTGAAACCGAGGATCAGCCGTTCTACGCGATGCGGTATGTCGAAGGGCACACGTTGGCCGAGTTGATCAAGGGCGGTCCTCTGGAACCCCGCCGGGCGGCCGCCTATTTGGAGCAGGTGGCGCGGGGCCTCCACGAGGCGCACCGTCACGGCATCCTCCACCGGGACGTAAAGCCTGCCAACATCATCGTGGAAACGGCGGGCGACCGCCCCAAGCTGACGGACTTCGGCTTGGTCAAACTAACGCGCGAAGGCGGCCAGGACGAGACGGATCCCGGCGCCGTCCTGGGGACGCCGCCGTATATGTCTCCCGAACAAGTGCGGCAATCCTCCGGCGTCACGGTGGCGAGCGACGTGTATAGTCTGGGGGCGACGCTCTATGCCTTGTTGATCGGCAGTCCTCCCTTCCAAGGGGCCACGTCGGTCGAGACATTTCGTCAGATCATGGAAGACCAACCCGTCTCGCCCCGTAAGACGCGGCCCACGATCCCACGCGATCTCGATACTATCTGCCGAAAATGCCTTGAGAAAGATCCTCAAAAGCGTTACGCCGACGCCGAGAAACTGGCCGAGGACTTGCGATGGTTCCTCGCGGGGATGCCAATCAAGGGTCGGCCGACGCCCCGATGGGAGCGGGCCTATCTTTGGGCGCGCCGCAAGCCCGCTGTCGCCGGGCTGACTTTCGCCCTCACGCTCGTGGGTTTTGTGGCGGTCTATGTGTGGGTGTGGCAATACTTCCAAAACTTGAAAGCACTGGACCAAATCCGACTGCAAGCATACGCCGGCGCCATTGCGTTGGCGGAACGAGATGCAAGCATCGGGCGGTTTGACCTGGCCGAGGATCGGCTCGAACAGTGCCCACGCGACCTGCGAGGCTTGGAATGGGATCTCCTCAAACGCTGGTGTCGCGGCGAGATTCGAATCCTGACCAAGCATAGCGGTCAGATCAAGGCGATCGCGGCGGATCCAAATGGCATGCTGCTGGCCTCGGGGTCCGACGACGGGCAGGTGTGGATTTTGAATCTCGCGAGCCCTGGCCCGGCCAAGTTGCTGGTTAGCCACGACATGGCCGTCACCAGTCTCCATTTTTCCAAAAACCGCCTCGCGGTCGCGTTCAAGGATGAGAGGGTAAAAGTATGGGAGTTTTTGCCGACCGGGCAGAACAAGCTCCTATTCGAGCGCGAGCAGCTGGGAACGTTGGCGGTCCTCAATCCGCAGGCCACTTTGCTCGCGACGACCGGCGATGGGGAAGGGAAAATCCGACTCCTGAAAGTGGCAGAGGATTTGAAGAAGGACGAGGAGATTTTCGCGGACCACGGCGCCCCGGTCAACGGCTTGTCCTTCCTCGCCGATGAAGCGGGCGTCGAACTGCTCGCTTCCGTGGGCCACGGAATGCCTCCCGCCAGGATCTGGCAGGTCTCGACAAGAAAAGAACGCGCTGCATTGTTGGCCAACCCGCGGACCTTTTCCGTCACTTCGATCGCCGTCAACCCTGTTGGGGCCTCGTTCGCCTTTGCCGACGGCACGAGTATACTGCACTTTGAAAATTCCGAGCCGCGCGCGCATTTGGAGGAGGTTCGCCTTTATGGCAGCTACAAGGGTCGTTACGTCAGCCTTAGCTTTAGCGGCGACGGCGTATTGCTGGCGGGCGGCACTCAAACCGGCGGCCTGAATGTCTGGGAACCAGCGAGCGGAAAAGTGGTTTTCAGCGCCATTCGGCGCGCAGGCATCATTCCAGGTGTCGCGCTCGTGACCGTCAAAGGCCGGCGGGCGTTGATTTATGCCTGCGGCACGGAGGTCGTGACGGAACATCTAACCATCCCCGCGGCCCTGCCCACCCGCGCAGTGGATGCCCCCCTTGGGACGCCCATGCCGAGCCGACACCTTGACTTCGATTGGCAGGGGACAACGATCGCCGTCGCCCGCGCCGATGGTCAAATCGCCCTGGTCCCAATCGGCGGCGGGCCGACCGTGCTTGCGCCGGGGCACGAGAAACCTGCCACCGCGGTTTGCTTCCAGCCCAAGGGAACGCTGCTGGCGACCGCCTCGGAGCATCCGGACGTGGCCCTGCGCGACGCGCGCGACGGTAAAGTCCAATCCTGGTTGAAAGGACATCGCGACGCGGTTCTCGGCCTCGACTGGAGTCCCGATGGCAAGCGGCTCGCCACGGCCGGGAGAGATAAGACGGTGCGGCTTTGGGATCCCGTCAACGGATCGGAAATTGCCAAGTTGGCGCACAGCGAGCCCATTTGTTGCGTGGCGTTCAATTCGGACGGGACGCTCCTAGCCGTCGGCGGCGAAGGCGGGTTGGTCCAAGTCTGGAACGTGGCGGAGCAAAAACCGGTCCACGATTTGGAGAACGCGCCCGAGCGCCATGCCAGTTCCGTTTGGTCTCTGGCCTTCAGCCCCGACGATCGCAATCTTCTCGCCACCGCCAGCTATGACGGCACGGTCCGACTCTGGGATGTCAACGCGGGCTGCCTACGGCACACGCTGCGTGGACACGGCGGGTCTGTAACGGGCGTCGCCTTCCACAAGGACGGCAAGCGAATCCTATCCGTGAGCATGGACGGCGCCTTAAAAATCTGGGACGCCGAGATGGGCCTGGAATTTCTCACTTTGCGGTCGCCGCGCTCCCAGCTTACTTCCCTCGCGGTGGGACGCGCCGGTCGCTTGATCGCAACCACAAGTTTCGATGGTACGGTTTTGATCTGGAACGGTACACCCTTAGAATCGGCGGACGAGGTCCCTCCCCGCGCCGGAAAGTGAAGTGCCCCATGCGCCCAACTCGTCGAGGTTTCACGCTCGTTGAGCTACTCGTTACCATCGCCATTATCGCGCTGTTGCTGGGACTCTTGGTGCCCGCAGTGCAGAAGGTTCGCGAGAGCGCCAACCAGATGACCTGCAAAAACAACTTGAAGCAACTCGGATTGGCCACGCAGGGATTCCACGACATTCATAAGGACCTCCCCCCCGGGGTTGGATACGTTTTGAATGACAGTGGGGCCTATGGCAGCGTGATGTTTCATCTGCTGCCGCATTTGGAACAGAAGTCGCTCTTCGCTGCAAGCAAGACGAACACGAGTTGGGGAGCATGGAACAACCAAGTCGCCGCACAGCCCGTGGCAGTCTTTCTATGCCCCTCGAACCCGGCCGTGGACGCGAGCGGCGTCGTGAGGGACATCACGGGGCGGCCCAATGGCGCTTCCTGTTTCGCCGGCAACGCCCAGGTTTTTTGTCGGACCGATTCGTACGGCAAATTCGTGCATCCCGATGGAAATCAGAAGATCCTAACAATCGGGGACGGCACCTCCAATACGATCTTTTTTGCCGAGAAGTACCCGCGCTGCACCAATCCCGCCTGGCCCGAGGGCGGCAGTTTTTGGGCTTACTGGGATGTCACCGGCACGGCCCAACCGCTGCACGCGGGCTACGCCATCTCTTGGCTGGACATCGCCATTGGCGCCGGTTCGAGATTTCAAGTGCAACCGGAAATGGGTCGTTGCGACCCCTTGCTGACGCAGACTCCCCACGGTAGCGGCATGAATGTTTGCATCGGCGACGGTTCCGTGCGTCAGATTGCGCCTGACGTCTCGCGCGCCGTGTGGTGGGCGCAAAATACGCCCAATGGAAACGAACCTTTTTAGTAGCCCGCATGGATTATCGAACCGCCGATGACTTGCGTTCGCTTTGCCTTTTCTAAGGATCTCGCCATGAACCCTCGTCCGCTTCTCGCAATTGTCGTTGCCTTTGGCGTCGTGCCTCTCGGTTGCGGTGGCACGGCGACGAAAGCAAGCGTCACGGGCAAAGTCGTCTTCAAAGGTCAAACCTTAAAGACCGGTTTGGTGACATTCGTTTTCCCGGACGGTCCCCGTTCCAGCGCGATCGGGCCGGAAGGCGTCTACTGGATCGACAACCTGCCGGTCGGACAGACCGCGAAGGTTCAGATCAAGCCCCAACTGCGTTCGCCGTTCAGCGAAAAAAAGCCTCCCAAGGGCGCTCCCCCGACGGAAAAGAAAACGCAGCCCGAGATTGCCATTCCGGAAAAATACCAAGATGCCGCGAAGTCGGGTCTGACCTGGACCGTGCGCTCCGGGGAACAGAAACTCGACATCGAATTGTTGCCCTGATTTCCGGAGGCATTCGGTTCTTGGAGACAATCGTCATGCGAAAAAGCAACTTGCGTAGCATCCTAGCCTGTCTCGCAACGTCTGCCCTTTGGGCGGCATCGCCCGCCACGCTCCTGGCCGCAGGGGAAAAGGATTCCGGTTCGCTAAAGAGCTTTCCGGACGGCCCGGGAGGAGATTGGCCGCTCCTCCTGGCGGGCATCTGCGGCGTGTTCCTTTGCGTGATGATTATTGGAATGGTCTTGAAGGGACGGTCGCTCGACGACGAAGCGGACGGCGGCAGAAAGGGACCGCCGGCCAATCCGTAGAAGTTGGAGTCGCTCGTTTTCTTTCCTGAGCCAATCGCAAAAAAAATGCGCGTCATCGTTCGACCATTTCCGCCTAATCCTCCATCACCCGGATCGGCAACCATCGTGTTGCATTCCGGAATCCTTGAAGAACTACCCAGGATAATGGAGGACGACGATGCACCGTTCCCGGTTGACCCTTCACTTCGAACAACTCGAAGACCGTTGTGTTCCCAGCGCGGTCGGCGCCAATCCGCGCGAGTTGACCGTTATGTCGCGCAATCTTTACGTCGGCGCGGATATCACGCCGGTGGTGGTGGCCGTCTCGGCGCCGGACCCGGACCCGGTCGCGATTATCGGCGCGGTGACCCAGACCTGGCAGGGCATTCTCAATACCAATTTCCCGGAGCGGGCCGATGCCCTCGCCGACGAAATCGAACTCGCCATGCCGCACCTGATCGGCTTGCAGGAAGTCTCGCTCTTGCGGACCGGAGCGCCCGATCGATTCTTTGGCAACGCAACACAGGCAACCGACGTCGAGTTCGACTACCTCGAGATCCTGCTGGATGAACTCAGCAGTCGCGGCTTGCACTACGGCGTGGTGGCCGTGACCACCAACTTCGATGAAGAGTTCACCGGTTTCGCCGGCACGGAATTGCGCGACATTCGCCTGACCGACCGCGACGTCATCCTCGCCCGCACGGATCTACCCCCTTCGCAAATGAAACTGTCCAACGTCCAGGCTCAAAACTTCACGGTCAACCTTCAGATTCCCCTGGCCGACGGAACTTTCTTCACCGCCCTGCGCGGCTGGAACTCCGTGGACGTGAAGATCCGCGGCCAGGAAGTTCGCTTCATCAACACCCACCTGGAATCCGACGTGCCGCTCATCCGCGATTACCAGGCGGCGGAATTGATCGCGGGGCCGGCCAACACCGCCGGGAACGTCATCCTCGTCGGCGACTTCAACGCGCCCGCCGGCGGGACCGACGCGACTTACAACTTCCTGATCTCCGCCGGCTTCACCGACGCCTGGTCCGAAACCCATCCCGGCGATCCGGGCTACACCTATGGCAACGACCCGGACCTAGCCAACCCGAATCCGCTCGATCCCCTACCGGGAATTCAACTGCAACGCATCGATCTGGTGCTGTTCCGGGGCGATGTTGTCGCTCGGGGAATGGACCGCATCGGGGACGACGTGAAGACCGTTTCCGGCCTATGGCCATCCGATCATGCCGGCGTGGTAGCGACGCTGGGCATCCACGTTCGTTCCGCCCCAAAGCACCACGCGGCGCCGCGGGAGGTCGCCCGCTTTGTCCGCCGCCTCGCAAGCGACGACGAAAGTTTCGGAGCGCTCGCCCGTCTCTTGTGCTCGGCCAAGAAAACGCCGAAAGCCGCGCTGGATCACTGCTTTGCCCAGTGGGACCATTGATGGTTTCGGCGGAGCCCGTCGCCCGGTTGGCGAGAAACTTGGTTTTGCACATGGGCAGACGCGGGAAAACAGTTAGGACGGAACCTCAAGCCCCCTTCGGTTTCTTCCGAGCGCGAACAGGGCGAGCGGTCGCTTTCACCGAAGTGTTCAACGCCACCGCGGCGCGGATGAGCGCCTGGAGCGCCTTTTCGTCGATCAGATCGCCCTCGTGGATATCGATGGCCCGGCGAGTGTTGCCTTCGAGGCTGGAGTTGAAGAGGCCGAAAGGGTCGTCGAGCGCGGCGCCCTTGGCGAAGGTCAGCTTCACGGCATTCTTGTACGTCTCCCCGGTGCAAAGGATGCCGCCGTGCGACCACACCGGAACCCCTCGCATCGCGTTCGACGGCTTTCGCCATTTCATCTCCTCGACGACTTCGGGATCGGCCTCTTTGATGAGTGATCGGACGTGAGCGAGGGTTTCCTCGCGCCAGTCGGGCGGTTCGTGGTAAATGGCGTTGATGGGTTGAGCGGGAGAGTCTTCTTTTCCTTGCTTCGAGCTGGTCTTCGCCTTTTTCATGGTTGTTGTCACTCCCTCGTTTCTAGAATTCGCCAGTCCGGCAACGAAATCACCGAGGCTTTGCGAAACAAACGCAATCGTCTTGGCGTACACTTGTTCCCCGTATTCAAAATATGCCGAATCGAACTCTTCAAAGCTGAACTCGCTTGCGCACTCGGAATAGGCTCTCAAGGAATCCTTCTTGCGAAACTCCGAATAAGTTCCGAAGCGGGAAATAAACTCGGCCATCGAATGCTCAAAAGCTTTCGCAAGCGCTGGCAAGCCAATCGACCGCAACGACACGGGAACCCAATCCGCCCACGCGGGACGGTTCCATAGAAATTGCAACAGCCCGCCATTTGGCACTTCGAGATCGAGCAGCGCAACGGTTTCCAGTGTCAGTTGACTTTCGTGGAGTTCAACTTCGGGAACCACCCCGCGCGCAATCGCCGCCTCAAGCCGACTGGCCACTGCTTCATTCCGCCAAAGCAAGGTTTTGGCGAGCGCATAGAACTGTTCGTCTAGATGCGTATGCTCGAAGCACCGACGGACGGAATCAATCTCGCGCGCGGGAAGTCGCGTGTCCATCGCATTTCGTTTCCATCAGGGGTTTCGGGAATGGGTTCAGCTTGAATTCGCGTGTACCCGGATGCGAAGTATCGCCGCGTGAAGGTGGCATTCAGCGTTACACCGAAATGTTCCGCATCGCGGACATTGAAAGCTGTTTGGGGGTCGGTTGAAGGGACGGGATACATCCGTCAAGCGAAGCCAATAAATGCACTCCTTGCAAGCGCCCGATGGCGCAAACTGTTTTACTTCTTCTTTAGGTAGCAAAGGATGTTTTCCGTACCAGCTCATTCATGAAGGTCCATGGTGGTGTCTGCAAACCCAACAGTAATTCTACCAGGGAGATTCCCGGCAGACGCCACGTTCGCGCCTCACAATGACCGCTCACATTTTTTCACCCGGCAACGCGCTCGCTTGCTTCACCCAGTCAACAAACTGATCTTCGTCGAGGGGATCGTCTTCGTGGATGTCGAGGTAGCGCACTTCCTTTTGCTTGGATTTGCCGGGCGGGAGGGGATTGAGCGAGGCGCCGCGGAAGAACGCCATCTTGACGTATTTCGCGAAGACATGGATGCCGAGGAACCAATGCTGGTCCTCCATGCCGTAGAGGGGCGAGTTCCCTTTGACTGCCTTGTTCACGCCGGGCACGGTGCGCACGATGAGCGCGTCAAGCCGGCGGCCGACGTCGCTCTTCCAACCCGGCATGGCCGCGATGTAGGCCTGCACGGGGGCGTCGCCGTAGCCTTTGGGGATTTGCGGGTTGCCGCCGGAGAGGAGGGGCGGTTGGTCCGATCCCGAGTCAGGGCGCGGGGCGGGCTTCTTCGCGGCCTGCTTGGTCGTGCGCTTGGCGGGAGGTTTCTTTTGCGACATTTGCGTTTCCCTATCGGCCCGGTCAAGTTGAGCCACTCGTTATGCGGCATCCCCAGCGAGATACCTTGCGAGATCGAAATCCTCGGCGAAGTTGGACCATTCGCCCATGTCTGAGAACTCCCCGAACACTTTTAACCCGAGATCATACGCCAAACAGAATCCTTGCATGTCATCGCCGAGGAGAAACCGGTCTTTGACGTCTCCCAACTGCGGATAAATGTCAATGGGCAAAATCGGACCGCTGTAAACCATATGGCCGCCAGGAAATTCTCGCCAGCCCACATCACGCATGTAGTTCAAGTACGCGATTGGCAGACCCGGATGTTCGGCCGCCAATCGCTCGATTTCTGCCGAGGTTGATCGCGTTCGTTGCGCCATGTCACAGACATTCCCGTGCAATTGTTGATTGGTGACGCGCGTCGCGCGGCTTGCAATGCCGCGTTGGGGACGGGAGCATCTGGGCGCTCGCCACGACCTCGGACGCGCGCACGCTAAGCCGCAAGCGGCGAATGACCGCCTGAACATCTCAAAAATTACATTTCCCACCCTGACCACGCTCAATTCCAAATACAATTACGAAACCTCGCTCCACGGCAAGCGAGCCGACTCAAGACTGGTTGCGGAATGTGACGCCGCCACTTGAAATCGCCTGCCCGCGCGGCATAAGAACCCTTTGAGGAACCTCTCATGAAGCGATTCCGTCCTCTTTCATTGCTGTTGCTTTTCGCGTTCGTCCCCGCGCTGCCCGCCGGGGACAAAGACGGCGATTGGCGGTCTCTATTCAACGGCAAGGATCTCAGCGGCTGGGACACCTGGCTGGGCCGGCCTTCCAAGGGCAAAGACATCGTCGGCCTCAACAAGGATCCCGAAAACGTCTACACGATTGTCGAGGTCGACGGCAAGCCGGCGATTCGTGTCTCGGGTCAAATCTGGGGCGCTATCACGACCAAGGAAGAGTTCGAGAACTACCACTTGAAGCTCGAATTCAAGTGGGGCGAGAAGCGTTGGCCGCCCCGCGACAAGACAGTGCGCGACAGCGGTCTGTTATATCACTGCGTCGGCGAGCAAGGCGCCCAGGGCACCTTCTGGATGCGCAGCCAAGAACTGCAGATCCAGGAACGCGACTGCGGCGACTACTGGAGCGTCGCGGGCGCCATCGTCGACGTCGAAGGCGTCCGCAAGGACGGTAAGGGCCCGGTCGTTTACAAAAAGGGCGGCATGAAATACACCGTCCCCAGCAAGGAATCCGGCGGCAACCGCATCGTCAAAAGCCCCGACAACGAAAAGAAGACCGGCGAGTGGAACACCATCGAACTGCTTTGCGTGGGCCAAACCAGCGTTCACATCGTCAACGGCAAAGTGAACATGATCCTCACCGGCTCGCGCCAGAAAGTCGACGGCAAAGAAGTTCCGCTGACCAAGGGCAAGCTGCAACTTCAGTCGGAAAGCGCCGAAGTCTACTATCGCGCCGTCGCCATCCGTCCGCTGTCGACGATTCCCGAGAAGTACCTGAAGTAATGTCACCCTCTTTTGTGGTGCCGGTATGCTACCGGCACGAGACCGTCGTCCTATTCGCTTCTCCTATTCGTGCAAATCGCGGGGAGCCCGCAGCGCTAGCAAGGGCGACCCGCGATTCGCGCGTTTTCGGCTCGCCCTTGCTAGCGCTGCGGGCTGCGCCGGGGGTGAACTGACCTTGCCCCGAAATCTGGACAACAGTATGGATGCGATGCAGAGGATGCGGCGGATGGGCGAATGAGTGGAATTGGGACCGCATCCCGCCCAAGGAACACGGAAACGATGGCCGATCCCTCCCGCCCCGTTTGGTGGCGCGAACGAGAATTTCTCCTCCTTGCCGTGTTGACGCTGGCCGTGCATGTGCCGCAGTTGGCGTCTCCCTCCGTGCGCGGCGAGGAGTCGCGTTGGGCGCGCGTCGGCATCGAATGCCTGGAACAGGGCGATTGGATCGTGCCGCGGCAGCAAGGCGAGCCGTTCCTCAGTCGACCGCCGCTCCGTAGTTGGCTCACGATGGCGACGGCCTCGCTTACGGGCAATGTCGATCTCGCGACGATCCGCTTGCCCTCGCTCGTGGCCACGTTTCTGACGACGCTCTTGATTTACGTTTATGCCCGCGCCTTCCTCAATCCCTTGGGGGCACTCACCTCCGGCGCGGCGTTCGCCACCATGGTGCAAGTTCTCGAACTGGGATGCCGGGGCGAGACGGAAGCCGTCTATGCGTTCCTGGTCAGCGCGTCCCTGTTGCTTTGGCACCTGGGGCAAACGCGCGGTTGGCCCCAGGCGGCATCCTGGTCGCTCGGCTACACGTTCGCGGCCTTGGCGACTCTCACAAAGGGACCGCAGGCCATGGTCTATTTCGCCGGTCCCGTCGGGCTTTATTTGCTTCTGACGCGGCGGTGGCGGCTGCTCTTTCATCCGGCCCACTTTCTAGGCATCCTGATCTTTTGCTTGATCGTCGGCGCCTGGCTCGTGCCGTTCGTGGGCAGCGAGGGCTGGGTCGGCGTGTACCGAATCTGCACGGGAGACGTCGCGCTGCGCTTTCAGCCGGACCTCACCGCGGCGATCCTCGCCAAGCACCTGGCGATGTTTCCGCTGGAGATTCTTGCTTGCACGTTGCCCTGGTCCTTGTGGCTCTTGCCGCTGTTTTGGCCGGCGTTTCTGAGGCGAATTTGGGCGACCGAAGCGCCGTTGGGATTTCTTGGCCTGTGCCTGGGTGTCGCATTCTTGAGTTGCTGGTTCGTGCCGTTCGCGCGGCCGCGCTTTTTGTTGCCGCTGTATCCGTGCCTCGCCGTCGTCGTCGGGTCCGTTTTCGCGACGGCGGTCGCGGATTTCCAATGGAAATGGTTGCCCACACGGCGACCGCAATGGGCCGTGCTCGCGATCGCGGGGGGCCTTGGAGTTTTCAATGCTTGCGTGTTCGTCCCTTGGTTGGCGCAACGGAGCAACGATCCGGCCGTCGTCGTCGCCGAGTTCGTACGCGAACATCATCCTGGGTCGGACCTCGTCAGTTTTGGTCCGGTTTGGCATCAGTTC
>Ga0163144_10003263_pt1 | contig 37015 bp, 41 predicted proteins | sample OliLak19BULKMAT1_FD_123175 | JGI IMG/M metagenome (GOLD analysis project Ga0163144, IMG submission 123175) | Freshwater microbial mat bacterial communities from Lake Vanda, McMurdo Dry Valleys, Antarctica - Oligotrophic Lake LV.19.BULKMAT1 | ecosystem: Environmental > Aquatic > Freshwater >...
ACCGGATTAGCTGCTGCATCAACGGGCGTCTGAATATACGACATCCCGGTATGATCCATAATAGGCATCATGTGCTGCTGACGGAATTCCATTACACGATTTTGTAGATAGGCTGTAGCCAGGCGAAGCTGATGCGTCTTAAGGGAGGTAAAAATTAGTTTTTTATTAACTGTACATATAACAATAGTAGCGTCTAGCAAGCGTTGGCTAAAATCTACTTCGGCAACCATGTCGTAACGAACGTCTTCTAAAGTAAGGTACAGTGGCTTCTTGTCTATAAGGATCGTTCGTTGATCGGTTATGCATAACATCGCAAACCCACCTTCGTAACGGCCGTTGAGGCAATAGACAATGTTTTCGCCGGGCACTAGTATATATTCTAGCTCACGAGCCTCTGCTCGACCCCACCATTTGAATTCGGCGCCTATAGCTTTAAGCTGGCGCTGGACTTCGTGGTACGTAACCATTACTTAACTCCCTATTAGTAGTAATTCAACTTTATACTTATTTTTAGTACTTATACGTACGTAAAGTCACTAGCCTAGTGTGATAATTATCAACCCAGCGGCCATCACCCCTGCAAAATTGTAATATTTCTTACAAACAGGTCTAAACCTACCATTGTGTCACTACCTCTGTTCTGTCATAATCTAAATATGTTGGCTACCGACGAACAAGAATCGGCCCTTCTGAGACAGTTTCATCAGGGTACCCACTTGCATTACAAAAAGGGTGAATTTATCATTAGACCCGGCGAATCTCCGCCGGGTATTTTTTTTATAGAATCGGGCCTAGTCAAAGCATATGACATTACTAAGTATGGTGAAGAAAACCTGCTAATCATCCGTAAAGAACAAGAGTTGTTCCCACTTATATGGGCCCTAACTGGCCAAGAAAGACACGTTATTTACGAAGCACTTTGTCCAACTTCTGTTTGGCGGGTAGGCCGTAAACCATTCTTAAAACTAATAAGTGATGACCCTGGGGTATTAGCACCTTTATTAGACATGACTGTAGAAATGTACCGCATTCATAGTGAACGTATTATCAATCTAGAATATCGTAGTGTACGTGAACGCCTAGTGTCTTTTCTACTCACTATGTCGAGCCGTTTTGGAGAAAGGCGTAATGGAGGCATGTTGATTGACGTACCTTTACGTCAACAAGATATCGCCAGTTCAATCAATGCTTCGCGCGAGACAACCAGCCGTGAATTAACTGCCCTAGAGCGTAAAGGCTTAATAACTTCGTCTGAATCATTTATAACAATTACTAATCAAAAAAAGCTACGAGAGTATTTGCAGTAACCTAAGACAATTACTAAACTATTACTTTGCCAAAACTTTTAATAGGTAGAAACGCTCTGTATTACCCTTGGCGCCACTGACATTACTATCAGCTTTATCTATAGTAATAAATCTATGATGTAACCATGCTTCAAAATCTTTTAGTATATCGCGGCGCATTTTGTCATTTTTTATAACACCTTTGTGCTTGGATGAATTACCGGCTTCGAACTGCGGCTTACACATAGCGACCAAAAGCGAGGTTTGGGACATGAGACTTGAAACATGAGGAAGAATTTCTCTGAGACTAATAAAACTTACATCAATAAGTATAATGTCAGGTACAAGGCTAGGTTTAAAATTTCGTATATCGGTTTGTTCATGCAATTCAATTTGTGGGTTGCCGTGTAGTGTCGGATGTAACTGGTTAGTGCCGACATCTACTGCGTAAACCTTTATAGCTCCATTTTTGAGTGCATAGTCAGTGAAGCCTCCGGTGCTACTACCTACATCAAGTACAGTCTTATGTTTAAAACTAAGTTTTAGTGACTTGGCGACACTAGATAACTTTAAGCCGGCCCTTGATACATATTGTTCTTTTGCATGCAGCTTTATATCAGCCTCATCAGATACCATTGTCCCTGGTTTGGTAAGTATAGTGCCGTTTACGCGAACTTGCCCCAGCTTTATATAACTCTCTGCCTGAGAGCGTGTTGGTACCAAACCTTTATTTGTTATCAGCTGATCGAGTCTGTATTTTTTTATACTCATCTATACTTCTACCATTGTACCTAGTGGTGCATATTGAAATACTTTAATTCCACGGCTATTATCTTGGGCTACATTATGAATATAAGCAATTTCATCAAAATGCATATCTACAGCTTTAGCGATATCATCTTCGGGTTTCATAGTTATGTGTGGTGTATAGTTTTTGCCAAGCCACTGCGGATCAGAAAATTTCGCACCAGCGCTGAGGAGCTCTCCGTACAGCGTGGAGTGTAACCAATTAAGGCCACCGCCGCGAATCCTTCTTGCCGGTAAACTGTTGCCTACTTCTATCAACTCGTCTGCTTGTAGCGACAACACACCGGCACACTCCATAATAATATCCATCCGGTCTTGAACCCCAGGCCTCTCGAGAATACTAGATTTGAACCAAGGTATTACTGTAATGTGAGCAGGAACTTTGGGCGACTCGTAACCATCTGGATATCTATGAGGTGTAAGCGCAAGTGTTGTATGGTTAAGCGGCGCAGCCATAGCTAGTCTTTTTTGCGTTCGCGGTAAACGCCGGTGGCTGTATCTACTGATATAACGTCGCCTTGCTTAATGAAAGATGGTACGCGCACGTTGATACCTGTTTCTACAGTTGCATCTTTAAGTACCGAGCTAGTGGTATCACCTTTTACTACACTTTCGGTGTAAGTAACTTTTAAGTAGACGTTTTTAGGGAGTTCAACATTAATCACCCGGCCATCAAATAGTTGAGCTTGAACACTATCACCTTCCTTAAGGTAACCAGCTTGATCGGCAATAATATCTTTAGCAATCTCAAACTGTTCAAAACTATCGTTATTCATAAAGAAGAATGTTGTGCCGTCATCGTAGAGGTATTGCACTGTTTGGTTGCTTACATCAGCTGGCTCAATGGATTCATTGCCCTTGAAGGTCTTGGCCAGTACTTTACCGTCCTTCAAACTCTTGATCTTTACGTTAACAATTGAGCCACCACGACCCATAACTTTTTGATTGTACTCAATTACCCGGAACGGTTCGCCGTCCATTTGAAAGATCTGCCCTTTTTTCAAATCTGTAATACCAAATGCCATGATCTATTTATTCTCTTTTTCTAGAGCTGCCCATATGTCATCAACAAGTTTGTAGTAACCGCTAAGTTCGTCCTCACTTATAAGGCCTGTAATTCCGGCAGTATCAATTGACGCTACAAGGGCTTCATAGTGGTGCATAACTTCATCATAGGTAGCCTTTGAACTTAGATTAGCCGCGAATTCGACAACTGATTTACGCAGGGTCTGTAATATTGACTCATTAGATGTAGTGCCAAATATAGCCGTAACATCATTTAGTTTTATATCTTGGACCATTTCGAATAATTCGTTAGTTAGTTCTTGTGATGTCTTTTTAGTCATAATACTATTGTAACCTTTCGTGGATGTGTTCAGCGAGTGCACTAAGATGCGCAACATCAACTGGGCCGAGTAAATCATAGTTACTAGCAAGCAAAATATGCTCATTTACTTTTGTTGTCTGCTCTATTGCTGTGGCTAAAAATAAAGCCTGTTCCTCTGAGTCGTTGGCATTAAAGTAACGCTCAACAGCAATACGCGCAACGTAGGCGCTGTCTTGGAGCTCCATCATGACCCTCCTTGGTGCACTTGATAGTGTATTAAACTGCTTAGCAGCCGGTAGGGTCATGATGTATTTTTCGAGTTTCCGAGCTGCCTGTGGCAGCGTCATTTCTTCCACCTTACAAGTCTAACTTAAGAGTTAGCCACAAAAGGCATCAGAGCGAGGTGTCTGGCGCGCTTGATTGCACGAGCGAGCTGACGTTGCTGGCTCTCTGTAAGACCGGTCTTCTTACGAGTCTCGATCTGGCCAAATTGGTTTACGTAACGCTGCAAGGTCTTAAAGTCCTTGTAGTCAAAATATGCTACATCTGTACGATGTTTAAAAATCTTTGCCATTAAAGTTCCTTTTCAATTGTTCCGTATTAAAACGGAATATCATCTAAATTAATTGGTTCGTCTCCGATGTCTTCAATAACAACATCGTCTGTCTGTTTCTTTGCTGGAGCTGATGAGGCATCGTTCGGTGTACCACTATTTCCACCCTCAACGCCATCACGACCACCGAGGAATGTCACGTCCTGGGCGTTTACTTCAACTTTGGTACGTTTCTGGCCATCTTTTTCCCAGCTACTAGACTGCAAGCGTCCATTTACTAAGCACGGGCGGCCCTTACTGAGGTACTGGGCTACACGTTCGCCTAGCGGCCCCCAGGCAACGACGTCGACATAATCAGTCGCTTCTTGCCAGTTACCATCCGCGCCCTTAAAGCTGCGGTTTAGCGCAAGGCTAAAGCTACAGACGCTCTGTCCACTTGGTATTGTTCTAAGTTCTGGATCACGGGTTAGGTTACCCATTAAAATCACTTGGTTGAAACTACGTGCCATATGGCATTCCTCCTTACAAGATCTATGTCTTGTGATTTAATTGTATTTTCAAAGTACTCCCTAGGTGCATCCGCAGTCAAGGGTTTATCTTACTATTGCTATTATTCCTCGTCGGACTTTTCTTCGTCATCACTACGTTCACCGCGTTCGGCCGCCTTGGCAACTTTTTCAGCTTTAGTAGCTTCTGCCTTAGCTATCTTCTTAAGATCCGGCTTGGTAATCAAGAAACGTACTACCTCGTCGGTAATATTTAGAATGTCGTTGATCTTCTGGACGTTTTCGCCAGGTAGTTCCAATATATAGAACAAGTAGATTGCAAAGTCCTGCTTGTTAATTGGATAGGCCATTTTACGCTTGCCCCAGTTATCGGTGTTTTCTACTTTACCACCGTTATCGGTGAAGATTTTCTCCACTTTTGCCGTTGCTTTTTCTAGGTCGATTTCTAGACCCTGGTCAAACAATACAGCTATTTCATATTGTGCCATTCGTTCTCCTTTTGGCTTTTAACCCATTACGAATTGTGACTTAATAGTCAGCTAATTCTTCAGGTATTCTGCTACGTGCCTTAGAGCCGCAACACGAATTAGTTTGTAACAGGGGTAATTATACTAAATATCGGCGCTTTGGTCAAGCGACTTTAAGGAGTTGCCTTCGCAAAGGTTGGAAATATTCTGGCCAGCGCTCTTCTGGGAAAACGAGCGTAACAACATCTGAAGCCTTTGGCTGAGCTTTTTTAACTAAGCCTTCTTCGAGCGCATGGACATACATAGGATCGACTGGTTCTACTGCCATCTCTATGGCTTCGCGGAGTATCTTCATGCCAAGCATACGACGGCGATTGGTTTTACCAGAAGATATGAATGCCCTGATATCTTTTGAACTAATACTAGTCAAATCTTGTTTTTGTACATAATTAGCAAAAAATTTGCCAATGTGGCGCGCAGCGTAATCTTCGTCACGACAGCCAGTGCTACGGTTGTGCTTAGTCTCATAATGCATTTGCTTGCGGCCTCGTACAAAGTCATAGGTCTTACCAGACATTGGTACTAATCCCGGATTTGCCGGATCACGCACATCCAAAGCCTTACGGGGCATGTATCCCGCGACTGCTAGAACTGTAACTGCAAACTTATCAGGCTCAGTACTTGGCAGATTGTCTAGGCCATCAGGAAATGCTATATGGAAATTATTATGCAGCCAACGCGTAACAGTTAGGCATCGACTATAGCGAACTGCTCTGCCAGCCTCACCTTGTAGTTCAAGCGCATTCCTTTGATAAAAAGAATGATGATCGTTCGTCCGGATGTCGCGTTCACCCGCTGGAGATTGATAAGGATGGATAGGGTACGGCATGCCATACTCATCTGTAGGCGAAACTTTTAAACTTAAGTCGGGTAGTGCTATCTCTGGAAGGTGGAGGGGTGCCGGCGTATCCATAGGGGCGCGCAGCAACTCGGGCATACTAGTCCCGACCGCCTATTATTTTAATCTTTTTGTATTGCACCTTAACCATATTTACCCTAAGAATAAACCCTGGTTATGCTTTATGGCAAGCCCCGTTTTTATTTCTTTTCTATAAACTTTATTACAGACAACTATTCTTAGGCTTCTTCTGCATCTTCTTGAGATGATTCCCCACCGCCAAAGACATCGTCCATGCTACTCACCAAGACTTCACGCGGGCGAGAGCCATCCGCCGGGCTGATAATACCCCGTTCTTCCATCTGTTCGATCAATCTAGCTGCCTTACCATAACCAATACGCAGGCGGCGCTGTAGAAGGCTTGTACTAGCCTTACGTGCCTCTAGTACTACATGTACAGCGTCACGGAACTCGGCCTCGTCACCCTTAGAGCCATCATTAGAATAGTCTGCTACAATGCCACCCTTGCCGTTTAGCTGAACTGGCTGGCTTACAACTTCGTCGTCATACTGTGGTGGCCGCTGCATCCGTAGAAAATCGGTTACTGCATTTGTTTCATCATCTGTAATAAGGGCGCCTTGTACACGCTTGGGTTTTGGCATATCGGAAGTACTATAAAGCATGTCACCCATGCCTAGCAGCTTCTCTGCCCCAACACCGTCAATTATAGTGCGACTATCTACCTGACTAGCTACAGTGAAAGCTATACGAGCGGGTACATTGGCTTTAATGAGTCCAGTAATAACATCAACAGATGGACGCTGGGTAGCAAGTACTAAGTGGATACCAACCGCACGGGCCTTTTGAGCAATTTTAACTATCAATGTTTCAACATCACGGGCAGCCATCATCATTAGATCGGCCAGCTCATCAATAACGATTACAATGTATGGCATGCCTTCTTCTTTCATAACATTGTTGTACTCAGCAATATTGCGTTTTTTGTTCTCTGCCAGAGTTCGATAACGGCGCTCCATTTCAGCAACCGCCCACTTCAGTGCACTAATGCACTTCTCGGGTTCGGTTATGACTGGAGTAAGCAAATGTGGGATATCTTGATACGGTGCCATTTCGACCTGTTTAGGGTCAACTAGAATAAGCTTGAGGTCTGAAGGACTATTGCGGTAAACCAAGCTAGTTATTAGTGCGTTAATCATAACTGACTTACCTGAACCAGTTTGACCGGCAATAAGTATGTGCGGCATTTTATCTAAGGAACCAACCACTGGTGTACCGGCAATATCTTTACCGATGGCAATGCCAAGAGGGCTATTTAGGCTTTTCCATTCTTGGGCGTTCAGTATGCTAGATACGCGAACAGTGGCAGATTTCACATTTGGCACTTCTATTCCGACAGCCTTCTGGCCCGGAATTGGCGCTTCCATGCGGACAGCATTTGCCCCAAGCTCTAGGGCAATGTTGCTATCAAGTGCCGTGATTTTACTCAATTTAACGCCGGCCGGTGGCTTGAGCGTGTACTGGGTAACACGCGGGCCAACATTAGCCCCTTCCATTTCTACATTAATATTAAAATGTTCTAGAGTCTCTTGGATGGTATTGGCATTGGCATTCACATCACCCGGGTCAGCTTTGTCCTGCTTTTGATTCAACAGATCAACTCCTGGGAATTTCCAGTTTGGATCAGCGGCAGCGGTTAAGGCCGAGTGATCTTCTTTGACAGTCAACTTGGCATTAGCGCTGTTTTTAAGTGCAGCTACAGTTGGCGTCCTATGATGTTCTACAGGCACGCCTTCTTTAAGCTGGAAGTTACGCATACTAGCGGCGCTACTAAGAGCAGTCATTTCTGTCTCTTCACCCTCATTTTCTTTTCGACGTATAAGCTCTGTTATTTTACCTAACACTAGTGGCGAGATACCAAAACTGAAGAATAATGCTAGCATAGCTAGTACAAAGAATAGAATACTGGCAGGGATAGGACTAAGAGCTGTTAGAGCCATACCGCCTACTAATGTACCAACTTTTCCACCCATACCACCCGTGTAGCTGCCACTAGCCTGTATATCTGCGAAGCCAGTAAATAACCAGCCAGATAGAAACGTTAATAGAAATATCATACTAAAACTGTTACTTAGAGGTACGCGGTGGTCCTCGCTTTTAAACTTAAGCACACCAAAATAGACTAGTGCTACCGGCGCCAACCAAGCTGCCCAGCCAAACGCCCAGTAAAAGCCTTCAAATAGCCCTTTTGGTAATGCTCCGCCGGCGCCAAAGCCCCCAAGCAGAAGGAATCCAGCCGCAACGAATAGTAGTACAGCCGCCGACTGGCGCCAAAACATATTGGGCTCTTTATATTCTTCTTTTCTGTTTCGTCGTTTTTTCTTTTTGGCCATGGTGTTTTTATCTTACTTTGCTTTACCTTATTATACCACTTTAGAAACCTGGTAAATTGCCTTTATCTACCAACATATGACCAAGGTCTAATTTAGCCTCTTCAATAGCAAGATCTAAGCCCGCATCAGGCCGGATGTTAAAGTCACTTACTAGCTCATCAATTAGTGTAAGCTGTCCCTCTATTTCACTTAAAAGGTCCGCACTATCGACGCCAAACTTTCTGGCAGTTTCATCAGGGTCATGACCTTGGCCAATTGCATAAATATACTCCTCGGCGGTAAGCAGAGTTAGTTCATCTTGTGATGGTTCCGGATATGAATCAAAATAAGCGTTCATGCTTATACTATAACAAATTGTTCGCTATTTGTCAATATGTAACTAGTCTTGCTGATCAAAGTTGAGCAATTTGGCGCGCATCTCTTGAAAACGCTTCTGCCGATCGGCTGCTATTTCTTCAGGTGATCTTGGGGCCGGTTGTTGGGCTTGACCATTTCCATTTCCATTTGGATTTGGCTTACCCTCTGGCTTGCCACCGCCAATGATGTTGACTACAGGTATGACAATTGGACTACGGTTGGTTGCTTCAAAAAGATAGTGCGTAATGTGATCTTTGAGTTCTGCTTTGAAACGGTCTAGGTCAACCCTCTTAAAGCGCTGTTGTACTGCGCGGCGTAGTTCTGCTCTAAAACCGTTCATAAGTTCTTCGTTATCGCGCATATAGATGAAGCCGCGGCTAATGATATCTGGACTGGTCATTAATTGACCACTCTTGCGGTCAATAGTCAGGACTACTGCTACTAAACCCTCTTCGGCAAGTACAAGACGGTCCTTGATGACTACAGAGCTAACAAGAGCGCCAGTTTGATCTATTAATACAGTGCCGTGTGGTACTTCGCCAGCGCTTTCCATACTATCTGACGTAAAGGCAATGACCTCGCCGTTTTCAGCGTTAATCGTATTTTTACGCGGAATGCCATGAATAACAGCTAAATCAATATGACGTTGCTTGGAACGATAGGCACCATATATTGGTACAAAGAACTTAGGTTTGGTCATTTGAATCATCTCTGCGTATTCATCTTGAGAAGCATGCCCAGATGTGTGGAGCGGGCCAATGTTGTCAATATCGGCGTTACGGTGCTCAAACACATGCACGCCTTTACGCATCAGACCGTCAACCATTACACCTACTAGAGCGTCATTACCCGATTCCGGAATCGGGCTACTAGATAAGATAACCGTATCTTGCTCTTTTAATTTAATGTGTTTGTGTTCACCTGCTGCCATGCGCTGTAAGGCAGAGTTGGGCTCTCCTTGGCTTCCAGTACAGACAACTACAAGTTCTTCGTCTTTAAAGTTTGCAGCACTAGCAATCGGTACAAATGTTCCTTTTGGAATCTTCATGAAACCATGACGCACAGCCATTTCTAAAGTACTAACCATACTGCGTCCATCCATGGCAACTTTTCTATTGTGATGAACTGCAGCATTTACAATCATCTGAACACGTTTCATGTTTGTAGAAAACAATGCAACAAATATACGACCAGGCGCCCTATCCATAATGTCTATAATAGCCGGCTCAATTATACTTTCTGACGGCGTACGTCCTGGGCGGTCAGAAGTTGTACTTTCGCTCATGAGCGCTAATACTCCCTCATCGCCGAGTTGTTTTAGTCGTTCGTAATCGGTTAGTTCTTGATCAAGTGGCTTAGAGTCAAATTTAAAGTCACCAGTGTTAATGACACGCCCAACTGGAGTATCCAATACGACTACTGTGCTACCAGGGATTGAGTGCGTAACGCGTACAAGTTCTACAAAGAACTCGCCTATTTTAAGCTTTTCGTGAGTGTCTTCATTCATGCTGACAGTCTGAAGTTCAAAACCTTCCGGTAAGGGCAAACCGAAGTTGCCAAAAATCTCCTGAACACGACCAATAGTGAAACCACTACCATAAATTGGCGCTGGATACATAGGCACTATATGAGGCAAACCGCCTATATGATCAAGGTGTCCGTGCGTAATAATGTATGCACGTAATTTATGCTTGATGCTTTCAAGATAGCTAGTGTCACAAATAGCATAGTTGATGCCTGGCAAGTCAATGCCAAGATCAATACCAGCGTCAATAACTACGGCGTCATTTTGGTATTCTACAAGCATCATGTTTTTAGAACCACCACCATCCATACCGCCAAGGCCAATTATTTTTAGTTTTGGACGATCGTCAATAGAATTGGCGCGGCCTTTGTTTTCTGGTGTTTTCGGCGTAGCTAACACAGCGTTAATTTGACGCGTAGCATCTTCGTTAACGCGCTTCTGGGCACGAATGGCCGCACCACGACTGGACTTTTTGAGGCCCCCATTGCTGTTGCCATTTGCCGGCTGAGTCTGGTTATTATTGTTTCTAGTTTGACCACTGTGGCGGTTTTGCCCACCAGTTGCTGGTCTGTTATTTTTTGGTTTGTTATCCATATCTTTTATTTTCCTTTCTTTAAGAATTTGATATTAGATTTTCATAATTATGCTGGGGATGCGCGCAAAGTCATCAAGTAATGTCTGGCGCAAGCCACCGTTGTACAGTGCCGCTGCAGGATGATAGAGGGGTAAATATACCTGTCCATTATACTGCGTTGGCTCACCATGTACTTGGCCGATTTTCAGCCCGGGCAGAAGCACATCCATGCTATGCCTGCCTAGGGTGACAATCAGCTTGGGTTTAATTACCGCTATTTGTTGCTTAAGATAGGGTAAGAAAGCTGCTTTTTCATTCTCGTTTGGATCCCGATTATTTGGTGGTCGATATTTAACGATGTTAGTTATGTAAATGTCCTTTCTCTCTAGGCCAATAGTTGCAAGCATTTCATTTAAGAACTTGCCGGCTGCACCCATAAAAGGTATGCCCAGCTCATCTTCTTTTTTACCTGGGGCTTCGCCGATGAATATTATGTCCGCACCGGGATTACCATCGCCCATTACAAGCTGTTTGGCTGTCTCAGCCAAATCTGAGCAGATATTATTTTTTAAAATATCTGCCCTAATCTGGTCGAGCTTAGCCTTCTTTTTTCCCATGATTCTTGCGTAACTCTATAAACTTATTTACAGACACACCCAGTATCATGCCACCGAATAGCACAAACAAAATTCCTAAAACAGGTGTAGTGGCATAAGTATTGTCCTTTACACTACCGTCTATGATCGCAGAACCCGTCCACACCAGAAAGCCTCCTAAAAAAATATTAATCATCTGATTATTGCGTGTATTTGATCTGTCTTTCTTTATCATGACCTACTTCTTAATTTCCTTCGCAGCTTGCTTCATACTCAGGTTCAAACGTCCGCGGTCATCTACTGCAATTAGCTTGACTGTAACTAGTTGTCCTTCCTTAAGAACATCACTTGGCTTATTAATGCGGTCTTCAGAGATTTCTGAAACATGGACCAAGCCATCCTTACCTGGCAGAATATTTACGAAGGCACCAAAGTCTAGCAAGCTCACTACTGGTACATTTTCGTAAACTGCGCCAACCTCTGGGTCTTCGGTGATACCCTTTATCCACTTAATGGCAGCTTCGATACTAGCACCGTCTGGACTAGCAATCATAACGGTACCATCGTCTTTGATATCAATCTCGGTGCCGGTCTCTGCTGTAATCTTTTGAATAACCTCGCCGCCTTTACCAATCACTTCGCGGATCTTGTCTGGGTTAATCTTGATGGCTTCAACTCGTGGAGCATAAGGGCTCATTTCTTTACGAGGCTCTTTGATTGTCTCAAGCATATGCTTAAGAATGTGATCACGGCCTACTTTACCCTCTTTTAGAGCCCTGGCCAAAATTTCCGTCGGTAGACCGTGGACTTTCATATCCATCTGAAGAGCAGTGATACCTTCAGATGTACCAGTAACTTTAAAATCCATGTCACCTGCGAAGTCTTCTGCATCAGCTATGTCGCTTAGAATGTAGGGCTTGTCTCCGTCCATCATAAGACCCATAGCAATACCAGAAACCGGTCGCTTCAGTGGAACACCTGCGTCCATAAGAGCAAGTGTGCTTGAACAGGTAGCAGCCATACTAGTTGAGCCGTTCTGGCTCATAATTTCGGTCACAGAACGAATGGTATACGGGAACTCAGCCTCAGACGGTAAGACAGCCATGAGTGCACGTTCGGCCAAATAGCCGTGGCCGATTTCACGGCGCCCTGGAGAGCCTAAGCGGCGAACTTCACCAACAGTGTATCCAGGAGCATTGTAGTGGTGTAAGTAACGTCGTTCACCCTGCTTCTCCATGGTGTCAACTAACTGGACATAGCTAAGCGGTGCCAAAGTTACTATATTCATCGCCTGGGTGAGGCCACGAGTAAATATACTAGAACCGTGTGTACGTGGCAGTATACCTATTTCTGAGCTAAGTATTCGTACGTCAGTAAGTTTGCGGCCGTCGGGACGAATAGACTCTTTTACAATACCGTCGCGTACGTCCTTATGTAGAGCCATTGTAAAGGCTTCGTCGTATTCGCTCTTGAGGGCTGCATAGGCTTCTTCGCCAATTTCGGCTACAAAGTGGTCGTGCATAGCTTTTCTAAGTTCAGAAACTAATTGGTTACGTTCTGGATAATCGGTACGTAGGTTATTGCCCATCTTACCGGCAGTCCAAGTATCTACACGGCTTTGAATATCACTATCTGGTTTGACTAGCTCATATTCCATAGCTTTTACGCCGACTTTTTTGACGAGCTCCTTCTGCAACTTAATGGCTGGTTGGAAAGCTTTATAGGCAAAATCCATGGCATCTACAATTTCTTGCTCGGATACTTCTGAAGCACCGGCCTCTACCATCATAATGCCCTGCTCGTTACCAGCCACAACCAAATCAAGTCTGCCTGTTTCTAGCTCCTCTAGTGGCAGAAAGGCTTCATACTTTCCGTCTTTGTTAATACCTACGCGCAAACCGGCTACAGGACCGTCAAACGGCGCACCGCTCAGCATGAACGCAGCGGACATAGCAATCATAGCAATCATGTCGGGACGGAAGCTTGGATCCATGCTAAGCACGCTTGCAACACCCTGGACTTCGTTGCGGTAACCCTTGGGCCAAAGTGGGCGAAGTGGACGATCAATTAAACGACCTATTAAGATAGAATCGTCAGATGGACGTCCTTCTCTTTTAATAAAGCGAGAACCGCTTATCTTACCTGCCGCGTACATTTTTTCTTCGTAATCAATTGAAAGCGGGAAGTAATCCATTCCTTTAATAGTTCCACTGCCGACCATAGCCGTGCCTAATACGACAGTGTCGCCGTAAGTAGCCAGAACAGATGCACTGGTACGGAAACCAACACGGTTAACCTCTAGTTTTAGTTTTTTGCCACAAAGTTCTGTCTCTACAGAGATAATATCTTTATTAAGCGGATTAATGGTTGATCCCATAGGTTCCTTTCATTAGACCGGTTGGTTACAGGGTTCAGATATACGTGCCGGAAATGCATAGCGAGCCGTATAGCTGTGCTCTGTAACCAAAAGCCGGTAGGTGTTAGCTTTGTGCATTTCAGCGGGCGCACCATTTGAGGTGCAGCCTAGAAAGGTACAATTTACTTACGAAGGCCGAGTTTTTGCACAGTATCGAGATAGGTTTGGGTGTCTCTTTCAGAAACATAGCGCAACAACTTTTTACGCTGACCAACCATCTGCAACAATCCCCGGCGTGTAGCATGGTCCTTTTTGTTGACCTTGAGATGCTCCGTAAGCTCGGTGATACGAGCAGTCAAAATGCCAACCTGGACAACCGATGAACCGGTATCAGTCTTGGAAGTTTGCATAGTTGCAATTACCTTCTGTTTGTTCTCTTTACTAATCATGTCGCCTCATTCTATCAGATGACAACCCTTTAAGCAAGGGGTTCGGTCGGAGGATTTATATAGATAGTCTCATTAACTCTAGAAGACGGATGGCGCTCAATCGAACGTTGCAACTCTCCGCTCTCTACAACCCGCCTCAATCCCGGACCCACAATATTTAGGTACTCTGAGTTAGGGTTTTCTCCAGGGTCTGTATCACCGCCGTCGTGCAAATTAAGTTGAATGACCTCACCCATGAACCTGATTCTATGCCAATAATTAACTCAAATCTGTCGTATATCTTGCATTTTAAAGACTTCTAATGAGGTGGAATTTTCAAGTTTATACTGTCCTACTTCAGTACGCTCTAGAGCGCTCATATAGGCGCCTGTACCAAGTTTATCGCCAATGTCGCGGGCCAAGCTACGAATATATGTACCTGAGCTTACCTCGACCGTGAAATTAACCGTTGGATAAGAATATTTTACATCTGATATTTTATAAACCATGACAGAACGAGGCTCAAGAACGACCTCTTTTCCTTCTCTAGCCAATTTATAGGCCCGTTTACCATTTACCTTGATTGCGCTAAAGGCTGGCGGTAGCTGCATTTGTTCGCCTACAAATGTGTTCAGAACTTTATTAACCTCGTCCGCATCCGGTTTTTTCTCACTAGTTTTGGTCTTTACACCTTCATTATCATCTGTTGTAGAAGTAACACCTAGAGTTATTTCAGTATCATAAACCTTATCGAGTTTACTGAATTCTTGAGCACGTTTACAGTAAGTTCCAGTAACAATAATAAGTAGTCCTGTGGCCAGTGGATCAAGAGTACCCGTATGTCCTACCTTGGGTTTCTTTATACCAGTTTCTTGTTTGAGCTGGCCGCGAATCTTAGCAACGACATCAAAAGATGTCCAACCCTTAGGCTTATCTATAAGTATTATTCCGTTCATTGTCTGCTTATCTCGATTAAATGTTTAAGACTGCTCTTGTACCTGAATTTTCTTGCCTCCGTTTTGTAAAAGTATTTCTTCAATTCTTTGTAGGTTAATAGATACCGAGGCTTCTATTTGATCTAATACTGATATTTCCCTACCGTTATACTGGCTTAACTCATCGAGCGTAAGAAAATCAAAACAACTAATTACATCGTTACCTACACCAAAGATTATTTCGTTTGAGTCCGTATAAACACTATACTCGGCTATGGCAAATGTCTGGCTGGTTCCATCTAGGGCAATCAGAGTTATAGATTGTTCTTTTAAAACTAGCAAGGATTGTCTTTTTTTATATCTACCCCTCGCAAGAGGGCTGCCACCCGGCATAAAAGCGAAACCACAAAAAAAGACAATACTATCTTTATAGGGCTCGCTGAGTGTACTAAGTGCACTTGAATTTATTAATTGTTTTTCTTTTTTTAAAAAACTGAACATGCAAGACTTTCTGCTATATGATAAGTATTCATTTAAATATACTACGTCGCACTTACATCGGCATCATAGGTGGAGGTACTGGAGGCGGTGGAAGCGTGCCTTCCTGGTTATTACTTTCTCCAGGCAGTAGAGATGGATCGAATCCGTTTAAAACTGGTTGTTGTGGTGCGGTTACATCAGGCACAGGAGGTTGAAATGACTGTGCAGGAACTGCTGGCAAACCAAGAGGTTGGGCACCTAAGTCATTACGAGGTTCCGGCCTATTTGCATCGTAACCCGCCTGACTTATGGCGTCTTGTACGGCATTACGAGCACTATTCACTACAGCCGCTTCATCTTGAGCTGGCTCTTCCGTTAATGTGAGGTGTGGACTTTGGACCGACCTCTCAATATCCAGTAATGTTGTCTCATCAGGTACTTCGGGCTCTGTGGCTGGTTCTAATACCGGCTCTGGCGGTAAGGTTGTTTGTTGCTGCGGCGCAGGCACAAAAGACTGCTGAGCCGGGGCCTCCTGTGGTGCTTCAATTGATGGCAGTGAAGGCAAATCAAGTGCAGGCATAGATGATGCTTCAAGCATCTGACCAGCATCGGTACCTTTTACATCACTAATATCAGCGTGTATATCTGGCTGCTGTAATAACTTGCTTAGATTTGCTAATTGATCATTAAGATCTGGTAGTGGTTGATGAGATTCCTGGGGCAAAGGCTCTATTACCTTATGATGAGGCTGTGGCGCCCTGTCGCTTCTAACCATGTTGCCATGGTCATCAATATTAATCTGCCCATCACCGTCTGCAGGTGGATGGTTAGCTTCTTGCAGTGGAGCAAAAATATCTACCAGCGCATTCGGTTCTATAACATTCGGCTGCTCCTGTTGACTAACTAATTTATCTTTAAGTAAAGGTTCGTAAGATTCACCTGACTCTGATGGCAAAAGAGGCGGAACAAAGACTTCTTCGTTGTCTTCTAAATTACCGCTAGCCTCGAGTGAAGGCTCCTGGTGTGCAGGGGGTTGTAGCTCAGTAGGTCGCTCCGGTGATGACTGAGGCTGTTCTGGAGCTTGTTGAATCTCAGGAAGTTCGTCAGACACTTGCCCGGATGGCATATCCTGCTGCTCAGGAACTACTTCGATGTCTTGCTTGTGGTTAATAGTAAGTGATCCATCATCGCTAGCAACAGCTTCTGGCTCGATACTATCATGGGGCAAATCGACCGGTTGATCGGCCTGCATTTCTTCTACTTTCTGAAGTTCGTTTGCAATCAATTGCTGATTTGCACCAGCTGCCATGAGCTGGGCGGACATTGTCATCACTTTAGGAGTAGTTTTGGCATTACTGAAACGCTCAGTTTCGGCGACTATGCCCGTTAAGAACGCCGTAGCCATTTGCTCGTCAATAATTCCACCCTGGAAAGCTTCGCTTATACTAACCAACATTTCGCTTAAACTACTAGCTCCGGCTTCCTGCCAATTAATTGAGCCCAGGGTTGACTCGTGTTGTCCTGCAGTAACAGTAACGACCGTTGCATCATGCAGGATACGTCCATGAGCAGTGATAGCCTGGTCCAGTTCACCCTGCCCGGTTACTCCAAGAGCAAGCACAACGTCAACGTTAAAGTCACCTTGTGTAAACTCTAAATCATCTTGAGTAATAGAAGTACGGTATGGAGTTATAAAAATCTTTACTACGTTCTCTTCCACTTTGTAGCGAAGTTTGTCGGCCTTGCTCTTGTCCAAAGATACGATGAAATCACGAAGAGAGTCAGTATTTTGCTCAAGCGTATCTTGAGGTTTTAGAAACTCTAATGTTGAAGGAATTTCACCACTGAAAACGGCTGTAGCGTGCTTACCCAGTTTGTTGAGCATCAAAGTCAAACCAATTGCCGCAGCCAACTCGTCAACACTAGGGTTGGAACGAACGGTTACTAATACATTTGTTGCCGCGCGGACGCGTTCAACAAGCTGCTGTTTCGGAGTTGCCTGTGTTTGATCGGGGTTTTGGTCCATTTTTGATTGTTTTGTTTTAGTAGTTATTCAGATTCACATTAACATAAATAGAATCAACTGTCTACAACTATCCACACCGACTTTGACATACAGGGGTAAAACCGCTATAGTTAACTTCGAGTAAATCATTAACCTCTTAAAAGGACAAAAAATGCCAATTATCAAATCAGCAAAAAAGCGTGTCAAAACAACCCGCAAAGCAACAGTTAGAAACGCAAAGACAAAGCGTAGTCTTCGTACTTCATTAAAGAGTTTTTTGAAGAAGCCAACAGCTGCATCAAAATCTAAGGCTGAAAGCAACCTAGATAAGGCACACAAGAAAGGCTTAGTTCATAAGAACAAAGTTGCTCGCAAGAAGCGCCAGCTTGCAAAAGCTTCTAAAAGTGCTGGTGTTAAGCCAACAACCAAGAAGGTTGTTGCTAAAAAAGCTCCCGTCAAGAAAGCTGTAGCTCCTAAAAAAGCTGTTGCCAAGAAGCCGGCTGCTAAAAAAGCACCCGCTAAAAAGAAATAAATATTCTTCTGAGCTACCAAAACCGCCCTCGCCTGGGGGCGGTTTTATACTGTAAGAAGAAAGTGCTGGACTGCATCATCGGCGTCAATCATTTCTGACTTAAGTCTAACGTCCAAGGCAAGAGCCTTTGCTACCAAATCCTTTACCTTTTTCTGGCTTAGGTTTTTAGTGAGGTTCATAGTTTTGCGCACAACATATGGATTGAGTTTCGAAGCTTGGGCAATACTGTCTGCTCCATCCTTTTCGTTGAACTTAACAACCGCCAAAATATGCACCTGCCAAGCAATTAAGCCCATGATAGCTTGGGGCTCTACCTGTTGCTTGCGCTGATCTTGGTAGAGTTCAAGCGTACGCCTGCGGTTACCGGAAAAGGCGGCGTCTAACAGATCAAATACGCTACTTTGCGGTAAAGGTTCAGTCAGAAGATCTATAGATTGACGAATGATCTGTGGTTCGTAAGTAATCAACTTATCGATCTCTTGGCTCAACATCATTTGGTTAGTGCCCAGCCTTGCAACCAAATATATTGCGTCTTTGGCAGCGAGCTTACCGCCACGCGTAACGGCTTCAGCGCTAAGCCAGGTAGCAAGACTACGCTCGTCTAGTTCAGTAAATTCCTGCATACTAGCAAGTTTTTTAAGTGTTTTATATAAAACAAGACGTTTATCAAACTTACGCTCTTCAATAACAAGATCAGTAGTATCAGCGACAGCATCTAGTAACTCGTTTGGGTTTTCAACTAATGATTTATTGCCAGCGGGGTTTATAAGGACTATCATTCGGCGCGGAGCAAGGAACGGCAAACTAGAAACGCTCTCTAGTAAACGACCAAAATCGACCTCAGATGCATCGATGGTTTCAAGGCCAAAATTGCCATGTCCTGCCACGAATGCGCTGCTAAGTCTCTTAAGTTCTGCACGGCGGGCAAAATCATTCGTCCCTGTTAATACTGTCACCATAGATTTTAATGATAACACTTAAAGGTCTCATTCAGAGGTAGAATAGCTAACTAGGGTACAATAGCTTAGTAATGTCTGAGACCATTATCGTTTCCAACCGTTTACCAGTAAGCGTTAAGAAAACAAAACAGGGGCTGGAGATTTACCCTAGTTCAGGCGGGCTAGCAACTGCTATGGCTTCTTATAGTGCTAAACGTGGCAGTATTTGGATAGGTTGGCCTGGAATCGTATCTGATAACTTAACTGAAGATGATGAAAAACAAATAGCGGAACAACTAAAGACCTACCGCTGCGTTCCTGTGTTCTTGAGTCAAAAGCAACTTGATCAATTTTATAATGGCTATAGTAACAATATTTTATGGCCTTTATTCCATAATTTACCGACAGATTTACCAAATGAAGTACGGGATTTTAAGGTTTACAAACAAGTTAATGACATTTTCTGTGATGCGGTACTGTCTATCAGTACTGACCACAGCGATATTTGGATACATGATTATCAGCTCATGCTTTTGCCGCAGCTCCTTCGTGAACAACATGCTGGTGACAATATTGGATACTTTCATCATATCCCTTGGCCCGAACCTAGTCAGCTATCCCGGTTAAAAAATGCGGCCGAACTTATTAGGGGTATCCTGGGCACAGACCTAGTTGGTTTCCATACTAAAGATTACACTCAGTATTTTTTAGAGTGCGCGAATAGCCTTAATATTGGTACGCCAGCAAAAGGCGGTATTGCTAGACGTGGTCGAGTTGTCCGGGTAACTGACTTCCCAATTGGTATAGATTACAATAAATTTGCGGTTACGGGTCGTACTCATGCTGTCCACAAAGAGGCCAGACGCCTGCAGAAAAAATACAAAAACCTAAAAATCATCTTAACAGTAGACCGACTTGATCCGACTAAAGGATTTATGGAACGCTTAAAAGCTTACGAAACATTCCTAAACGACAGCCCTGATATGCTTGGAAAGGTTGTAATGGTAATGATAGCAGTACCCTCAAGGGGTGAAATAGACGCCTACCGTAAACTCAAACAGAATGTAGAGCGTAAGATACGAGATATTAATAAAACTTTCGGTACGAAGCGTTGGCGCCCAATTGACTACATGTATACCACAGTTACTTTTGATGAGTTAAATGCGCTGTACAAGATTGCAGATATTGGCTTTGTTGCGCCTATAAAAGACGGCATGAATCTTGTAGCAAAGGAGTTTGTTGCCAGCCAAACACGTAAGGACGGCATACTGATACTCAGCAGAACTGCTGGAGCATCTCAAGAGTTGAAAGATGCACTACTTGTTAACCCTACTCAACCCCACAGTTTAGTACGGGGCCTTAAACGAGCAATTAATATGCCGAAGAAAGAACTCCGCGAAAGAGTAATACTTATGCAGGCAACCATCTCAAAAAATACGGCCCAATACTGGTCAAATAATTTTATGCGTTCCTTAAGAAAAGCCGGCCTAAAGAATCAGGCATCACCTCTTAATCTAATCCGTTCAAAACAGTTACTTTTAGACTATGAAAGTGCTACTAAGCGACTACTGATACTCGACTACGACGGCGTCTTAAAAGCTTTCGCTGCCCGCCCCGAACTAGCAGCTCCCAATGACAACCTTATAAAACTCATTAAAGACCTAGGATCACAACCGCAAACCGACATAGCAATTATAAGTGGCCGCAGCCAAGCTAACCTAGAGGATTGGTTCGGCAAACTCCCGGTTAGTTTGGTGGCAGAACATGGAGCTGTTTCGCGTATCGCACCCGATGAGGACTGGAAGACTAATGGTATTGATGCAGATAATTGGAAGACTGTTATCATGCCTGCGCTGGAAAGATATGCTTCTAAAGCCCCTGGAGCTTTTGTTGAGGAAAAAGCCTTCTCCTTAGTATGGCATTACCGTCAAACGACCAACTATTATGCCCAAAAAAACATCGCTCAAATTAAGCGTACACTTCAGCCTACGTTAAAAAAATACGGATTAAAAATATTTACAGGTAATAAAATTTTAGAAATAAAAAGTCCCGAAACTCATAAAGGCGCTGCGGTAAAAGTACTACTAAAAAAACCCTATGATTTTATTTTAGTCATGGGCGATGATTACACAGACGAAGATATGTTTACTAGTTCGCCGAAGTACGCATACACTATAAAAGTTGGGCCAGACAACACTATTGCCCGCTACCGTATAAAGAACGTCCCCCAAGTACACGAACTTCTATACAAGATCGTAAGAAGTAAATAAATTAACTTTGATACTTTTGACACACCGGACAGGTATGAGTTCCACGCCCAGCGACCTTAGACTTTTCAATCATAACCCCAGGATGCCGTGAGCAGTCTAGCCCCTCACGCCTAAAAACCCGCGCAAAGTCTATATAGCTACCCCTTTTACCTTCAGCATCTACGTAGTTTCTATCAGTACTTCCTCCCTTTTCAATAGATAGTTCCAGCACAAAGCGTAGCTCCTTATGGAGTAACTTTAACTTGGAGTCAGAGACACATATTACCCTTTGTGAAGGATGAATTTTAGCACCCCACAGACCTTCGTCAGCATAAATATTGCCGATACCAGCTAGCACTGTTTGGTCCAAAATAGCTGCCTTAATGGTAGTGTTAGCACGGCGACGAACGCGCTCAATGAACACATTAGCAGTAAATTCATCGGTCAGTGGTTCCGGCCCTACTTTCTTCATAAACTCTATGTTCGGAACGTCTATAGTTGGCAATAAACGAACCCAACCAAACTTCCGCTGATCATTAAAGTATAAATGACTTTTATCCATAAACTCAAAATCTACTCTTGTAGATTTATCTGGTAACTCACCAATTAGCGAATCATTCGGGTGCCCAGCCCCAAAAGCTTGTTTGCCGCGGTAAACCAACTGTCCTGTCATTTTCAAATGAATAACCAAACTATAGCTTGAGCTTAGATCTATCATAAGTACCTTTGCACGACGACGCACCGCATTGATAGTTGCTCCAACAAGAAATTGCTTGACGTCAGCCGGTGTGTTTGGAAAGCCTTTTGGCCAATCAAAATTTACCGATTTAACGGTCTTACCCACAATAAGCGTAGACAAACCACGCCTAACAGTTTCTACCTCCGGTAATTCTGGCATTGTGGTATTGTATCATCAGTGCTAGTAACCAGCAGTTGCGAACTGACTAGAATGATAGCTATCAATGACAGCTTCCCTAGCGCTAGCTAGCTCCTCGGCAAATCCGACAATGTGCTCCGCGGGCCCTTCGGGCTCGTACATAAATCGTACGTGTCCGCCCGGGAACGAAACACTATGAGGGCTCTCGACTTCTGCACCTGGAATGCAGTCATCATCATGGAATATATGGCTAACCGCCACACCAAACTTACGTAATTGAGCCACTTCACCGCTAAAATCTGCTCGGTTGGAAAAACCAACTTCGTCCATAACATAAGCGTATTCTAAAGGGCTAGACAAGTTAAGGACGAGAGGCCCCATTGATTTTGCCCTTTCAAGAAGACTAAGATGTGACATGTCAGTCATGCAATTTTTAACTAACATGAACAGACCTTCTAAGAGCGGACCATCATATTCTAACGGGCCAAAAATGCCGGGGCTATCCATAGTCACAACACCGTCAATTCTCACATCGCTCGGCTTCCGCCTGTGTGGCATTGGGTCTGCATGCCACAAAGCACCGTCCAGAGCCGATATACCACCCAATGATTGCCCACCCATAAGCTGGGTATCTGGTTGAAAGCGATCTCGCATATATCTAGCGGCGCCGCCATTTGCTTTAGAACGATGGCTACGCGAACGCGTACTACCCACGGCTTTTTCCAATAACCCACCTGGTCGCACGGTAGCGACAGAAGCAACAATTAATTCACCACCACTTGCTTCAATTAATGCATAGGCCAGACCGCGCTTATTATTAATGTCTTTCTCTGATGTGCCCATAGATTTACTAAGATTGTCCGTCAAGCCGCCTTGCGCAGTAATAACGGTACCACCACTATTGCGACTCGCAGCTCGTGCTATATCAATTCGGTAGCCACCCTCACGGAATTTGTGAGAATAGGATTCGGTAACGATACCCCGGCTGAATGAAGCCATAATTGATGCTAATTGTATGCTTGGTTGTAATAATTACAAGCTATAAACATAAGACTTGTCCACTGTTTTTAACTACTACCGTCTAAACCAATGATCGCAACATATTTTATTATGCATGTCAATATTCTTATCTGTTATACTACTGGGATGGATAGTTTGCAAAATATTCTAGGTACGAGAAAGTTTGATGAGCCACCAGAGATTGAGACCATAAAAACCTTCGTACGAAAAACATTTAGTATGGATGTTACTGTCAATGTAGGACCTCATACAATTACAATTATTACCCCGTCGGCAGGACTGGCAGGATCATTGCGCCCGCTTATACATAAACTGAAGAAAGAACTAGATACCGATAAGAAAGTATTTATCCGCATAGTAGGTGTAAAATAGAATTGTGGCCGATAAACTTAAACTACCAGAATTAAGCGAACACGATGAGATGTTCCTGCGCGAACTTAGCGGACGCATAGGTGAACTAGCCAGTGCCCATATAGCGAGCGAGAAAGAATATTTTCCTTATGATTTTGTTGATGAAATTGACCAAGCAGTGGCCGATAAAAAACTCGACCTAGAAGCAGAAGACACGCGTATAGATGAACCGACAAGACAAGCATTGATCGTAAACCTACTTACTGAGGAAGGACTCCCTGAATACACCAGTACTATCCAGAGACGTCTGCCAAGAGACCATCCGCTGCTTGAATGGACACATTTATGGACTGCAGATGAAGGTCGCCATGCGCCTACAATCAGTGGTGTGCTACATAGTACTCATCAGCTGAATATGCGCGACCTAGAGCGCATGCGCATGGTTATGATGCGTAATCCCGATACCCCGCAGCCAGACTCTATAGTAGAAAGTTTTATATACCCTGGCATACAAGAGCCAGCTACTAAAGTAAGCCACAGAAATACTATGGTTAGAATACCAAAATCCCTAGTTGTTGTTAGGAGAGCATTGGGCTTTGTAATCGGAGATGAAGTGAGACACGAGGCATTCTATGCGGGAGCATCAGAGGCGGCCATGGAACTTGACCCATCAATAACTACCATAGCCGTTGCCCGGCAAGTCAAAGCATTCAGGATGCCCGGCAAAAGCATCCCAGGATTTGGCGAAAGATCTATAATTATTGAAGATGCAGGTATCTTTGGGCTTAAGCAACTCCGCCAAATATATGAAGAATTTATAGTTGAGCGCCTTGGCGTCTATAGAGCAGAGAAGCTATCCCCTACTGCAGAAGAGGCGCGTGATTTTATTGCTAAGCGCTTACAGCTCATGGACAAAATCATTAAACGCCGTACTGAAAATATTACAGAAGCTACGGTGTCTTAGAAGGATCCCAACAGGTTCTAAGCCCTTCCTCGAGACCTAAGATTTTGTTCATATCTTCTTTGTCTAGTTCGAAGTCAAAGATATCAATGTTTTGCTTTATGCGCCCTGGCGTAACACTCTTTGGTATTGGCACCGTACCTGCTTCAATACACCACCTTAACATAATTTGAGCCGGCGATTTACTATGCTTTTCAGCGATTTCTCGCAGTATTACATTGTCCAAACCATGGCCGTGAGCCAATGGCGAGTAAGCCTGGACCACAATGCCATTATCACGACAAAAATCTAATAGTTCCGGTTGCTGCAAGAATACATGTAATTCAACTTGATTTATTGCCGGTATAATACTGCAATACTTTAATAACTGTTTTAGGTGCCGTACTGTGTAGTTGCTAACACCTATAGATTTAGCCTTACCGGCAGATTGCGCTTGCTCTAGTTTTTTCCAAGCGTTTTTACGTAGTCCTATCACAGGAAAATGCAAAAGTACTAAATCTACATAGTCGGTATCTAACTTGGCTAGTGATATGTCGAGACTTTTTTCAACTCTTAAAAAATTATTTATAAATATTTTGGTAGTAATAAAGCTGTCTTTTCGCTCAAGTTTAGCTAGCTTAAGGCCTTCTGCCAAATATTCTTCGTTGCCATAAACCTGAGCAGTATCAAAGTAACGATAGCCTGCTTCAACGGCAGCTAGTACGGAAGCAACACACTCCTGCTTATCTTTTAACTGCCACATACCAAAACCTATTTGCGGTATGGCTGAATCGTTGTTTAGCTGTGTTAATGGTGCGTTCATTGTTTTTAGCATATCAATTTATCCTAGCACTATGCCGGGAAATCACCTGTAATAATTCTTGCTTGAGCTGTTCAGGGTTGTGATAGGTAAGGCCAATCATACCAACATCTTCTGCTGCTTCAGCGTACCTAGGCTGATCATCTATAAAGATGCAACATTTTGGTTCCACACCCAAGCGCTCGGCGATGAGGCTGTACATTTCTGGGCTAGGCTTTACCAGTCGTGATTCAAAAGACAACACACTGGCATCAAACAGTGCTGATTGTTCTTCTGTAAAAAGACTACTAACAACATCATAGTTGGCATTGCTAAGCAGGCCTATCTTGTACTTAGGCTTTAGTTTGTTTTCTATAAACTCAAACAGTTCCCCGTTGGGCACTCGCCGACCCACGGCGTCACGAAGCAAATGTTCCTTTACCCCGATTAGTACTGACGTGGTTTTAAAATAATCATCATTACTAATGATTCCAAATTCATTCTGTTTACCTAGATCTGCTATCTCGTTAGCTAGTTTTTGATTATCCGCAACGTACCTACGTTTAAACGGCGTCCATCCATCCTCTGCTAGGACTCCGAAACAATCAAATATTATTGCTTTTATCATAGAGCTATTGTATATAAAATAGTTAGTAGATTATAGACGAGTTTACACTTATTTAGAGTAGGCTTTTTACCGTGTGGCAATTATTGGAACATCCAGGTGCTAAATGGCAATGGCTACTGCAAAGTCTTCCGTATCTCTATCAGGCAATTGATAAGTATCTTTACGATTAGGATTAAGATTAAGATTTAGGAATATAAGAGCCAATATGACACCGATTCTTTCATTACCGCCTACAAAAGGATGGTCAGCGGTTAAACCACGCGAGTTCCAAATATCAAATTACTACAAAGATTATTTAGCCTGATCAAAGGCCATAAGCGTCTTCAGTGTTTTGATGGTGTGTTTGTTGCCTAGATAGACAATAGCCTGTATACCAGACTCAGCAGCAGCCTGGCAGTTTATAGCCGTGTCGTCTATGAATACACACTCTTCAGGACGTAAAGCTAGGCGGCGAGCTGCAAGTGCAAAGATCTCAGGGTCCGGCTTAACCATGCCTACTTCACTCGAGATAACCACATCATCAAACATATGTTTTTGTTCGTCGAGTGTAAAAAAGTGTACTATTGTGTCTCGGCTAACGTTAGTCAGTATTGACACTTTATACTTATCACGCTGTTCTTCGGCAAAGTTAAGTAGCTCTTGATTACGAGTGTACTGCATAGTCTCCGCCCTTACCTTAGCAGGAGTAGTTAAAGTAAGATCAGCCACGGTTTTATTGAATTCTTTTTCGCTAATTTTTCCTAGATCAGCTTGCTTTTCCAGTCTACTTATCTGTTTTTGAGTGTCTTTGTTAGAATTAGATTTATAGAACTCGTGTCCTTCACGCTGTAATAACACCCCGAAACAATCAAAAATTATTGCTTTAATCATTAATCATAAGGATATCACCTAATAACCCCTTATGGAAAAGTACAGTAAGTTATTTAATCTACTCGTTGCCCTCCCAATAGATACGATCTGCGAACGCTCCTCGTTCTTCTACCTTTTTTATGCGTAATTCGTCAATAAATTCTGGAGTCAAAGCTAATGCTAGCACTAGTGCATTTATGACTTCCTGCAAATCTACAAGCTCTGCTATTCTATCTCTGTTTGTCTCTGCTGCTTCTAATTCCCTGGCTTCTTCAACGGCTTTTTTACCAAGTTCGATAACGTACTCTTGATGTCCAAGCTTACGTATTACCGGTAATTCACCGTCGGCGCTTATGAAGCCTGGTATTTTATCTCTTATGAGCTTCCCCATTTTGTAATCCTCCTATTTAGTACCAAAAAGATCTCAACTTAGTTCTATTTATTACTATAAACATTGCTAGGACTATTCTCGCTTCAATGCTTTATCTATGATTTCAAGCGTCTTTGGTTTAATCTTATCAATAGTTTTTATTGTCTCAGCTACCTCTTCAATCGTTCCACAAACAACATCGCAGGTACTGAAAACGAATGGGTCTTTATAATTTTCTATTTGTTTTCCGTGCATTTCCCGGGAAGCTCCGTTAAATTTGCCACCATAAGGCGCAAAGCCAATGACAGACTTTCTTAAATACTTTGCGATTAGAATCTCTTGTGAGCCACCCACACTAATATCGTCAGATAAATATACAACCACAAAGTCTGATTGGTTAATAAGCTTGCAATCTTTAGCAAAAATAGACTCAGGATTAGAAAAGTTTTCTTGAATTTTTAAGGGATCTAGATTTTCAAGTTCAACACCACTCAAGTCTATTAGTTTTGCACAAAAATCATCACGCCAATGATGCGTTTTAAATATAGAATTTTTTGATACCTTTCCGGCAATATAAATTTTCTTAGCCATAGCCTACAACTCTCCCCAGTTTTTCCCTAAAACCACATCAGCCTTAATCTTTACGCCTAAGTCTGGGTATACACCTTCCATCACTTCAACTAACATTTTGCCCACATTATCACCATCTTTATCTGGTGTTTCTATGAGAATGCTGTCGTGGATTTGTAGAAGCATTTCAGAACCAATGGGTAGCTTTTCCTGAACTCTAACCATGGCTAATTTAGTCAAATCAGCTGCGCTACCCTGGATGGGCATATTAATAGCCTGGCGGTAAGCGCCCTCACGTACCATAAAATTGCTGCTCTGAACGTCTGGCGTCGGACGGCGCCGTCCCATGATGGTTTCAACATATCCCTTTTTTAGTGCCATTTCGCGTAAGGATTCGATATACTCCTTGAGCTTAGGACGGATCATGAAGTATTTAGTAATAAAGTCACGGGCTTCTGGAAAACTCATGCCTGTTTGTTCGGCTAATCCATGCGGTCCCTGCCCGTACATAATGCCGAAGTTTACAGCCTTAGCACGGTAGCGCATCTCTTTAGTAACCTCTTCTGGCTTAAGGTTCATGACTGCGGCAGCAGTCAATACATGGATATCTTGGTCATTATTGAAAGCATCTATCATTTCTTTGTCATTACTTAGTGCAGCAGCTAGTCGTAGTTCGAATTGACTGTAGTCTGCACTTACAAAAGTATGGCCCGGCTTTGCAACAAAACCTGTACGGATTTTTTTGCCTAGTTCCGTGCGGACTGGAATGTTCTGAAGATTTGGTTCATTGGAACTAAGACGCCCCGTGGCTGCGATAGTTAGGCGGAAGGTTGTGTGCACCCTACCCTGCTCATCAGCAAGCTTTGGTAATGTATCAACATAGGTGCTTTTAAGTTTAGTGTACTCACGGTACTCTTCTATGTAACTAATGATAGGGTGTAAGTCACGTAATTTGTTCAATACGTCTGTAGCCGTACTAAAGTGTCCGGCTTTACCCTTTTTACTAACTTTACTTGGTAAGTTTAATTTAACAAATAAAACATCAGATAGCTGAGATGGGCTGGAGATATTGAACTCGTGGTCGGCAAAGCCATAAATGGTTTGTTCTATATCGCTGATTTTATCACCCAACTCATTACCCATTTTTTCCAAATAGGCAGAATCTAAGCCAATTCCAACGTACTCCATCCTGGCCAGCACTGGGATGACGGGCCACTCCACTTGTTCTGCGAGCAAGATCATTTTTGTTAGCTCACTCATGCTTTCGGATTGGAAGTTCTGAAGCGATCGAATAACGGCTGTTAGCTCACCTGCCCTTGCCATCAAGTCTTGTGGGCTTAGATCATCTAAGCTTGAGCTCTCGTATCCTAGATCAGTAAAGGCCAGCTCGGTCAAAGATTGTTCTCGGCGAATAGAATTGATTAGAAAGGCTCCAACCAACACGTCATGGCTGACCTTAGGCAGCTCAATACCAAGCTGTAACAGCACCTTTAGGCTAGACTTAACATCGTAACCCACAACGGATTTTATAGAAGATAGTTTAGATTTTATTGATGATAAGCTCAGTTTCGGGATCTCTAATACATAAGCGTTTTTGGTATCGGCTATTATAATAATTTGGGGCTCGCGGCCGTGGGCCTTAGCAGCAAAAGTATGGATGATCATCTCGTTACTAGTTTTAAGTGCTCTAAGCTTAATATCAGAATCGACCTTCTCAGTTTTTAATGGCACGATATCACCAGTTGTGGCGCGCAAACTAGCTTGCTCTACCATACCATCACTATCAACGACCTTCATGTAATCAGGTAAGTTACGAAGTAGGCTACGGAATTCAAGACTAGTTAGTAGCAACTTGAGAGCGTGGACATCAAGATCACGTGTATCCATAGCCTTCAGGTCCAAGGGTAACGGAGCATCTTCATACAGCCGGGCAACTTCTTTACTCATATAAGCTGAATCTTTACCGGCCTCGAGCTTTTTGCGTACAGTTTCCTTTAAAAGAGCCATATTATCGTATACACCATCAAGTGTTATGTAATCCTTGAGTAGTTGAATTGCTGTTTTCTCCCCCACACCAGGCACACCAGGAATGTTATCTGAACCATCACCCTTAAGTGCTTTTAGGTCTAAGAATTGTTCAACTTTAATGCCGTATTTTGCTTCAAAAGCTTCAATATCAAAACGTTCAATATTACTAAAGCCTTTTTTTAGGGCGTACATGTGCGTGTGCTTGCCGACAGCCTGCAGCATATCCATGTCCGACGAAATAAGCATTGTTTCCAGCCCAGCCGCATCGGCCTGCTTGGCCATACTGGCCATAATGTCGTCGGCTTCGTAATCGTCTAACTCATACAGGGGCCAACTGAAGGTCTTTAGTAAATCGTGAAGAATTGGAATTTGGGCGTAAAAATCCGGTGGGGCAGCCTTACGTCCAGCTTTATAACCAGGATAAATTGTAAGGCGTTTTCTGATATTGGTCTTGGGCTTGTCCCATGCCACGGCTACATAGTCCGGCTTGAGTTTCTTTATTAGCTCCAAAGACATGGCTGCAAAGCCATAAACGCCGCCCGTTGGTGTACCGTCTTTGGTACTCAGGTTGGGCATAGCGTAGTAGCCACGATAAAATACGCTCTTACCATCGATGATCGCCAACTTCTTTCGTTCGCTCATGAATATAGTGTAACAATTGTTTATAACTGATGATACTTAAGCTAAACAATATCTGATAGCACGCTCAGTTCACTGATGCTTGCTTCCCTTGTAGCCATACCTGCAAGTCGGTCATAGATCTCACTTTCGTACTTACTAAAATGTATCCTAATCTCACCTTCATCAAGTATATAAGCAGCCACACCACCATTAGTTACATCGAATCCTAGGAACGGAGTCATATCACCCGATTCATAAAACAAAGTCCTAAATCCCCGCGACATCATGTCTATAACTTCAAATCTTTGCCTAACTGGTTCTGCTCCAGTACCCCAATTTATCATCCAACTAGTATCACAAGGATCAACTGCTACAGGATACTCCAGCCAAATCAGTCGTTTTGTCGCCCGGTTTGCCACCCTTAGCCTGCTAAAGCCTTTTCCTGTGTCCACTGCATCACGAAATGATACTTCAATATTTTGATTATAATCTGCTAGCTAATCGGCAAGTCCTACAATTAGCGCACCATGCACTTTTTCAACATCTTGGCTTAGCGGATGGCTCATTTCATACATCGACATTGATCTTTTTTTACCCCTACACCAGAAGTAATGCAAGTTTTAGCGGCGTATATCTCTGCCAGTTTCCTGATGTATAGCATCGTAAAACCGATTTTTTTCTTCTTCGCAGTGCTGATCTGCCCTACCAATAAGTTTTTCGGGTGTGTCTCCTTTATCTTGTTTTATTGCACCACCAACACAAATACCTGGGAACACACCCCCTGGCAGGTTCATGGCCTCAACAGTTTCTCCACCTACTATGCGAATTCGCTCGATAAAACCACTGAGAGTTTCGGCATCTGTATCGGGTGCAAGTATAATGATCTCATCACTCCCTTCACCGCGATAGATTGTTTGTCCAAAACGTAACTGCAGTTTTAAAGCCTGAGCAATACCTAAAAGATATTTATCGCCGGCTGCATGTTTTTCATCGAGTTTATTAACTCGACTTAGCCCATTAACGTCTATATATAAAACACCAAGCGGACCGCGTCTGAACACGCGGTCAAGATCTTCAAATAGCGCAAGCCGGTTCTTGAGACCCGTAACTGGATCTATTTTTGATAGTTCAAGCTTATCTTCTAGTTCACTATTTTGCCTTAAAGCTTTGTCTCTTTCCCCAGCATAAAACATAGCAGGAGTTTCGTAACCTTGAGTTGTTGGAGCACCCCAACCTTTTTCTACCTGCGTTGAATCGGGAATACTTTCCGCAATGACGTGTTCAGTCAGAAGAGACTCCAGATGTGGAGGCAGTAGAGATTCTTGGGACTGGAATTGTTCTGACATATTTTTTGTTATATACGTTAATTGATAGATACAATTCTATCATACTTATGCTTTTTTGTCAATAATTATAACTTAGCCGCATATGTACTTTGTTGAGAAAACAGTTTGTACGCAAATAATGTGTGAATTGATGCTAATAGGGGTAAATATATTGTTGCTGTTGTTTTGGGTACTATAAGTTTGGCCGATATTCTGGGGCGCCCTCGATAACGGTATAGCACGCCTGGCACAGAATCGCCTGTGACATTTTTGCGTGGGTAATAGCTTTGGCTTACAACGCTGTAATCAGATAGCGCAACAATTGGATCACCAGATGGTCGATGTTCTTCTTCTGGCTGAACTCCCGCATAGCCAGCACTACGCAGCTCACGTATTCTGTCCATATTTGGTACAAGAGTTTATACGATCTGACCCGTAAGTTCTATTTATTCAAATAGGACTTATTAATTATAGTTTTAATTGTATACTTTTTTTCAATATTTGTCAATGATAGTAATCTTCAGTTTATCCCTGTTACAATAGTGTGTAATGAGTCGAATAAACAAAACCCTTCCTGCAGTATTATTTCTCGTAGGCATGCCGGGAGCTGGCAAGAGTTCTTGTGTTTCTCACCTTGAGGCTAAGCAAATTGCTTCTGTTTACTTTGGCGGGGTTGTCGTAGACGAGGCTAAACGCCGAAACAATGGTAAATCAGATGAGAAAACTGAAAAAATAGTACGCGAAGAATTTCGTAAAAAAGATGGTATGGCGGCAGTAGCTCTGAGAGTTATTCCCAAAATTGATGAATTACTAAAAAATAACGACCGTGTTGTTGCCGACGGACTGTACAGTTGGTCGGAGTACAAAGTACTCATGGAGCACTATGGCGGTAAAGCGTTAGTAGTAGCCATAGTTGCACCTAGGCACATACGACATGAACGTCTATCCCTCCGCCCAGTACGCCCGCTCACAGAAGAGCAAGTCACAGCTCGAGAATACGCCGAAATAGAGAATATCGAAAAAGGTGGCCCGATTGCTATAGCTGACTACACTATCAATAACTCAACCGACCCGCTGGACATGCTGAACCAGCTTGATAATCTACTATACAAAACAGGCTTTTTAGAAAAAATTACTTGATGTAATCTAGGAGTTTTTTGGAATCTTTATGTTTGCGAAGTTTTGCAAGTGCTTTGGCTTCGATTTGGCGGATACGCTCGCGGGTAACGCTAAATTCCTGACCAACTTCTTCTAATGTGTGACTCTTGCCGTCTTCTAGACCAAAACGGAGCTTAAGAATCTTTTGCTCACGTTCAGTAAGACTACCGAGCAAATCTTTTACCTGCTCTTTAAGCAATTGGCCGGCTGCAGATTCTTCTGGGCTGACGGTGTCTTCATCTTCAATAAAGTCACCAAGTACGCTGTCTTCTTCGTCATCACGGACAGATGCATCAAGGCTAGATATGTCCTGCTTGATTTTCATTATGTGTTCGACCTTCTCTACGTCGATTTCCATCTCTTTGGCAATTTCTTCGTTGGTTGGCTCGCGGTTCATCTCTTGTGTCAAACGACGTTGAGTACGTAACAGCTTGTTGATAGTTTCAACCATGTGTACGGGAATACGGATAGTACGAGCTTGGTCTGCGATAGCACGAGTGATAGCCTGACGAATCCACCAGGTAGCATAGGTGGAAAATTTAAAGCCCTTGTCTGGATCAAACTTTTCAACCGCACGTAGCAAACCAGTATTGCCTTCTTGGATTAGGTCTAAAAGATCCAAGCCGCGCCCAACATAACGCTTAGCAATAGACACCACGAGACGCATGTTGGCCTCTGCCATTTCATCTTTGGCCTTTTTTTCACCGGTTACGACGCGGTGTGCCAGGGTTAGCTCTTGTTCTGAAGTCAGCAGTGGAATTTTACCAATTTCACGCAAGTATAGTCGCACTGAGTCGTCTGCGATATCGTCTAGGTAAACCTTGTCGTCTAGCACGATTTCTTCACCGTCTTCACCGGTCCACTCATCTGTAAAATCTTCGGCGGATGGTTCGGTGGCGGCAACTAACTCAATGTTTTCTTCGCCTAGTTCGGTATAAAGCGAGTCAAGCAAGTCAACGTTTTCGGGTGTGTCAGCAATTGCGGCAAAAATATCGCGCTGATCTAGTTTGCCCTCTTTTTTGCCCTTTGCTAATAGCTTAACTTTAGCTGCTTGTAATAATGCATCTTTGGCGGTCTTTTCGTCTGGCATTTAGTTCCTTCTGGTTAATTTTAAAAGGTTATTTAGTTCTTTATCGGCTGTAAGTAAGCGACGAATTTCATCATCGTCAGCTAATTCTAGCCTTTCGTTTATAAGTTGTTTCTGGTGTTTGACATAGTGCGCAACTAAGCGTTCTTGCAATCGAGTGACTTCGTACTGAAGTTCTGTAATCTCGAGCGATCGATATAACTCATCGAATAGTAATGAGGTAATTTTTACATAATCTGCGATAAATTGCAATGGTTTAAGCTCTTTTGTACCACCTTTGAAGTCTGGATTGTCCACTAAAAACGAATAAAGCCCCTGAGCCTGTTCGCTATATAACATGTCACGTGTTAGTTGTGGCGCGCCTTTTCTAACCTGCGGCTGCATAAGTAACAGGGCTAGTAGGTGCTGTTCTGTTTTGCGTTGCTCAATAGCTTCTTTTGTATCTTTGTCTGATACAATATTCGATTTTTTTAAACGCTTGGGCGCCGTTGTCACTTGACTATTAAGCTTAGCTCTCATGGCTTCTGGGCTAACGTCGATAATTTTTGCTAGCTCTGCAATGTAGTGATCCTGCTCAACTTGATCAGTAAGTCCTCGGATGATGTTCAATACGATATCAGTAAATTCACGCTTGCCCTTACCCGATTCAATGTCTAGCTCTACGCGGTAACGGTTTATTAGCCAGTCAACTGCATACTGGTGCTTTTCTATAACAGCTTGCCATAGTTTTGGATTCTGACGTACTAGCTCATCTGGGTCTTTACCTTCAGGGATAGTGATAATACTTACATTTACACCAACCTTCCCAGCTAACGGAATTGCTCGTTCAGTGGCATTAATTCCAGCTTTGTCAGCGTCGAACGCAAAACGAATATCACCAGCATAACGACTAAGATCTTTTAGATGAAACTCTGTTAAGGCTGTACCGGCGGATGCCACAACGTTCTTGACCCCAGCCTGGTGGCTAGCAACAACATCCAAATTACCTTCTGTAACCACACTGTAGCCCGCCTTACGAATCGCGTCCTTCGCTAGGTGCAATCCGTAAACTTGCCGGCCCTTATCGTAAAGAAGCGTTGCTGGCGTGTTGATATACTTAGGCGCATTTGGATCATCTACTAACAATCGTGCTGTAAATCCAACTACCCTGCCCTGGGCATCGCTTAATGGCACCATGATACGTCCACGGAACATATCGCCAGGACCACGATAACGCTTTGTTATAAGTCCAGCGCGAGTCATTTCTTGATCTGTGTAGCCTTTGAATTTCAAAAATGTATACAAAGCGTCTCCGGTATTTGGTGAGTACCCCAATTTGAACAAGAGTACTGTTTCTTTGGTAAAAGCTCGCTTTTTTAATAAGTACTCTAACGCTTGTTTAGAATTCTTAAGTTGAGTCTGATAAAAGCGAGCTGACAGCTCTATAACCTCGTATAAACGTTCTTTTTCTTTTGCATTACCATTGGATTGACCCTTAAATTGCTCCAGATCTATGCCAGCTTTACGGGCAAGTAATTCGAGTGTGTCTTTAAAGTCTAAGCCTTCGACCTCTTGGATAAACGTAAACATGTCTCCGCCCTTACCCGAGCTAAAATCATGCCAAATCTGCTTTTCCGGACTAACCATAAAACTAGGTGTTTTTTCATTTCCAAACGGGCTAAGACCTTTTAAGTTACGGCCGGAACGTTTTAACTGAACGTACTCAGAAATAACGTCCTCGATTAGTAGCTTGGCCTTTATCTCCGTAACAGCATCCATATAAAGACAGTATATAGGTAAGGGTTTAAGGGTGATAGTTATGCTTATTTTTGCTAGAATAGGCATAATGGAACCACTAGACCAATCACCACAACAAAACCAGTATGATTTTATAACCAGCCCTGGTCAGCCGCAAAAATCATCTGGACTCGGCGGTGGCTCTATGAAAACTCGATTACTGGTTGTGGGCGGTGGCTTACTAATACTAATTATTATTGCCTCAATATTGGGAGCGGTTTTATCTAATGCTAATAAAGGTGACCTACCTGGCCTTAAAAGTCTGGCCACACAGCAACAAGAGTTGATTCGTATTGCTGATTTAGGCAAGGAACAAGCTTTAGATCCCGATATACGTTCTTTGGCATACAGCACCAGCCTCAGTACTACTACTCAGCAACAGAAACTTATTGCTTACCTTGGAACTCGTGGAGAAAAAATGACTAAAGAACAGCTTGATGTTGGCAAAAAATCATCGGTAGATAAAGAATTAGAGTCAGCTTCTGCTAACAACCGTTTTGATGAGTCATTTAATAAAATACTAAACGACTCGCTAGTCGCTTACAACGAAAAGCTAAGTGCCGCCTATAAGTCGACGACTAGCACCAAGAGTAAGGCCGTTCTAGAAGAAAGCTTTAATAGTAGCGTCACTATTCTTGGTCTAAAAGCTGAGGATTAAAACCCGCTCTACCTTGCGGCCTTCAAACGCTCTAGTAAGTAGCTAGCTTCTTCATTATTCATCAAACGAGTCTGTAGATTCTTATCGTAGACTGTTGGTGATAACTTAGTTTGAAGCAGCTTTCCATTGGAAAAATAATGTGTCAATACAATGCCCCTTTCTGTACCTGGCCACTGAGTTTGGTCGAAGTACATATTGCCAAGGCCGTAGTAGATTGGTTTACCCTTATATATCTCATAGGTCTGCGGTTGATGCGCCGAAGAGCCAACTACCATATCAGCACCAAGATCTATCATCTTACGAAAAGCAGCTTCTTGACCACCTATAGTACCGTCGCACTCCGGAAACTCTACATACCCCAACGGATAAGCCTGGCACTCGGCATACTGGATACTCACAATAACAAACTGTGAGCTTTGTTTGGCAGCAGTAATATCTTCAACCGCTTTTGCTTCAGTAAATATATTTGCACCAGCTGAAGTCGTACCGGCTATAGCGCCACTTCCGGCTCCGTCTGCCATGTTGTAACCAATAAAGGCTACTTTACTGCTTTTTTTATCTGCCAAGTACGGTTTGGCTGCGTCTTCAGTATTCAGGCCACCTCCAAACACGTTCCAACCTAAAGAGCGGTACAAATTAATACTCTCCTGGTTATATACGCTACCGTTATCGTTATTGTGATTACCTGTAATCTCAACCAAATCAACACCACTATCCTTGAGTGTTTC
>Ga0163144_10003264_pt1 | contig 37013 bp, 23 predicted proteins | sample OliLak19BULKMAT1_FD_123175 | JGI IMG/M metagenome (GOLD analysis project Ga0163144, IMG submission 123175) | Freshwater microbial mat bacterial communities from Lake Vanda, McMurdo Dry Valleys, Antarctica - Oligotrophic Lake LV.19.BULKMAT1 | ecosystem: Environmental > Aquatic > Freshwater >...
ATGGTGAGGGCGAGCGGGTTTGGCGTCATCTCGATCTCTGGCAGGCCAAGACGTTCCTCCATGCCAGCATGCCGCGGACAGACTGCCCCGAGCATGGCGTGAAGACGGTAGCCGTTCCCTGGGGAGAGCCGCACTCGCGCTTCAGCTTGGGCTTTGAGGCTCGGGTGATCCTGGCCATCCAGTCGACCAAGACCGTGGCAGGTGCGTGCGCCCTGATGAAGGTCTCGGGGGATGAGGCGCGGCCTCATGGAGCGGGCGGTGGCCCGCGGGTTGATGTGTCGAGAGGACGTCGATCTGCACCACGTAGCGGTCGATGAGAAGTCGTATCGGAAGGGCCGCCACTTCGTGACCCTGTTGATCTGGTCGCCGATGTCGTCCGTGCCCGTGAGCTTGACCAGGTCGGTAAAGCTGAAGCCGGGCGGAATGGGCACCGCGCTCGAAGCAGCGTCCATCCGCCTCTGCCTCGCCCGCCGATGCCCAACCCCCCACAACTCCCCGCTCAATCGCCCACCCGGCTTGACAGTGTCGACGCTGGTCACTACTACCGCGGCGATATCCGCATCGGGCATCACCGATGACTCCACACGGCAGGATGCCGACGATGATCCGCCTCATTTCCCGTGCGCTGCCTGGCCCTGCGCGATCCGCCAGGGCAGGAGCATCGATCGGGATCGCCTGCGACCAGCGCCCGTCCGCAGCCAGGCGGCGGACCCGGGTTCCGGTTTCTGCGCATCACCCCGTATGTAGTGGCGGACGCCAGTTCTCCGGTCACCTGCACCAGCCGTTTGCTCGGTCGATGCACTCGGTCCGGCGCGCCTGTCCACGTCGCATTCCCGGATAACGGCGTCCGCACTTCCACCGGCCTTCATCAGAACGTCTTCGGAGTTTCCCATGCCAAGCATGACGCTGCGCGCCTGGACCATCGCCACCGGTGTGTTGATCATCCTGGCCGGGTGCAGTGAGGGCGGACCGGTGGTCGATGAAGCCAAGGCGGCTGGATTGAAGGCCGACAGCTTCCCCGCTGCCGAGCTCGACGTGTTCAAGGACATGGACGGCGGCATCGCGCTCACTCCCGACGAGATCCGCGGGCGCAATACCTGGATGATGTGGGCGGCGGGCAATCAGGCCTTCTGGGATCACATGAGCCAGCACAGCTACGGCATGACCGACCTGCTGCGGCTGGTCGACAACCGGGTCCTGCCGCGTTCGCGACGGCTGATCGAGGCCGGCATGGTCAATGAGCCGGGATTCGCCGCCGCCGGCGCGCCGGGTGAGTACGGACTGCATCTCGACGTTGCCAAGGGCCCGGCGACGGCCGGCGTCGCGCCCGCAATCTACGGCTATCCATCCGGCGTCATCGGGCTGCGCCTGTTCCCCAATCCCGCCTTCGACGCCAAGGCCAGCAAGCGCTGGGACGGCGCGCGCTTCGCCACCGACAGCGGCTATTACACCGATCCCGATCTGGTGCGCCCGCTGCGCGTGGCGATGAGCTGCGCCTTCTGCCACGTCGCCCATCATCCCCTGCATCCGCCGACGGACGCTTCCGAACCGGAGTGGAAGCATCTCTCGACCACCATCGGCAACCAGTGGTTCCGGACGCGCAAGATCTTCGGTACCGAGTTGAAGCCAGGGAACTTCGTCTATCACGTGCTCGACGCCATGCCGCGGGGCACCGTCGACACCTCGCTGATCGCCACCGACGGCAACCTCAATCCCAACACCATGAATCCCATCTGGCAGGTCGCGGAGCGCTTGCGCGTGGCGGTTCCCGAGACGCTCGGCGAGTCGACCAAAGCCCTGCCGGATCCGCTGCGCAGGACCGACGCCGCCGGCGTCCCGCTCACCCCGCACGTGCTCGCCGATGGCGCCGACTCGATCGGCATCTACGGCGCGCTGGCGCGGGTGTATGTGAACATCGGCGAGTACCACCAGGAATGGATCCGTAACCACAACCCCCTGGTCGGCCTGCGCAAGCAGACGCCGATGGCGATCGCCAACATGCGCGAGAATTCGGTGTACTGGCAGGCCAGCGAGAAGCGCGCCATCTACCTCGCGCAGTTCTTCCTCAAGGCGGCCAAGCGGATGCCGCTGGCAGACGCACCCAGCGGCAAGGATCTGCTCGCCGCGGACGCGGGTCGCCTCGATCTCGGCCGCAAGGTCTTCGCCGAAAACTGCATCGCCTGCCATTCCAGCAAGCAGCCCGACTTCGCCGCCAAGGACCCGGTACAACGTCTGCGCGATCCCCTCTATGCGGAATGGGCGGCCGCCGCGGTCGCCAAGCCGGACTTCCTCGACGAGAACTACCTGTCGACCGATGAGCGCATCCCGGTCTCGGTCGTGCAGACCAACTCAGCCCGCGCGCTCGGCGACAACGCGGTCGCGGGTCACATCTGGAGCGACTTCTCGTCGACAACCTACAAGAGCCTGCCCGCGGTGGGGCCGATCCGCTGCTGGGACCCATTCTCGAAGAAGCCGTTCACCTTTCAGCCGCCAGGCGGAGGTCCGGGCTATTACCGGGTGCCGCCGCTGGTCGGCATCTGGGCGACGGCGCCGTTCATGCACAACAACCAGATCGGCAAGCCCAACGAGTGCGACCCGTCGGTGAAGGGCCGCGTCGAGTGCTTCACCGACGCCTGCGAGAAGCTGCTGTGGCCAGAGCGACGTCCGTCCAAGTGGGTGAAGGGCGCCGAGGGCTGGGAGCCGACCGACCTGACCGCCGGCATCTGGCGGACTCCTGCACCGACCGGGGTGTCCTTTCCAGGCGAGTACATCCCCGACCTGATCGACGGCATCTCCGGCATGCGGTCGTGGTTCATCCTCATGCATCCCTGGCTGCTCCCGGCCATCCTGTTCGTCCTCGGCGCGCTGCTCATCATCATCGGCAAGAAGCTGCGCCAGGCGCCGGTGCGCATCACCGGCGGGGTGCTGGTGCTGCTCGCTGCGGCGGTGTCGGCCCTGGTCGCCTTCGTCGACCGCGAACTGGATATCGACGGCATCCCCGCCGGCGTGCCGGTGGCGCTGTTGGCCAACCTCGACCACACCAAAGGCGACCAGATCGAGTTCCGCGAACTGATCAAGGATCTCATCCGCACCATCAAGACCGCCAAGCTCAAGGGCCTGGACGACAAGCAGACGCTCGCTGCCCTGCATGACGAGGGCATCGGCACGCGCCTGCTGAAATTCAGCAAGTCTCCCGATCTGATCGTCGATCGTGGCCACTGGTACGGCAGCGGCCTGAGCGACGACGAGAAGAACGCCCTGATCGCCTTCATGAAGACCTTCTGATCGGAGCCTGGCATGGCGCATGATGCGCGACCCGGGGATGACCCCGGAAACGAGTACGATTTCGTGGTGGTCGGCAGCGGAGCCGGTGGCGGCCCGCTGGCCGCCAATCTTGCCGAGGCCGGCTTCAAGGTCTGCGTGCTCGAGGCCGGAGGCGATGCCGCCACCTCGCCGGAGGCGGCGGTGCGGGACAACTACCAGGTCCCGGTGTTCCATCCCAAGGCTTCCGAGGATCCGGCCCAGGCCTGGCAGTTCTTCGTCCGTCACTACGCCGATGACGCGCGCCAGAAACGCGACAGCAAATACGACCAGGAGAAAGGCGGCGTCTTCTATCCGCGCGCCGGCACCCTGGGCGGATGCACCGCGCATAACGCGATGATCTGCGTCTATCCGCACAACAGCGACTGGGATGCGATAGCCGAACTGACCGGCGACGGTTCCTGGGCAAGCACCGCCATGCGTCGCTACTTCGAACGCCTGGAACGCTGCCAGTACAACCCGGCGACGCGGCTGAAGGCCTGTTTCCTCTGGCTGCTGGCCACTCTGGGATTCATCGAATCGCGCAACCCTGGCCGCCATGGCTATCGTGGCTGGTTGAACACCAACGTCGCCAGCCCGACGCTGGTGCTGCGCGATTTCGACCTCCTGCGCGTGCTGCTACGCGCGGTCAAGTCGGCCTTCGCCCGCGGCGTCGGCAATGCCACGGTCCGGCTGCTGTCGGGCTTCGATCCCAATGACTGGCGGGTGATGGCGAAGAGCCCCGAGGGTGTCGCCTTCACCCCGATATCCATCCGGTCCGGCGCCCGCGTCGGCGCCCGCGACCGCCTCAAAGCGGTGCAGGCCGTCCTTCCCAACCACCTGCACATCCGCACCGGCCATTTCGCCACCCGCGTGGTGTTCGATGACGGCAACCGCGCCTGCGGCGTCGAGTACGTCGCCGGCGACCACCTCTATGACGCCGATCCGCTGGTGCGGACAGCGCAACGGGCGGCATTGCCGCGGCAGGTCGTGCGGGCGCGCAAGGAGGTCATCCTGTGCGGCGGCGCCTTCAACACGCCACAACTGCTCAAGCTGTCCGGCATCGGACCGCGCGCCGAGCTCGAACGCCACGGCATCGCAGTGCGTGCCGACCTGCCCGGAGTCGGTGAGAACTTGCAGGACCGCTACGAGGTGTGCGTGATCAGCCGGATGCGCGAGGGCTTCAAGCTGCTCGACGGCGCCACGTTCAGCGGCGCTGCCAGCGATCCGCACTACCAGGAATGGCAGGCGAGGCGCCGCGGCGTCTACGCCACCAACGGTTCGGTGATCGCGATCATCAAGAAATCCGATCCGTCCAAGCCCGATCCCGATCTCTACGTCTTCGGCCTGCCCGGAAAGTTCAAGGGCTACTTCCGCGGCTATTCCACCTGGCTCGGGCAGAGCACCTCGTACTTCAGTTGGGCGATCCTCAAGGCGCACACCCGCAACCGCGCCGGCTGGGTTCGGCTGCGTTCGGGCGATCCGTTCGTCACCCCGGAGATCAACTTCCGCTACTTCGAGGAGGGCAGCGACGCGGACGGCGAAGACCTCAAGGCGGTACGCGAAGGGGTCAAGTTCGCGCGCCTGCTGAACCAGCGCATCGGCAGCCTGATCGCCGAAGAGGAACTGCCCGGTCCCGCGGTGGCCAGCGACGCCGAGATCGACCAGTTCATCCGCAACGAAGCCTGGGGTCACCACGCGTCGTGCACCTGCCCGATCGGAGCCGACGGCGATGCGCAGGCGGTGCTCGATTCGCAGTTCCGCGTCCGCGGCGTCCACGGTCTGCGGGTGGTCGATGCCTCGGTATTCCCGCGCATCCCCGGCATGTTCATCGTCGCGTCGGTCTACATGGTGTCCGAGAAAGCCAGCGACTTGCTGATCGAGGAGCACCGCCGTGAAACCTGACGCTTCAAGCCCCCGCCCAGTGGCGTTGCCAGGTGACCTGCTGCGGCTGCCGCGACAGACGCCGACCGCCCAGGATCCCACGCCGCTCGCCCCCTTCGCCGGCTTCCCGCCCCGGTTGGCTGAGGACGAGATCCGGATGGTCCTGGCCCGGCGGGTGGTCGCGGCGAGCACCTGCCCGGTGAAAACTGACGAGGACCGCGCGTGGGCGGCGACGGTCGCTGACCCCGATCTACCAGCGGTCGGTCTGGCCCTGTCCGGCGGCGGCATCCGCAGCGCCACGGTCAGCCTCGGTCTGCTCCAGGGCCTGGTCGCGCTCGGCCTGCTGCCACGGGTGGACTACCTGTCCACGGTGTCGGGAGGCGGCTACATCGGCGGTTTCCTGGGCAGCGTGTTCATCCCACAGACGGACCGCGATCCGCCGGATCCCACCTCCCCGGCGCCGGCCTGGCAGGGCAGTCCGGCCCAGGCGCTGGCACCTAACGCCGACCCGCTGCGCTGGCTGCGCGACAATGGTCGCTACCTGGCGCCCAACGGCGGCGGCGACGTGATGGTCGCGCTGGCGGTCCTGCTGCGCAATCTGGTGTCGATCCACGTCGTGCTCGGCCTGTTGGTGCTCGCCATCCTGCTCACCGGCCATCTGTTGCGCGCCGCCTTGGCGCTGTGCTCGCAACTGTTGCCGATCGGCTTGGGCCTCCCGCTGCGCACGCTGTTCCTCGGCGATCGCGAGGCCATCTGGGTGATCAGCCCGTTCAGCATGCTCGCGCTCGGCGGTCTGCTCTTCGCCATGGTGCCGCTGGGGTGGGCGTATTGGCTGGTACCCAACCGCCTGGAGTGGACGCGGCGCGGCTGCGACGCCCTGCCGCCGCTGGGAGTCGCCGCGCTGGCGCTGGTCGCCGGCACGTTGACCTCGACCGGTGGGCCGCTGACAGCGGTGGCGCTGATCGGTGCCGGCGCCTACGTCCTCGCCGAGATCGCCACCGGCATCGGCGCGCGCGGAGGCGGCAACCCGGTCACCTATGGCCACAATGTGCTGTCGCAGTGGCTGCGCCTGGCAGTGTCCCTGGTGCTGCTGTGCGCCGCGATCGCGCTCGTCGATTCGCTCGGACAAAGCCTCTACGGCTGGCTGCACACGCGTTCGCGGATCGAGAACACCAGTCTGGGCGGCGCCGCCGTGGGCGCCCTCATCGCCGCGACCATGTACCTGGCGCCGTTGGTCAAGCGCGCGGTGGTGGTCATGGACAGCCTGAAGCCGCGCATGCGCGCCGTGCTCGGACCGGCCGCGCTCGCGCTGGCGCTGATGCTCGTGCTCAGCGTCGGCATGAGCACGCTCAGCTACGCCATCGCCTGGCGTGGTGAGGATCTCCGCCGCCTGGCGCCGTCGCAGGTGCTGCCGGCGCTGACCTGGATCGCCGGCGCCACGCTGCTGGCCGGCATCCTCTGCGTGGTGTTCGGCCGCGTCCTGCGTTTCCTCAATCTGTCCTCGCAGGCGCAGTTCTACGGCTCGCGACTGACCCGCGCCTACCTCGGCGCTACCAACCAGCGCCGTCAGACCAGCAGCGACAAGCGGCTGAGCCGGCCGCTGCCTGGTGACGAGATGCGCCTGCGCTGCTACCGGCCGCATCGCTTCGGCGGGCCGTTGCACCTGATCAATGTCACGCTCAACGAGACCATCGTCGGCGAGACCCAGGTCGAGCAGCGCGACCGCCAGGGCATGAACCTGTGCTTCGGGCCGGCCGGGGTCAGCGCCGCGGTGAAGCACCATGCGCGCTGGGCGGACACCACTGACGAACTGGAAGAGATGGCGGCGGGCACGCCGGCGTCCGCCTGCGACACCGAGGACGTCAAAGGCGACCAACTGGTTCCGCTCGCTCCAACGGATGGTTTCCGCATCTTCCATCCCCGACCCGATGGCAAGCCGATCGCCGCGTACGGGCTGCGCCTGGGCCAACTCCTGGCCATTTCCGGCGCCGCGTTCACCACCGGCATCGGCGCCCGCACCAATCTGGCGATGAGCCTGCTCAGCGGTCTGCTCAACGTCCGTCTCGGGCACTGGTGGGACACCACCATCGATCCGGCCTGGCGGCGTCAGGCCGTGGACGACCAGACCGGCAAACAGGCCACGCGGCTGTCGATCAGCGGCAAGATCAATCACGCCTTCCGCGGCTTGCTGCCGGTGCAGGCGCACCTGCTCGATGAGTTCCTGGCGCGCTTTCCCGGTCCGAGCAGCCCGCGCTGGTACCTCAGCGACGGCGGCCATTTCGACAACACCGCGCTCTACGAACTGCTGCGCCGTCGGGTGCCGTTCATGGTGATGTGCGACAACGGCGCCGACCCCGACTACCAGTTCGAGGACGTCGCCGACCTAGTGCGCAAGGCGCGAGTCGACTTCGGGGCTGGTGTCCGCTTCCTCGCCGACGACGAACTGGATCGCTTGCTGCACCCGGCGGCGCGGCGCCATTTCACCGAGCTTCCGGGATTGCACCGGCCTGCCGGCGATCGCTATGCGAAGGCCTACGCCGCCTTGGCCGAGATCACCTGGTTCGACGATCCGCGACCGACCGTGCTGATCCTGATCAAACCGACGCTGCTGGGCGACGAGTCGGTCGATCTGCTGACGTATCAGCGCCTGAATCCGGATTTTCCCCAGCAACCGACCATCGACCAGTTCTTCGATGAGGCGCAGTGGGAATCGTACCGCGCCCTGGGCGAGTACGCGATCAGGGCGGTCTTCGCCCGCCATCCTCCGGTGGCGCCGCACCAGCCGAGTTGGCAGCCCGCGGATTGCCTCCCCTGGACCAGCATTCCTCCGTGAACCGCCCGAGGCCCTGAAGGATCCGCCATGGACCACGTCCGCGTCCTCTACCCCACCTCCCGACGCGTGCTCATCGACGATGCCGACTCGGGCGTCGACACCAACCAGGTGCTGCGCGTGCAGACCGGCACCCACCTCTTCGCTCTCGATGGTGCGACCGACTGCCGCCCACGCGAGATCATCGTGGTCGTGCGCGGCACCACGCCGCTGAGCCCGCAGGAGATCATCTTCCTCCCCCTCGCCGGCTTCCCGCCCGGGACGTCGGCTGGAGATCCGACCTGACATGGCCAGTCACCCGACCATGCGGCCCCGTCCCGCCCGATGCCGCGACGCCCGCGCCATCGCTGCCGGGCTCCTGGCGGCGCTCGCCGTCGCCGCCTGTGGGCGCCTGGAGATTCCACCCCAGGCCACCTACGCCCCCGATCAGGGCTATCGCTTCGAGAACGTCGCCAAGCCCGGACCGCAGGATCGGCTGTTCGTGGCGCTGGTCTTCTCCGGCGGCGGCACCCGCGCCGCCGCCTGGTCGTACGGCGTGCTCGACGCGCTGCGTGGCGCCGCCCTGCCGGATGGACGCCGTCTGCTCGACGAGGTCGACCTCATCTCGTCGGTCTCCGGCGGTGGGTTCACCTCGGCCTACTACGGACTGTTCGGCGACCGCCTGTTCACCGACTTCCGCTCGCGGTTCCTTGAGGTGGACATCCAGGCGATGCTGTTCTGGCGCGCATTGCTGCCCGGCAACTGGTTCCGCCTGCCGACTGCCGATTTCAGCCGCAGCGACCTGGTCGCCGAGTACTACCACGACCACCTGTTCGAACAGTGCACCTTCGCCGATCTGGTGCAGGCGCAGCGGCGGCCCTACCTGATCTTCAACGCCACCGACATGAGCCTGGGCGCGCAGTTCGAGTTCACCCAGGATCAGTTCGATCTGATCGGCTCCGACCTGGGGCCGCTGCCGGTGGCGTGGGCGGTGGCGGCATCGTCGGCCTTTCCGGTGCTGCTGTCGCCACTGACCTTGGACCGCCACCCGCCCGCCGCGGGTTTCATCGAACCGCGGTGGGTGGAACTGGCGCTCGGCGACATGCAGAACAATCCCGAGCGCTACCGCCGGGCGGTGCAGGTGCGTTCGTACCTCGCCGACAACCAGCGCCGCTACCTGCACCTGCTCGATGGCGGCCTGTCCGACAATCTGGGCGTCCGCGGCATGTGGCAGCGCGTGATGTCTTCGGACAAAATCATCGGTTTCGGCCACGAAAAACGCTTCCGCGGACTCGATCTGATGCGCCGTCTCCAGGTCGCCGCCGATGAGCCGGGCCATATCGACCGCCTGGTGGTGATCATCGCCAATGCCAAGCCGGGTCTGGATTTCTCGGTCGATCGCAGCGCTCGCGTGCCCGGCCTGCTGCCGGTGATCGGTACCGTGACCAGCGCGCCACTGGCGACGGTCACCGAGGATTCGGTGGCGATGGTACGTCGCGATGTCGCCCAGTTGGCCGCCAGCGAACAACTGCTGAAGCAACGGGATCGCAGCCGCTACTACGTGATCGAGGCGAACTTCGATCTCGTCCCCGAACCCGATGGCGGCGCCTGCAAACGCGTCGCCACCAACTTCAACCTGCCGACCCGGGACATCGATCTGCTCATCCGCAGCGCCCACACCGCTCTCGCCAACGACTCGGAATACCGGCGGCTGGCCAAGGACCTGGGCATCGGCGCCGCCGGACCGTGACCCCGCGAGGTGGCGACGGGCCCCAGGTTTTCAGACCGCCGAGCCGGCAGCGAAGCCCGAGGCCCATGCCCACTGGAAGTTGTAGCCGCCCAACCAGCCGGTGACGTCGACCACCTCGCCGATGAAATACAGCCCGGGAACGCGCCGGCTTTCCATGGTCTGCGACGACAGTTCCGCCGTGTCCACCCCGCCGCGCATGACCTCGGCCTTGAGCCAGCCGCCGGTGGCATCGGGATGCAGTTCCCAGCGATTGAGGGCCGCGGCGACGGTGGCGATGTCGGCCCGGGACAGTTGCGCCACCGGCTTCGCCGCCAGCGCCTCGGGCAGACGGGCGTGCAGCAGGCGTCTCGGCAAGGCATCGGCGAGATGGTTGCCGAGCTGCGACTTCATCGACCGCAGTGCGGCCAGTTCGACGGCGAGATCGCGATCGGGCATCAGGTCGACCGCCAGCGGGCGGCCGACGCGCCAGTAGGACGACGCCTGCAGGACGCTGGGGCCGCTGATGCCGCCATGGGTGAAGAGCAGATTCTCTCGGAAGGCCGGGCCGTCAGCGCTGACCACGGCATCGACGGCGATGCCTGGCAGGTCGAGCCGCTCAGGTGCCGGTAGCAGCAGCGGGGCCAGTGCCGGCGCGGTATCGACGATGGCGTGCCCGAACTGGCGGGCGAGGCGCAGTCCGAAGTCGGTGGCGCCGATCGCCGGCACCGGCAAGCCGCCGGTGGCGACCACCACACGCTCGGCGCTCACCTCGCCCGACGCGGTGGCGACGCGGAAGCCGTCGTCACCTGCGCCTGCCGACACCGCCGACACCTGCGCGCCCCAGCGTAGCTCGACGCCGGCCGCGGTGCAGGTATCGAGCAGCAGAGCGACGATCTGCTTGGCGGAGCCCAGGCAGAACAACTGACCGTGGCGGCGTTCCGCGTAGGCGATCCCGCGCGCTTCGACCAGCGCGATGAAGTCGTCGGGCGTGAAGCGCGCCAGGGCGCTGCGGCAGAAATGCGGATTGCTGGAGAGGAAGTGCTCCGCACCCACCACCCGATTGGTGAAGTTGCAGCGGCCGCCGCCGGAGATCAGGATCTTGCGTCCAGGCGTGGTGGCGTGATCGAGGACGACGACGCGGCGCCCGCGCCGCCCGGCGGTCGCGGCGCAGAACAGGCCGGCGGCGCCGCCGCCGATGACGCACACGTCGTAGTGCACCGCGGCACCCTGGTACGCGCCGGCGTGGCGCAAGGCCTGCCCTGCGCGGCGGCTCTGCGGTCGTGCTGCCAGCCTGCTATCCCGAACGCTGCCGCTGCGCCTGCCGCTGCCGGTAGGCGGCGACCATCTCGTCAGCCGGCCGTGCCACCGCACCGAAAAAATCCCGGAGCGCCGTCCACTCCGGCAGGTGCGGCACCAGATCCTGGTCAGGGCGGACGCTTCCGCGCGCCACGCTCCAGTCGCCCATGCGGGTGATGTAGTCGCGGCGGCGCTCGACCGGGATGAGCAACGGCGGCTGACCACCGGCGAGCACCGGCAGATTGGCGAGCAGACGAGCCAGGCGGCCGTTGCCGACGGCATAGGGATGGATGGCGGTGAAACCGAGGTGGAGATCGGTATAGACGTCAAGCAGGTCGGCTGCACCAGCGCTGCGCAGCGCGGCGAACCGCTGCAGCCAGACCGCCATCAGCGCCGGCACGTCCTCGACGCTGGCATACGCGTGCCATCGGGTGACGCCGGATGACAGCAGCGCGGTCGTCCCGTTGCTCTCGACCTTCCAGCGGCCGACCGGAGCGAAGATATCGATCACCGACGTGGTCTGCACCGCGCGATGGAGCGCGTGCAGGTCCTCATCGGCAACAGGTTTCGCGTTGACGATGTGCTCGTAGAGGAGATCGATGGCGCGCGCATGCCCGACCACCTCCTGATGATCCTTGAGCGGCTTGCCGCTCACCGTCAGGCCTTCCTGGAGCACGAAGAAGGTGTCGCCGAGGGTCAGCGTATTGCCCTCGATCGCCGTCGAGTGGTGCGTCCACCAGGCGCGGATCTCCGCCGCCAGACCGCGGCGCAGGTCGCGGTCGAGGCCGGCGAGGAAACCGATGCCGCCGGGCGGATCGTGGATGGGCTCTGACATGGAGGATCCCCTGACCTGACTCAGCCCAAGCCAGCCGTGGTTTTCGCGGCAACGGCATCAGTGACCGGGCCAGCGAACGCGATGGTGAATCCCCCCTGTCCGTCGAGGCCGATGGCGAGGCGGCCGGGCAGCGTGCCGGCGCCAAGGCGTTCGAGGATGGCGGTGGAGATGCTGGGCAGCAGGTTGCCGGCGATGATGTGGTCGACGTTGCGGGCACCGGTCTCGACCTCGGTGCAGCGCGCGGCGATGGCGGTGATCACCGCGTCGTCGATGACCAGGTCGACTTTGTGGGTGGCGGACAGCCGCTCGCGCAGACGGTGGAGCTTCAACCGGGCGATGTCCTTGAGCGCGTCCTGACCGATCGGGAAGAAGGGCACGATGGTCATGCGCGCGAGGAGCGCAGGTTTGAAGTGGCGGATGAGCTGCGGACGGATGGCGGCGACCAGATCGTCGAGTGCGGGCATCTCTGGGTCGTCGCCCATCTCCGCCGGCGCGGGGCCAATGATGCCGGCTCCGCTGGGCGACTTGCTGTTGGTGCGGTGGGCTCCGCCCCCCGGCCCCCCCGGTGAGCAAGCGGCGACGATCACGTCGGTGGCCAGGTTCGAGGTCAGGAAGATGACGGTGTTGCGGAAGTCGATCTCGCGGCCCTCGCCGTCGGACAGCGTGCCCTTGTCGAAGACCTGATAGAAGAGGTTCATCACTTCCAGGTCGGCCTTCTCGACCTCGTCGAGCAGCACCACCGAGTACGGCCGCTGGCGCACCGCCTCGGTGAGCACGCCGCCCTCGCCGTAGCCGACGTAGCCGGGCGGCGAACCGACCAGGCGCGAAACCGTGTGCTTCTCCTGGTATTCGGACATGTTGATCGCGGTCATGAAACGTTCGCCGCCGAAGAGCAGATCGGCGACGCCAAGCGCGGTCTCGGTCTTGCCGACGCCGGACGGGCCGACGAGCAGGAAGATGCCCAGCGGCGTACGGGGATCCTTCACCCCGGCCTTGGCGGCGCGGATGCCGGTGCCGATCACCGACAGCACGTGGTCCTGGCCCTTGATGCGGGTGGCGAGGTCGGCCTCGAAGCGCAGCAGCGCCGCCGCCTCGTCCTTGAGCATGCTGCCGACCGGAACGCCGGTCCAATCCGCCACCACCTGCGAGATCACCGTCGGCGTCACTTCGATGTGGATCAGGGGATGGGCGCCCTGGAGCGCGCGCAGGACGGCAAGCTTGGCGTCGAAATCGGCGCGCAGGGCGGCTGCATCGGCAGCTGTCGTTGCGCCGGCGACCGGCGGCGCAGCCGCCGCGATCAGCGCCTGGCGGGCCGCGATGGCGGCATCGGCGGCGGTCTTCTCGGCCTGCCACTGCGTGGTCAGGCGGGCGCGTTCGGCGGCGTCGCTGGCGAGGTCGCCGTCGAGGGCGGCGATCGCCGCGGCGGTGTCGCCGTCGCCGCCGCCGGTGGCGCGGTCGCGCGCCAGGGCGCCACGGGCGCGCTCGCGATCCTGGATACGGCGCTCGACGTCCTGCAGCACCGCCGGCTTGGACGTCAGCGCGACCTTCACCCGCGCCGCGGCGGTGTCGACCAGATCGATGCCCTTGTCGGGATGCTGGCGGCCAGGGATGTAGCGCGCGCCCATCTCAGCGGCGGCCTTGAGCGCATCGTCGCGGATGATCACGCCGTGCGCCGTTTCGTAGGCCGCGCGCAGGCCGCGCAGCATGGTGTGGGTGGTGCTCACCGAGGGCTCGTCGAGTTTCACCAGTTGGAAACGGCGGGCGAGGGCGGCGTCCTTCTCGAAGTATTTCTTGTACTCGGCCCAGGTGGTGGCGGCGATGGTCTTCATCTCACCACGCGCCAGCGCCGGCTTCAGCAGGTTGGCCGCGTCTCCCCCGCCGGCCTGGCCGCCGGCGCCGATCAGGGTGTGCGCCTCGTCGATGAACAGCACCACCGGCGTCGGCGAGGCCTTGACCTCGTCGAGCACCGCCTTGAGCCGGTTCTCGAACTCGCCCTTCACGCTGGCGCCGGCTTGCAGCAGTCCGAGGTCGAGACCGACGATGCGCACGCCGGTGAGGATCGCCGGCACGTCGCCCTCGACCACGCGCAGGGCGAGACCTTCGACCACCGCGGTCTTGCCCACTCCCGGCTCGCCGACGCAGATCGGGTTGTTCTTCCGCCGCCTGGCCAGGATGTCGACGATCTGACGGATCTCGGCGTCGCGGCCGAAGACCGGATCGATGCGCCCTTCGCGCGCCTTGGCGGTGAAGTCGGTGCAGAAGCGCGCCAGGGCGCTATCGCCGGCGGGACCGGTCTTCCCGCCGCCAGAGCCGCCGACAGAGCCGCCGCCAGAGCCGCCGCCTCCCGGCGCGGGCGCGAAGCGCGTCTCCTCCGCCGACTTGGCGACCAGCACGGGCAGCGCTTTCCCGATCTCGTGGCGCGGCAGGGCGCGCAGCAGCTCGATCCAGTCGCCGCCAGCGAAGCGGTCGCTCTCGCCGAGCAGGGCGATGAACAGCACGCCACTGCGCAGGTCGCCGTGGCCGAATTCCAGCGAGGCGATCATCCAGGCGCTCTTCAGCCACTCGATCAGCAGCGGCGAGAACACCGGCCGGCCGGCGTTGCCGGTGCGCAGCGCGTCGATGGTGGCCTGCACGGCGCGGCGCAGTCGGCCGGCGTCGACCGCGTGCTGGGCGAGGATCAGCGGCAGATCGCCGCTGGCGTCGTCGAGGACGGCGGCCAGCAGATGTTCGACCGTGACCTCATGGTTGCCGCGCGACACGCAAGCGCCGGCGGCGCCTTCGAGGGCGCGGGTGAGCGCGCGATTGAGGCGTGCGAACAGCGATTTCAGGGCGATGTCGGTCATGGCGTCCTCAGGAGGTCACGCGGCGGGCTGGTCGAAGCGGATGCGGTAATCGCCGGTCGGCTCGCCGCCGAGACGCGTGTCCCAGCCCAGCCGCGTCGCGCCGCCCAGACTGGCCGGCGGCAGATCGACGGCGGCGACGGAGAGATCGAGATCCCAGTCCAGGCCGCCGGGATTGAACTCGCCAACCAGGGCGGCGAGCTCGCGCCGACCGTCGCCGTCGGGCAGGAAGCGGCGGAAGGTCGCGGCGTCGACCGGGCCGACGGCGACGCGGAATCCGGTGCTGCGGTTGCGGACACGGTCGCCGGCCACGCAGTCGAAGCCGAGCCGGCCGGGGCCGGGCTCGCGGCCGAGGCGGATGCGCGCCTCCTCCGGCAGCGGCGTCCAGCGTACGCTGCACTGCTCGACCGCGACCGGCACGCCAGCGAACCAGAACCCGAGCACCGCCGCCAGGCCGGCGGCCGACCGCGGCTGCTGGCTGAGCAGCCCAGCGCAGGCCAGACGGGCGTGCGCGCCGGCAGCGACGGTGGGATCGTCACCGATGAACGCGGCGAGACGGGCGTCGTGCTCGCGGTTGTCGAGCAGGCGGTGACGCAGCAGTACGCGCGCCAGCAGCGACAGCAGGCGGTGATGGAAGAGGTCGAGGAATCCACGTACCGCGCCGGACTCGTCCTTGGCGACCAGTTCCTCGCCGACGTAGGCGGGCAGTGGCGATGACTGGCCGTAGAGGCCGAGCATGGTGGAGGTCAGCAGCAGCCGCGGTACGCCCCCGGCAGTGCGCGCCGGCTCAGCCTCGATGCTGACGAGGTCGGCGGTGGGGAAGGCCAGGCTCAGCGTCGGCCGCAGGCGTATGCGCTCGGCAGCCAGCGGCCCACGCTGACCGGGGCCTGGCGCCGACGGGAAGGCGCGCGCGATCAGCGCCACCGCGGCGAGCAGGTCGAAGCGCGGCGCCGCGACCAGCAGCCGTCTGAGCTGCTCCCTGGCCGCAGCGCTGGCGCTGTCGATCAGCGACGCTTCGGCTGCGGCCCGGGCATTCGCCTCGGCCTCCTCCTGGGCGGCAGTCGGCTTGGCGGCCATGATCAGGCCAAGGTCCGCCGGCCCAGCCGGGGCGGGAAGTCCCAGAGCACCCCGCGCTGGGCGCCGCGCACACTCAAGCGCGAAAAGGCATTGATGGCGGCGTACTGGCTGAAGAACTCGTCGAGCACCAGCGCCAGCAGGTGCATGCCACCCTCGCCGTCGAAGCCGTCCTCGGACAATGTGATCTCGATGGCGATGCCGCGCACCGGCAGGCCCTCGTCGAAGCGCGTCGCCGAACGCGTGGCGACGGCGAGCACGGCGTCGCGCAACCGGCGGTGGGCAAGCTGGGCGTGATGGTCGACGGTGGCGCGCAGGTCGTAGAGATCGATCAGGCGGCGCAGGCCGTCGACATCGGCGATCGGCTGACGACCGAGGGCGAGGTGGGCGAGCAGGCGCCATTCCAGGTCCTGGCCCAGCGGCGGATGCACCGGCGTGGTCGGCTTGGCCAGGTTGCGCACCTGCACACGACTGGCGAATTCGATGGGTACGGTGGCGATATCACCGGGGCCGAGCGCCAGCGGGAGGTGGCGGTTGGTGCAGGTCACCTCGATCGACAGCACCTCATCGCTGGCGCCGCTGCCGCCGGCGGGCAGCACCAGCCAGCAGTCGCCACCCGGCCCGGCCACCGCCGGCCGGCGCCTGACCAGCCAGGTTCCGCTGGCGACGTCGCCGAAGTGTTCGGCGTGGTAGAGCGGGACGTAGGTGCGCGCCTGCGTCTGGCCACGGGCCAGGCCGCTGACCGCACGCACGGCGTGGATCTCGTTGGCGACGCGACCGCCTTCGCCGGCGCGCAGCAGGTATTCATGGCGGGTGGAATCGACGGCGATGGGGTCGGCGCTGGTGGTGAAGCAGTTCACCGCCGGCGTACAGCCGGTGAGGACATTGGCCGCGGTCACTTGCAGCATGCCGGCAGGAACTTCCTGGAGGGAGAATTCGAGCGTCAGCGGTCCGCTGATCGGACCCAGCCCGGCGAGGGCGTCGAGGCCGCCGATATCGGCATAGAGGAAGCGCCCCGGCCAGGCGAAATATTCCTGGAGCAGCACGAAGCCAGGAAAGGACGCGCCCGGCGGGGCGAGCAGGCGCTGGTCCGGCGCGAATCCGACCGGCTGCGGCCTGCCGGCGAGGATCAGCCGACGTTCGCCCACGATCGCGGTCACCCGGGTGCAGTGGCGCACCAGGCAGAGATGCAGCGCCTGCGCCACCGCCGGCGCGCCGGCAAGGTGCAGGCGCAGGCTGGGCAGCTTGAGCGCTGGCCAGGGGGTCTTGTCGGGCACGGTCAGGCGCAGACGAAGCTGCGCCGGCGAGCCCATATGCAGGCTGAGATCATCGACCGCGACCGTGCTGACCGCGACCGGGTAGGCGGTGCGGAAGCGGCAGCGGGTCCCGTCGACCGGCTTTGATTCGACCTCGGTCCCGGCCGGAACCACACAGGCGGCGATGTCACCGCTGCGGGCCGGTGCGAAGCGCAGCGTGGTCAGGGCCGGGATCGGACACAGGTAGTGCGGCCAGAAGGTCTCGACCAGGGCATGGGTCAGCTCGGGCAGGCCGTCGTCGAGTCGCTGGTGCAGACGACCGGCGAGGAAGGCGAAGCCTTCGAGCAGCCGTTCGACATCGGGGTCGGCGCCGTCTGCGGACAGGAAGCGCGCCGCATCGGGATGCGCTTGCGCGAATTCCCGGCCCTGCTCGCGCAGGTAGGCCAGTTCGTCCTGATAGTAGCGGTTGAGCATGCGGTCACTGCTGGACGCGGAGGCGTCCGTCGCTTTGCACGTCGGTCGACAGCGCGACCGCCTCGTCGCCAAGACGTGCGCTGATGGTGAAGCGCAGGACCTGGTCGCCGTGGTCGGGACCGGCGAAGGTCACCACCGGGTCGCTCAACCGCGGCTCGAAACGGGTGATGCAGGAGGTGATGGCGCTGGCCAGCGCATCGACGCCGACCGGGAATGCGTGCAGCATCTCGTAGGGCGATGGCACCCCGAGATCCATCTGCGCCGCGGCGCTTCCGGGGCGGGTATTCAGCAGGTGTCCGAGATTGCGCAGCACCGAGCGCAGCAGCGCGTTGCGGTCCGCGCGCAGGGTCAGGCCACCATCACGGCGTGCCGTGGCCAGACGTTCGAGCAGGGAGGGTCCGCGCGGGATCACTGGTCCGATGTCCGCTGTCGAGGTCTGCTGTCACGGTCGGCTATCACAGTCGGCAAGCCGGCCTCCCGGCGCGGACAGTCGCCGTGGTGGCGTCCGCAGCCGGGGCAGGCGGCCGGATCACTTCTTGTCGAGCTTGCCAACCAGGCTGAGGGTGAAGCTGGCGCCCATGTACTTGATGTGCGGCTGCACCTTGAGACCGACGCGGAACCAGCCGGCCTCACCGGCCACGTCCTCGACGGTGATCTGGGCGCTGCGCAGCGGGTGGCGGTTGCGCAATTCAGCCGGCGGATTCTCCTGCGCGTTCACGTACTGGCTGATCCAGGTCTGGAGTTCCTTCTGCAGCTCGGTGCGGGTCTTCCACGAGCCGATCTGCTCGCGCTGCAGGACCTTCAGGTAGTGGGCCAGGCGGCTGATGATGAACATGTAGGGCAGTTGCGTGCCCAGCCGGTGGTTGGTCTCGGCGGTCTTGCCTTCGACGCTCTGGCCGAAGGTCTTGACCTTCTGGCAGGAGTTGGCCGAGAAGAAGCAGGCATTGTCCGAGCCCTTGCGCATGGCCAGGGGGATGAAGCCTTCCTCGGCCAGTTCGTACTCGCGGCGCTCGGCGATCAGCACTTCGGTCGGGATCTTGGTCTCGGTCTCGCCCATCGACTGGTACTGGTGCAGCGGCAGGTCCTCGACCGTACCACCACTTTGCGGGCCGATGATGTTCGGTGCCCAACGATACTTGGCGAAGCTGTTGGCGACGCGGCTGGCCAGCGCGAAGGCGGAGCTGCCCCACAGGTAGGCGTCATGATCGCCCTGCACCTGCTCCTGATAGTTGAACGCCTTGACCGGGGTCGACTCCGGGCCGTAGGGAAGCCGCAGCAGGAAACGCGGAGCGGTCAGGCCGACATTGCGGGCGTCCTCGGATTCGCGGAACGAGCGCCACTTGGCGTACTGCGGGCCGTCGAACAGCGACTTGAGGTCGTTGAGCTGGGCGAGCTTGGTGTACGACTCGACGCCGAAAAAATTGGCGCTGGCAGAGGACAGGAACGGCGCGTGCGCCATGCTCGACACGGCGGCCACCTTCTGCAGCAGGCCGATGTCCTGCGCGCCAGCGGTGAACTCGTAGTTGCCGATGATGGCTCCGTAGGGCTCGCCGCCGAACTGGCCGTACTCGGCGGTGTAGACGATCTTATAGAGGCCCGACTTGACCAGTTCAGGAGCGTCCTCGAAATCGGCCTGGAGGTCGACCTTGCTGACGCTGAGCAGGGCGATCTTGGTGTTCTCGCGGAAATCGGTGCGATCGACCAGGTACTTCAGCGAGCGCCACGAGGATTCCAGTTTCTGGAAATCGGCGTGGTGGATGATCGCGTCAACCTGGCGGGACAGCTTGCCATCGATTTCGGCGATCATGGCGTCGACCGACTTGCCGTCGGCTTTGGCGGTGGTGCCGCGTCCGGCCGCGATCTCGGCGATGAACGCCGTCACTCCGCGCCGTGCCAGGGCATAGCCCTCGTCGCTCGGGGCCAGGGTGGTCTGCTGCATGATCTGATCGAGCAGCGAGGCGTCAGCGGCGGCGCCAGGAGCGGCGGGTTGCGACTGCGGGTTCGATTCGTTGGCCATGATGGCGGCTCCGGCGTTGGTCAGGGCTTCTTGGCAGCGTCAGACGCGCTGGCGCCAAGTTCGGCGAGAATGGCAGCGCGCGCCTGATCGTCAGCGATCAGCGCCTGGATCTTCTTGCGGAAGGCGGGGATGTTGCCGAGCGGCCCCTTGAGAGCGAGCAGCGCCTCGCGCAACTCGAGCAGCTTCGACAGTTCGGGCACTTGGCGCGCGACCTGTTCGGGCTCGAAATCCTTGAGCCCGGCAAAGCGCAGGTGCACCGGCATCTCGCCGCCAGCGGCGCCAAGTTCATCGCGGGTCGAGAACTTCAGCCCGAGCTGCTGGCTGGCCAGCACATCGTTGAAGTTGTCCTTGTTGATGTTGATCGGCTTGCGCGCCTCGATCGGCGTGGCATCGGTGCGCTGGGTGAAGTCACCCATCACCAAGAGCTTCAGCGGCAGCTCCTTCTCCTCCTTGGCGCCACCGACTTCGGTCTTGTAGACGATGTTGACGCGCTCTTTGGGCGCCACTGAGCCTTCGCTGGCCATGTTCCGCTCCTGGGCTGATGAACGGCCGGGAACCATAGTTCTCCTCGTCCAGGGGCGCAAGCAGTGAACATGGCGCCATCCCGTCCGTCATCGGCACCTGACTCTTAAAAGCGGTCGCGACTCTGTCGCCGACCCGCCTTGACTTGATCAGGCACGTCTTTAGAAGCCTCGCGCTCCATCTCCCCATCCCCTATCGACGCACACACCGGAAGGACTCCCATGGCCGAGAACGTTCACCTCTACCTCAAGATCGAAGGCTCCGACATCAAGGGCGCCAGCACCCAGTTGGAAGACGGCGGCATCGAGTGCTACAGCCTGTCCTTCGGCGTCTCCAACCCGGTCGACTGGCAGACCGGTTCATCGACCGGCCGCTGCCAGTACCAGGCGATCGCGATCAGCAAGCGCATCGACAAGGACAGCCCGCTGCTCCTCGTCGCGCTGGCCAAGAACCAGAACATCGACGCCAAGTTCAAGTTCTTCCGTCCCAAGCAGGGCTCGGACTCGGAGAGCGAGAACTTCTACACCATCACCATCAAGTATGGACGCGTCGAATCGGTGTCGCAGAGCGGCTCGTCGGAGATCCCGATGGAGACCATCACCTTCGCCTATCGCGGCATCGACTGCGTCATCACCGACGGCAACGTCACCCACACCGACGACTGGAAGCGCGGCTGAACGGATTCGCGGCCGCTCACGAAAATCGGCAATGGGCGCGGCGACCTGAAACCCGCGCCAGCTTCCTGTCCACCTTCAACCAACGTAATGCCCAGGTGAGCGCTCAGAACAGTTCGTGGCTGCCCATGCGCGCCACCAGCGCGCGGCCACCGCAATCGAGCTGCTGGCCGGCCGCCAGCGGACGCCAGGCTTCGTCGCCGGTGGCGCGCCAGATCCAGCGGCCGGCGTAGCGCGCAATCGCCACCGCCGCCAACGACCGGGCGCCAGTCAGGGCGAGGTCGGCGCCCGGGCCGCCGATGGTCAGCCGGCGCAGCACCATGGCGTAGGCCAGCTCGCTGCGGTTCTCGGGACGGGTGATGATCAGCGCATCGACGGCGTGGTCGGCATCGAGCCCACACACCGGATCGACCTCGGGGGGCTGGTTCTCGATCAGCACCTTGCGGCGGCTGCGCGCCGCGCGGCAGCGCAGTTCAAGGCTGACCGTTCCGGCCACCACCAGGGTCTGCGTCTGGCCGGGTTCCAGAGTGCGTGGCGCCCCCTTGTTCAGCGCCTGGCCTTCGAGCCGGCTGCCATTGGCACCGCCGAGATCCTCGACCAGGCAGGCGCGCGCCAGACGGTCGTAGCGCAGCACCAGATGCTGGCGGCTGATGCGCTGCAACGCGTCCTTGTGGGCGGGCACCGGGTAGTTGCGCAAGCAGAGATCGACCGGTGGCTCGCGCAGCTTGCCCAGCACCAGCCGCAGCCGGGCGAAGAGCAGCACGGCGGTGGGATCGCCAGCGGCGACCGGCAGCAGCGCGATCCAGTCGGTCGCCAGCGCCTCGTCGAGGGCGCCCGCAAGGCGCTCGCGGCGGCTTTCGACTTCGACGCCGGCGGTAGCGGAACCTTCGCCGCGTGCGGTGCCGGTGTCGGTGCCCGATCGCGTGCCGCTGCCTTCGGCCTTGAGCAGATCGGCGGTGATGGTCGCCATCATCGCGGTGCGCTGCGCGTCGGCAGCCTCGGGATGGGTATCGCCAGGGTCGCGGCCGCTGAGGTTGGCGAATACCGTGGCGGCGCCGCGATCGGCGAGACCGCTGGTGGCACCGACGGCGGCCGCGGCCGGCGCGAAGACGGCGAAGCCCTGGGTGAGCAGCGCCGCGCCGGCGGCGGGCGCGTCCGCCGATTCGCCGTCGGCGCACGGACGGTTGCGGGTCTCGTCGTCGATGACGTCGCGCACGCTGACCCCGCGTTCAGCGAGGGCGGCCGCGATCAGCGCACGCAGCGCCGCCGGATCGGCCGGCCGCTGCGACGGCGATTTGGCCATGCAGGCGGCGACGATGGCGGCGGTGCCCGGCGAGATGCCGGGGTGCAGCGTGCGCACATCCGGTGGCGGCGCCTCGCAGTGCTGGCGCAGCACGTCCGGCAGCTTGCCCTCGTACGGCGGCTTGCCGGTCAGGCAGTAGCAGAGCACGCCGCCGACGGCGTAGAGGTCGGTGCGGATGTCGAGGGCGGGATCGGAACGGATCTGCTCGGGCGACATGTACAGCGGGCTGCCGACCATGGCGCCGTCGAGGGTGAGCAGGGTGCGGTTGGCTTCGGTCGAGCGCGCGACCCCGAAGTCGGCGAGCCGGGCGCGGCCGTCGTGGGCCACGAAGATGTTCGACGGCTTGATGTCGCGATGCACCAGGCGCAGGCGGTGGGCCTCGACCAGGGCATCGACGATCTGGTGCATGATCGCCAGCGACAGCCCTTCGGAGAGCTGCCCGCGCGCCGCGACCAGATCGCGCAGGTCGCCGTGGTCGACGTATTCCAGCACCAGGTAGAGCGTGCCATCGGCGAGGGCGCCGCCGTCGAGGCAGCGCACCAGGTTGGGATGCTTGAGGTCGCGGGTGATGTCGGCCTCGCGGGCGAACCTGCGTACGCGTTCATCAGCGCCGCTGCCATCGTCACCCTGGCCCTGCTTGAGTGTCTTGACCACGGCCAGGGTGCCATCCACTCCCGCCGCCAGCCACACCCGGCCCATACCGCCGTCAGCGAGGTGGGCGAGCGGTCGCCACGAACCGAACGGCGGCATGCCATCGGGGGCGAGCAGCCCGGCGAGCTTGGCCGCCACCTCGGGATCGATGCCATCAGCGGCGGCAAGCCAGCTGCGCAGCCCGGCGAGGTCGGCGATGCCGCGCTGACGCACGTAGACGCCAAGCCGGCGGCTGGCGCCGCGACCAAGCAGTTGCCGTTTGCGCGCGACCTGGACCAGCGCCTCGATGATCGCCGCTTCCGCCACCTGCGCTCCTGACGCCTTCCCGGCAGTCGGGCACAGGATGGATGCCGCGGCAGACCGGCAATCGCATTCTCGCGGTCCACCAGCGTGCGATTCTTTTCACGTCGCTTGCAATGCCGGATCGATCTGCCAACTATGCCGCACGCTGCGCACCGGGGTATTTCCGGTTCAGACGCGGACATTCCCTGGATACCGCATGGCCCCCCTGCCGTCACCCGCGCCCGTCGATCCTAAGCGCTGCCCGGTGCCCCCCGCGGCGGCGCTGGAGGTGGTCGCTGACGATCAGCGCGAAGGCACCATCACCGGCATCAAGACCATGGTCCCGGGTCACGACACCGCCTGGAACGGTCGCGAGGCCACGCTGGCTCCGCTCCATGTCGAGGCGCATGCGGGCGGACCGTTCAGCGGTCTGGAGACCTCGGCAACCATGCCCGAGCCCGTCGCTGTGCCCGGCGTGCGGCCGCTGGGCAGCGTCGGTGATGATCCGTCGTGGATCGGTCGCGAGGCGACCCTGATTCCAGGCAGCGGCAGCCAGATCGACGGCCGCGCGCCCGATGTCGACACCTCGCCCCTGTACGTGCCGGATGGCGACGTGCGCGAGGGAACCATGTCGGGCACTGAGACCATGCTGCCGGGACGCGACGACGCGGCCTGGGACGGCCGCGAGGTGACCCTGGCGCCCAGCCGCGTCGGCGGCACCTCGACCATGAGCGGAGCGTCGACCATGATGCCCGGCGGCGAGGCCTGGGCCGGTCGCGAGCCGACCCAGGGCGCTGGCGAACCGGCGCCGGACGCGCCCTCAGCGCGCGACCACACCATGACCGGCGTCAAAACCATGGTGCCCGGCGCTGGCGAACCGTGGCTCGGTCGCGAAGCCACCCTCGGCGACCGGCCGGCGACACCGTCGTCGGTTCCGGCAAGTGCCAGCAGCGCGGTGCGTGACGACATCACTGTCTCCGGCATCAAGACCCTTCCCCCCGGAGCCGCCGGAGCCTGGGTCGGCCGCGAGGCGACCCAGGCCGATCCGGCCCTGGCCGGAAGCGTGGCGCCGGCGCCCGCCGCCGCCGCCCGGTCGTCCGAGCCCGGCACCGGCACCCGCGAAGGCGGCAGCGGAACGCGCGGGCGCACCGGCACCGGCAAGACCCGCACCGGCACCGCCTTCGACGACGCCTGGCATCTCGAAGGCCGCAAGGGTCCGTACACCGGCGAGACCTGGGGCGACTGGGCGATCGGTGGACTGATCGGCGAAGGCGGCATGGGCGCGGTCTACAAGGCCAAGCAACTCTCGCTGGGCCGGCGCTGTGCGTTGAAAGTGCTGGCCTCGAACCTGGCCGGCGACCAGAAGCTGCTCAAGCGCTTCCAGATGGAGGCGCGGCTGACCTCCATGCTGTCGTCGCCGAACATCGTCGCGGTGTACGCCGCCGGCAGCTTTGAGGAGCGCCACTTCTTCGTCATGGAGTACGTCGAGGGCACCGACCTCTACGACATCATCAAGACCCGCAAGGACGAGAACCGTCCGCACACGCCCGCCGAGGCCGCCGACATCGTCCTGCAATCAGCGCGCGGCCTGGCCGAAGCCGGACGCTACGGCATCGTGCATCGCGACATCAAGCCGCCCAACCTCATGGTCACCCGCCAGGGCTTGGTGAAGATCGCCGATTTCGGCATCGTCAAGGTGATGGGCGAATCGTCGCTCACCATGACCGGTCAGGCGGTCGGTACGCCCTCCTACGTCAGTCCGGAACAGGGCCGCGGCCAAGCCGACATCGACCAGCGCAGCGACCTCTACAGCCTGGGCGTGGTGTTCTACGAGCTGCTCTGCGGCAAGAAGCCCTTCCACGGTTCGACGCCCAACGCCCTGATCTATCAGCACTGCTACGCCGAGCCCGAACTGCCCAAGATGGTCAATCCGGCGGTGCCCGACGAATACCAGGCGGTGGCGCTGCGCTGCCTGCAGAAGAAGCCGGAGAACCGCTACCAGAACGCCGACGAGCTGATCCGCGACCTCGAAGCCATCCGCGCCGGCAACCTGATGAAGGAGGCGCTGGCCAGCTACAAGCTCGGGACCGGCGCCAAGGAGGCGCAGCTTGAGAACATGACCTGGGCGCAGCGCCACCTGCTGCGGCTGGTGGCCATGGTCGCGGTGGCCATCGGCGGCGGCGGCATCGGGCTCTATTACTACCTCGACGCTCGTGCCAGTGCGCGCGAGAAGGTCACCGCGTTCGAGAACCGTCTCGCCCCGCTCGACCAGCCGACGCCGATCCCGAGCGGCATCGACAACGATCTGATCACCTACGCCAGCCTGTCCGGCCACGACGCCCGCAAGCTGGCGGCCTGGAAGTCCAAGGTCGTGCGCGTGCGCGTGCTGGCCGGGCTGCTCACGCCGCTCGACCAGCCGGCGCCGCCGCGCGAGATGCGCCAGCACGGCGAGGCGCTGCTCAAAGAGTACGTGCAGCTGGTCGGCAAGGGCGATCCCAACGCCGACCGCTGGCAGAACAAACTGGGCACCCTGGCCGCCGAAGAGGACAAGTTGCGCGAAAAGCTGCGCACCGTCGACCAGTCCCCCCGCCTGACCCAGGCCGTGCGAGACAGCCAGGCGCGCACGCTCGCCGAGCTGCGCACCATGGCCGGCGCCGCCGACGGCATGGTCGTCCGCGTCGCCACGCGCTTCGCCGACTACGACGCCCGCAAGACCCAGCTCATCGCCGGACTGGCGCTGCTCGACCAGGCCGGCGTCGAAGTCACCGAGGCGCAGTACCGCACGCTCAGCCAGGATCTCGCCGAACTGCGCGAGATGCTCGGCGACAACGATCGCCGGCTGTCGGCCTGGGCCGACCGGCTGACCTCATCGAGCGAACAGGTGGCCAAGCTGCGCAAGCGCCTGGGCAGTCTCGACGCGAGCGAGCTGCCGACGGTGGCGCACCTGCGCGACCTCGACAAGGATTTCGCCGCACTGCGCAAACTGGTGCCGGCCAACGATCCGCAACTGGTGGGCTGGGAGGCCAAGCGCGCCGCCACCGCCGCCGAGGTCGACTCGCTGCGCGCGCGCCTGCTGCCCACCGATCAGGTCGATTGCCTGCAGGACGGCGCCATCGAACCGATCGACCAGTTGGTCGCCAAGCACAAGGCGCTGGTCGGTGATGGCGACACCGACGGCCTGCGCTGGGCCAAGAAGGTGCGCGACTCGCGCCGACTGATCGGCGAGCAGCGCGACGCCTTCCGCCGCTTCGAGAGACCCGAGGCCTTCACCGTTGCCGAGCTCAAGGATCTCGCCGCCGTGCGCGACCGCCTCGACGCCCTTGGCGCCATCAGCGAAGCGCAGCGCACCGTCGCCAGCAAGCGCTTAGCCGATGAGGCGGTACGCCTCCAGGAGCGCCGCGTCCGCCTCAAGGCCCTGGACAGCGCGAATTCGCTGACCGCCGGCCTGCGCGTGGATCTCACCACCTACGCCGGCCAGGTCGGGGATCAGGACGCCGACGTGAAACGCTGGACGGCCAAGGCCGGCGAGATCGAGGCGCTGCTCGCCAAGCTGGCGGTGCTCGACCGCCCCGCCGCCATTCCCGACAACGTCACCGCGCTGTTCGATCAGCTCGCCGTCCTGGTCGGCGCCAACGATGCCAACGTCGTGCGCTGGCGCGCCAAGGCGCAGCGCCTGAAGGAACTGCTCGCCGAGCTGCAACCGATCGACCGCATCGCCCCGCTGCCCGCCGGCGCCGAGGCCGGCCTGCGTGCCCTGCTCGCCCTGGTCGGCGACTCCGACCCGGCATTCCGGCGCTGGCAGGACAAGGTCACCGCCGTGCGCGGCCACCAGGGTGCCCTTGCCGAACTGCCTGCCACCTGGGCGCTCGGCAGCGTGGCCCACGACCAGGCGCATGGCCATCTCGCCGCGCTCATCGATCTGATCGGACCTGAAGATCCCAGCGCTCTGGCCGCCGCCGCGCGGCTGGCGGTGCTGGTCGGTCCCGGACGCCCGGCCTGGGCGGTCGCCGCGGGACGCGACCAGTTCGGCGCCTGGGCCGAACTCGCAGCCAACGGCGTCACCACGCGCCTGCGCTTCGTTCCTGCCGGCAGCTTCACCCTCGGCAGCCCGGCCGGCGAGAGCGGTCGCGACGCCGACGAACTGGCGGTGCCGGTCACGCTCAGCCGCTCGTTCTGGTTGGCTGAAAGCGAATGCACGCAGCGTCAGTGGACGGCGCTGATGGGATCGAACCCCAGCCGCGACCACGGTGACGAACTGCCGGTGACTCGGGTCACCTGGGACGACAGCCAGCGCTTCGTCGCCGCGATCAATGCCCTGGTCGGCCACGGACTCGGCGCCCGCCTGCCCAGCGAGGCGGAATGGGAACACGCCGCGCGCGCCGGCAGCAACGGCCCCTTCGCCCTGCCCGCCGGCTTGGTCGCCACCGCCAGCGGCCAAGTCGCCGACAGCCTGGGCTGGCACGCCGGCAACGCGCTCGGCCAGAGCAAGTCGGTCAAGCTGCGCCTGCCCAATCCGCTCGGCCTCTACGATGTGCACGGCAACGTCGCGGAGTGGTGCGCCGACCGCTACGGCCCCTATCCGACTATCACCGTCAGCGACCCCGTCGGTCGCGATGGCGAAAGCCGTGTGGTGCGCGGCGGTTCTTGGGGTGATCCCGCCCACGCACTGCGCGCGGCCAACCGCACGCCGGCGCGGCCAACGCTGGCGTCTGCCTATGTCGGCCTGCGCCTGGCCGCCGATGCGACCTGGCCCACCGCCGACGGCCGCCCCGATCCCGCCGCGCTCATCGCCGGCCTCGGCCGCGATCGTGCGGTGGTGCGCGAGGTGACCATCGGCGACCCTGCCGGCGTGCACGTGAAGGTGCGGGTGGCGGTGCCGGCGGCGACGAGTTCGAAGGCCGCACCAGAGGCTGCGTTGGCGACCGAGTCCGCGCCCAGCGCTGTGGCGCCCGCTGCGCTGATCGTCCCGGCGCAGCCCGTCGAGGCCGCCGCCCCAGCGAAGCTGGTCGAACCTTCCTCGCCCGCGGTGGAACCGACTGCCGCGTCCGCCGCAACGCAATCGTCGACGGCCCCAGCCCCGGGAGCGCTGCTGCAATCCTGGAAATCGCGCGGCGGTCCACCCGACGCGCGACCGGATGCTCCCCAGGCGCTGCCGCCCGATTGGCAGTCGCGCACGCAGCCCGACCGCGGCCTGTCGCCGCTGAAGCGGACCACCGTAGTGGAACCGGCGCCGATCAATGCGCCGACCGACCCATGACTGCCCACCGACTTCTCCGCGGTCTCTGCCTGGCTCTGCTGCTCGCCCTGGGCGCTGACCTGGCGGCCGCCGTGCCCACCGCCGACAACGGCACCCTGAACGTGATCGAGGACATCACCACGGCCGGTACCCTGGTCGGCAACGACAGCGACGGCGATACGTTGACCTTCAGCATCGTCGCCCAGCCCGCCAAGGGCACGATCATCAACTTCAATGCCGCCACCGGCGCCTTCACCTACGATCCGAACTCAAATGAGAACGGGGGCGACACCTTCACCTTCAAGGTCAGCGCCGGTGGCCAGGATTCGACCACCGCCACGGTGACCGTCACCATCACCGCAGTGAACGACGCACCGGTCATCGACAACATCGCGGACAAAAACACCAACGAGGACACTGCCCTGGTGGTGGCGTTCGTCGTCGCGGATGTCGACGGGAACTCGCTCACCACCTCTGCGGTGATCAGCAACGAGAGCACCGGCAACCTGATCACCAGCGCCGTGGTCAACAACGCCAACAGCACGGTGACCATCACGCCCGGCAACAACAAGAACGGTACCGCACGCATCACCCTGACCGTGAACGATGGCCAGGGCGGCAGCGACAGCACCTTCTTCACCATCTCCGTCAACGCGGTGGCCGATGCCCCGGCCATCAGCGACATCGCCAACCAGACCATCAACGAGGACGCCAACACCGGCGATCTCGCGTTCGCCATCAGCGACGCCGAGACGGGTGCCAATGCGCTCCAGCTCGCGGTGACGACCAGCAATGCCGGGCTGGTTCCTGCCAGCGCCATCACCTTCGGGGGCTCCAATGGCAGCCGCACCATCCGCGCGACGCCCACCGCCAACGCCAGCGGTTCTGCCACCATCACCGTCACCATCACCGATGGTGACGGCCTGACCGCCAGCGACGCGTTCGTGCTCACGGTCAATCCGGTCAATGACCGTCCGACCATCAACGGCAACAATCAAATCGCCAATCAGAGCACCAACGAGGACATCCCCAAGACCGTTGATTTCACGGTCACCGATGTCGAAACGGCGGTGGCGGCGCTGACCGTGACCGCGACATCCGGCAACCAGCAGCTCGTCGCCAACGCCGGACTGACCGTCCAGAACCTCGGCGGCGGAGCGCGCCGGCTGAGCATCGTGCCGGTGCCCAACGCGAATGGCCAGGTCACCATCACCGTCGCCGTCGAAGACAGCGGCGATCCGGTCGGCACCCTCGGCAACCGCCTGACCCAGGCCGCGTCGTTCACCCTGACCATCACCGCCGTCAACGACCCGCCGACCATCGCCGATATCCTCGACCAGATCGGCGTGCAGAACCAGCAGACCTCGGTGGTCCTCGCCGTCGCCGATGTCGACACTGCGCTCAATCAACTCACCGTCACCGCCACCTCTGACAACCAGGCGCTGGTCCGCGATCGCGATCTTGCCGTCAGCGGCGCTCGCGACCGCCTGACCATCCAGCCTGTCACCAACGCCGTCACCGCGGTGGTGGGCAGTGCGGTGATCACGGTCAGCGTGCGCGACCAGGATGGGTTCATCAGCAGTGACGTCTTCACCTTCAGCGTCGGCAACGCCGCGCCGGACCTCGCCGCCCTGGTCGCCGATTCGGCCTTGATACGGGTCCGCCAGGCCGGTTTCCGCGCGTTCTTCACTGAGGACGTCCTGGCGGCAACCGTGGATGGCGCCGACTTCCTCGCCCGCATCTCCGCCGCCGGCGTCACCACCAATGTCGCCAACGGCGCTGTGCATCCCATCTTCGGGACGGTGACCATCGTCACGGCGCGCGAGAGCGACAGCGTCTACCGCTGCACGGTGTCATGGACCAATGCTGATGCCGATGGCGCCGTCGCGCTGGCGCCCGGCGCTGCCGCCGGTCTGGTGCAGGATCTCCAGAACCTGCCGTCGGGCGTTTTCGCCAATGTGGTCAGCGCCGCGACCAGCGTCGACACCACGGTGCCGGTGGTGAGCAGCATCAGCCTGCGCGATGACCTGCCGCCCTCCACCGTGCAGGCGGTTTTCCAGGTGGTGTTCAGCGAGGACATCGACGGCTCGACCGTGACCAGCGGTGATTTCCTTGCCGTGGCGGTGGCCAATTCAGGCAGCTTCGGCAACCTCGTGGTGGCGTCGACGGTGCTTGATCCGGCGGCGCGCAGCGTCTGCACGGTCACCGTCACCTGGAACCCCCAAGGGGCGCTGGCGGGGAATCTCACCCTCGTCACCGCTGGCGGCTTCGCCGTCAACGATCTGGCCGGCAACGAAGGTCGGACCGCCTTCACCGCCAGCCAGGCGCTGGTCATCGACGCCAATTTTCCCTTCGACGGCCGGCAGGCCTTCACCGCCCAGCCCGCCATCGAGGTCGAGGATGGTGGCCGCTTCGAATTCTCGCCGACCACCTTGATCAATCGCGGCAATGACCGCGACTTCAACACCACGTTCGCACTGGTCGGATTCGCGGTGACCGCCAATCGCGCCGTCCTCATCCCCTTTGCCGCCCTGGTCGGCGGTGAGCAGGCGAGCTTCGATCGCACCACCGGCCGGCTGGTGCTGCCTCGCGTTCCGGCAAGCCTCGCCACCACCGGCTACATCGAATTCGCGATGGTCAACTCGACAGCGGTGGTCAACGATCTTGCCACGCTCAACGCCGCCACGCTCAACGCCATCACCAGCAGCAAAGGCGGGGTGCAGGTCATCCTGCTCAAAGTGACCGCGGGCCCCGGAGCTGGAAACTGATCATGCACCGGCTCTTCCTCCTCGTCGTCATCGCCGCCCTCGGCACCCTACCGGCTGCGACCGTCGATCTGCTGCTGACCAGCGCCAGTCCGACCAACGGCACCAGCGCCGGCTACCTCGCCGTCTTCAGCGAGCCCGTCGATGCGGACAGCGTCAGTGGCGGCGATTTCATCCTCGACGTCGCTGGCAATGTCTCGTTGGGCCAGATCACCATCACCCCCACCGAGATCACCGCCACCTCGTTCGCCATTGCCGTTACCTGGACTGACGGGAACGCGTCAGCAACCGCCGTGTTGCGCACCGCTGCCCAGCCCGCCATCAACGCCAGCGCTGGCGGCGCCCTGTCCCTCGCCAGCGCGCAGGCGCCGCCCCTGGTGATCGACAACGCCAGCCCCGCGATCGCCTTCATCAACACCACCAGCAACGCCGCCGTCACCCTCACCGCCCCGATGGTATTCCAGGTGGTGTTCACCGAGGCGATCCAGGCCAACAGCCTCGCGGTTGGTGATTTCACCCCGCTCTTCCTACAGACCGGCGACACTGCCAGCGCCTTTCTGGTCACCGCGGTCACGGCGCAGAGCGCGAACGTGGCCAACGTCACGGTCAGACCGGTCGATCCGACCCTGGCTGGAGTCACCGGCGAACTGTCGCTGCGCACGGCGGGCGGCTTCCAGGTCAGCGACCTGGCTGGCAATACCGGCAGCACCGCCGTCAATACCAGCCAGATCCTCGTGATCGCCCTTTCCCCAGGCGACAACAGCCTTTCCGTTTCGGCTCTGGTCGGTCCGCGCCCGGCCGAGGTTGCGGTGGGCGGCAGCATCGCCGTAGATCTGGTGGTCGAGAACCCGGTGGTGCTGGGCAACGTCCTGCAGGCCTTCACCTTCAACAGTCCGCCCGTGACCGGCGCCACTGCGACTGGAGTGCTGAATGGCGGCAAGGCGATCGTGACGCTGACACTCCCGAACGTTCCGGCCCAGGCCGGCGGCTATCTCGACTTCGCCGTCGTGCATGCCGGCACGCGCATCCCCTTCCTGATCAAGGTCACCGCACCTCCGGCCGGGAACAACTGAGCCATGCCCTCCATGACGACCATGACCACCACCCATCTCTATGCCGTGCTGGGCACCCTCGCCGTCCTCGCCCTATCGGGCTGCGGTGGCGGTGGTGGAGTATCGCTCGGCGGCGGTGGCGCCCAGGGCGCCTTCGACAGCGTCATCGCGCAGGCCACCGCCGAGTTCGTAGTCGTCGATCTCGCCAGCGGATCCAAGACCACCACCAACGCTCTCGACACCAGCGATGCCAGCCTGCGCAGTTCCAAGATGGCATTTCGCCGCGTAAGCGGCCTGGGCAATGACTACCTGCTCGGCGTCTTCGAGATCACCCAGGCGCAGTGGGAGGCGATCACCGGATTGACCGGCGCTGACGCCGGACTGCCGTGGAACAACGTCGACGCGCGCTTCCGCGGCGCGCTGGCAGGGAACAAGCCGGCGTTGGGGCTCAGCTTCAACGCCGTCCAGGCCGGCCTGTCCGGCTTCACCCGCGCCAGCCTCGCCCTGCCGACCGATGAGCAGTGGGTGCACGCCTGCGCCGCCGGCACCGATCCCGCCTTCTGGTCGTGGGGCAACACCACCGACCTGACGGTAGTCGACGATTTCGCCGTGGCCTTTGAGACCGGACCGGCAAGTAATCAGGTGGTGCCGCTGGTGGCGCCACAGGGTCCGCTGGCGGCGGGCAGCCTGCAAGCCAACCCCTTCGGCTTCTTCGATATGCACGGCAACGTCTGGGAGTGGACGACCGCGCGCACCGTGCGTGGTGGTTCGTGGCGCGACTCCTTCCAACTCGCCCGCACCAACAACGCGCTGGGCAAGTCCGGCCAGAATGATGGTGTTTCCGCCGCCACCGCGCACGCCCTGTTCGGCGCCCGGCTCGTCCTCAATCCCTGAGAGGCTGGGCATGAATCGATCAGCGCGCGAAGAATCGTTGCGACCCAGCCTCAGGGGGCGCGGGGGTGCGCCCCCGCGCGGCCGACCGCGCGACGCGCTGAGAGCGTCAGCAACCCGGGGCGATCGCCCCGGGCGTGCCGGCGCCCGGCACGGTCGCCGGCCTCGGCGACTTGCGAGAGCGGTTCCCGCGACGGTAGGGCGTCAGGGAAATGTGTTCGTCCGTGATTCGTAGCCACCTCTTGAACCCGTCCGAGCCCCTCCGTCATGATCACTCGTTTTCACCTGCTCGCCGTCCTGGCGGGCGGCACCGCCCTGGTCGTGTCGACGCCACTGGCGGCCGCCGAACTGGTCCAGCGCGACGTGCAGTTGCTGCTCTATGCGCCGCCTACCGCCTACGATTTCGCCTTGTCGGCCGGCAACCTGCAGGCCGACGCTGACGACTCCTTCGATGCCGGTCTTGGCCTGGAAGTCGGCGGACGCTGGTCATTCACCCGGCCCGGCGACGCCTACGGCCTGGTGGTGGGGGCGGCGCTGCAAGTCGAGGACAAGTCCGGCGGCGATACCAACCTTTTCTCGATCGGACTGCGCCCATCGGTGGGCTTCGGCTGGGCGCTCACCGATGCCTGGACTGCGGTGGCGGAAGTCGGCTTGGCCTACGGTCTGAGCACGCTCTCCACCGACGCCTCTGGCGCTTCGCAGGGCCTCAACGCGTCCGGCCACTTCCTGGCCTATGATCTGCGTCTGGTGGCGCTGTGGCAGGCGACGCGGCAAGTGCTCATCGAGGTGCACGTCGGCTATGTCTCGGCCAGCCACGAGGTGTCCGATGGCGGCATCGACGTCACCCTCGACCAATCCGGCATCTACGCCGGACTCGGCGTGGTGTGGCGTTTCTCGGACGCGCCGGCGCGGTTGGAGTAAGGACGGCGCATTGCTGGCGGCTGCCCGCTCGTGGGTTGCTCGACTCAAGGCGCCCCAGTGGGCAGGCTTGATTCAGCCCGCAGTCATCCCGGTCAGAAATCCCGGGCGACGATGAAATCGGCCAAGTCCGCCAGATGCTGACGCACCGGGCCGGGCGGCAACGCGTCGAGGTGCCGCTTGGCTGCCGCGACATGGGCGCGAGCGCTGGCCTGGGCGCCAGCCAGGCCGCCACCGTCGATCACCGTGCGGCGGAGAGCGGCGACATCCTCGGGGCCGGACACCGCCAGCAGGCGCTGTTCGAATTCGGTACGGCGCTCGCCCGCCAGACTCCGCAGGGTGAGGATGATGGGCAGGGTGAGGCGGCCACGTTCGAGATCGGTGGCCAGGGTCTTGCCGATCTTCACGGCGTCGCCGGCGACATCGAGGCAGTCATCGACGATCTGGAAGGCCATGCCGCAGGCGCGGCCGAAACCGGCCGCCGCAGCGCGCTGCGCCGGATCGCCGTGCAGGGCGCCGAATTCGCCGGCAAGCTCGGTCAATGCCGCGGTCTTGGCATGGATGATGCGCTCATACTCGGCGACGCCGAGGGCGAGGTCGCGACGCGCGCACATCTGGTGCAGCTCGCCGGCGCAGACCAGATTGGTGGTCGCGGTCAGCCGGCGGACGACCCAGGTCGGCAGGTCGCAGACGAGATGGAAGGCGTGGGTGTAGAAGTAGTCGCCGAGCAGCACCGCGATCGCGGTGCCGTGGGCGACGTGGGCGGTCGGCCGGCCGCGGCGGGTGGCGGCCTCGTCGATCATGTCGTCGTGGATGAGCGTGGCGGTATGGATCAGTTCGAGGGCCGCGCCCAGGCGGCGATGATCGTCGCTGACCGGCCCGAGCGCCGTCGCCACCAGCAGCGCCAGGGACGGCCGCAGCATCTTGCCATGGAAGCCGCCGAGCCCGGCCACCAGCGCCTCGACCCGGGGCTCGTCGCTGGCCAATGCGCCGGCCATGATCGCCTCGACGCGGGCGAGTTCAGGAGCGAGAGCGAGGATGGCGGGAATCATGGACATCCACCGTGCGTCGACGGTCGGCGATGCGGCCGGGAGACGGACTGGGCCGCGGCCCGTCGGTGGTCAGGACGCTTTGAGTTCGCGCGCCAGGTCGAGCAGGGTGCGACCGAGCGACTCGACGCTGACCGGCTTGCGCACGCAGGAGACCACTTGCGGGTTCAGGCGGCCCAGTTCCTCGACGCGGTCGAAGGGCTCGTAGGCCGAGACCACGATGACCCGGCTTTCGACCAGTTCGGGACGACGCAGCAGTTCCTGGAGCACCGCGAAGCCGTCCATGCCCGGCATCATGATGTCGAGCAGCAGCAGCTGCGGCTTGAGCGTGCCCACCGCGATGCAGGTATCGACGCCGTTGACCGCTTCGTGGATCACCGCGTGGGGCAGGTAGCGTTCCACCACCTTGCGCAGGAGCAGGACCATGTCGGCATGATCGTCGGCGATGAGCACGTGCAGCTTGTCGTTCTGCTGCTGACGGACCTCCTGCACCTGATCAACGTCGGGGATGCCGAAGGATTGGCGGAACGCGTCGAGGTCTTCAGGGGTCACCCGGAAGTGGCCGCTCGGCAGGCTGTAGGCCTTGAGATGGCCATTGACGATCCAGCGGTAGACCGTTGTCCGGCTGACATTGCAGCGCTTGGCGACCTTGCCGAGGCTGAGATGGTCTTCCCTACTCATGGACATCGTTCCGGAGGTGCGTGGACATGCGATCGATCGACTCAGGTCGCGGTGGGACTTCTACACGCTGGCGCGCCGGGCCGCAAGCCTCAACGATCGGCATTGGCCGGGTGAACGGCTGAAGATGGCGGCACGGCGCTGTCCATCGCATCGGTCGCTCACCAGTCGCACGGCGCTGGGCGCTGCCAGCGCGGCACGCGGCGGCGGCGTCCGGCCCCTGGCCGTGGGCTGCGGACAGCTACCCTCCGCGCCCATGCGCGTGCTGATCGTCCGCCTCGGGGCCTTCGGCGACATCGTGCACACCCTGCCCCTGGCCGGCGATCTCGCAGCCGGCGGACATCAGGTCGGTTGGCTCTGCGATGACCGCTGGGCGGTGCTGGTCGAGTCGAATCCGGCGATCGCCACTGTGCACCGCCTGCCCCGCGCCGTGCTCCGCGACCGTACCGCACCCCTGGTGCGCCGGCTGCTGGCGCTGCGCCGCTGCGTGCGCGAGCTGCGTGCCAGCCGCTATGACGCCGTCATCGACGCCCAGGGCCTGGCCAAGAGCGCTTTCTTCAGTGCGCTGTGCCGGGCACCGCTGCGGCTCGGTCACGCCTGCGGCCGTGCCCGCGAGTTGAGCTGGCTGGTGGCGCGAGCGCAGGTTCCGGCCGTGGCTGCCCACGTCATCGACCAGCAGCGCGCGCTCGCCCTGCCCATCCTCGGCGTCGCCCATCGCGGTGGCGGCTGGCGCTTCCCGCTGCCGGAGTGGACGGCGGCGCGCGCCTGGGCCAGGCAGTGGCTGGCGCGCAGCGGACTGGAACGTCCGTGGCTGCTCAACGTCGGTGCCGGCTGGCCGACCAAGGTGTGGCCGCTGCGCCGCCAGATCGAGTTCGCCCGCCTGCTCGCCCGCCAGCGCCGTCCGCTGCTGCTGGTGTGGGGCTCGCACGCCGAGCACGATCTCGCCGAGGAGATCCTCGCCGAGGCCGGTCACGGCACGCTGGCGCCGCCGACCTCGATCCCGCAGCTCGCCGGAATCATCGCCGCCGGTGCCGTGCTGATCAGCGGCGACACCGGTCCGCTGCACCTGGCGCTGGCGCTGGGCACGCCCGCCGTTGGACTGTTTGGCCCGGTGCCGGCGACCCGCAACGGCCCGCGCGGCTCAGGCTATCGCACCTTGCAAGCGCCCGGCGCGGCCTGGGAACGCCGCGACGTCAGCAAAGTCGACATGGCGGCGATCACCGCCGAAGCAGTGCAGGCCGCGGCGCTGGCGGCCCTGGCCGATGCGCACGCGTAGGCGGCGACGGAGGGAGATTCCTGGTGGAACGACCGACGCAGCCAACGCCGCAGCGTGGCCCTTCGCCTCGATGGAGCGCCCTCAACGCGGCAGTTGGGCCACGCTGCAAGGCGGCGACGGAGGGAGATTCCTGGTGGAACGACCGACGCAGCCAACGCCGCAGCGTGGCCAAACTGAGGCCTCAACGCGGCAGTTGGGCCAC
>Ga0163144_10003265_pt1 | contig 37006 bp, 26 predicted proteins | sample OliLak19BULKMAT1_FD_123175 | JGI IMG/M metagenome (GOLD analysis project Ga0163144, IMG submission 123175) | Freshwater microbial mat bacterial communities from Lake Vanda, McMurdo Dry Valleys, Antarctica - Oligotrophic Lake LV.19.BULKMAT1 | ecosystem: Environmental > Aquatic > Freshwater >...
CGGAGCGCGCGCCGTGGTCCTCGACTTCTGGTCGCCCACCTGCGAGCCCTGCAAGCGCACCATCCCCGCCATGCTGGCCAAACGCCCCGAAATCCAGGCAAAGGGCGCCGTCCTCGTCCTCGTCTGCGTGCTCGACAAGGACGAGTCCGTCGAAGACGCCCGCACCACCCTGGCCCTCTGGGGCATCCAGGAGCACTTCCTCGTCGACCGCGGCGGCGCCCTCCTCGCCAAGGTCGGCGCCCGCGAGGTCCCCGCCTTCGCAGTGGTAGATTCCGCCGGCATCCTCCGCTGGGTCGCCCCCGACGGCGTCACCACGGCCAACGTGCTCGCCGCCATCCCGTGACCGTTTCAATCGCAGCGCGCGCTCACGAGCATTCGCCGGCAAAACCTCGTCGCCGGCACTCCACCTCAACCAAGAATTTGTATCGCGGAACGCCCGGCGCTTCGCCCGCAAGCTGCATCGCGTGAATGGCCACTCCCCCCTTCGTGGCGGCGCTTTCGAGGGCGGCCACGAGCATTGTCAACCTATCTCCACCCCGGGTCGTGGCTGGTCTTGCCGAATTGGACTCAATGATTGAGCTTGTTTCCGAGACAAACCCGGCCACCACCCACCGCCGCGCCGCGTGTCCCGGGGTCTCGCGCAGGCCGGTGACGCAGCGACGCGCCGCGTTTGCCGGGGTCTCGCGCGGACCGCGGGCGCCTTGACGCGCCAAAGGAACATCACGCGGGCCGTGGACGCCGTGGCGCACGAAAGGAAGAGGGTGGGAGCCGTTGACGCACCGGCACGCGAGGTGCCCGGGGACATCCCGCAGGGCGTTGACGCCGTGGCGTGCGATGGGGACATCACGCGGGCCGTTGACGCCCCGCCGCGCCGCGTGTCCCAATGGGGCGTGCGCTCTCGCCTCGCTCTCGCATTCGCCCTCCTGCTCCCGCTCGCTGCCGCCTGCGCCGGTCCAGACCCGATCGCCGTGACGCCGCCCGCGGCCTCTCCTTCTGCTTCTGCGACGGCTTCAGCGGCCCCGGCAGTCCCGCCGCCCGTGGAGATCACTCTCGTCGGCACGTCCGATCTCCACGGCCGCCTCGCCACGCTGCCGTTGCTTGGCGGGGCGTTGCGCGTGCTCCGCGCCAAGAACCCCGACGGCGTCGTGCTCGTCGACGCGGGCGACATGTTCCAGGGCACCCTCGAATCGAACCTGGGCGAGGGCGCAGCCGTCATCTCGGCGTACAAGCAGCTCGGCTACGACGCCGTCGCGATTGGCAACCACGAGTTCGACTACGGCCCTGTCGGCGAGGCCGCGACCGTCCGCAAAGACGCCAAAGACGGCCCCGACAAGGACGCCCGGGGCGCCCTCAAGGCGCGCGCAGCCCAGGCGAAGGGAGCGTTCCCCATGCTCTCGGCCAACCTCCAGGAAGACGGGCACCTGCTCGACTGGCCCAATGTCGTCCCCTCGGTCCTGGTCGTCAAACACGGAGTCGCGATAGGCATCGTCGGCGTGACCGCCATGAACACGACGAGCAGCACCATCGCGGCCAACGTCGTGGGCATCCGCGTGACCCCCCTGGCCGACGCCATCTCCGCGCAGGCCAAAGCCTTGCGTGACCAGGGCGCCAAGCTGGTCATCGTCGCGGCTCACGCCGGCGGCGACTGCGCCAAGCACGACCTCCCCACCGACCTGTCGAGCTGCGACCCCGCCGCCGAGATCTTCGACGTCGCGAGGGCCTTACCCCCGGGCACGGTGCAGGCCATTGTCGCGGGTCATACCCACAAGGCCATTGCGCACGAGGTCGCCGGCATCCCCATCATCCAGTCGAGCTCCTACGGAACCGCCCTGGGCCGCGTCGATTTCGTGGTGGACGCCAAGACCGGCAAGGTATTGCGCACAAAGATCCACCCGCCCACGCCGCTCGCCCCTGGTGCCATGTTCGAGGGCACCGCCATCGAGCCCGCACCGGACGTACAAGCCGCGGTCGCCCCCGCCATCGAGCAAGCGCGCGAGCGCCGCGCCGAGAGCCTGTCCGCCACGCTCACCGGCGTGTTTCCGGCCAAATACCGCGACGAATCCGCGCTCGGCAACCTGATCACCAGCCTCCTCCTCGACGTCGAGCCCAAAGCCGACATCGCCATTGCCAACGGCGGCGGCCTGCGCACCGACCTCCCGCCGGGGCTCCTCCTTTACGGTGCCCTCTACGACACCCTCCCGTTCGACAACCGCATTGCCACCCTCAGCATGACCGGCGCGGCGCTGCGCGAGAACTTCGTGCGCAACCTCACCGGCAAGGGCGGCATCCTCTCCATTGCAGGCGCCCGCGTCACGGGCCGCTGCGACGCCGGCAAGCTCGCGGTCGACATCGTCCTCACCGGCAAAAAGAAGCCCGAGCGCAAGCTCGCCGACAAGGACCGCGTCGTCATCGTCACCAACGAGTTCCTCGCCACCGGTGGCGACAACTTCGGCCCCGGCGATCAGGTCACCATGGAGGACAGGGGCCTCCCGTTCCGCGACCCGGTGGCGACCACGCTCAAAAAACGCGGCGGCACCCTCAAGCCCGAAGAGTGGTTCAACCCCCTGAAGCCGAGGATCAAGCTGCCCGGCCCCATCGGTGCCACCATCTGCGGGCCTTGAGGGACGACTACGGCACGACGATCCAGTTCGAGCCGCCGTTGTTGTCCCAGAACTCGTACAGCGCCGCGCCGTTCACGGTGCCGTGACGGTAAACGACCGCATACTGGAAGCTCTGCACGTTGCTGGCCGCGATGTTCACGTCCACTTCCCAGCGCTCGTAGTCGTTGCCCTGGTCCTCGACCCAGTGCCATTGATTCTGCCCCCCGCCCATGTTCATCCAGTTTGTCGTCTGCCAGTTGTCGGTGGTCCACACCATGGCCACCTGCTTGTCGAAGTCGATGTCGGCGAGCCGCACCGACACGGTCCCCTGCACCCCCTGCGCCGTCACCGCGACATTGGTGTATTGCCACATGTGTGAGATGGCCGCGGTGCTCGACCCGATCGCCACCGGGTGCAGCTCCGCGCTGTTGTCGTCGAAGTACGTGTGCCCCAGCCCGTCCTGGTACCACGCATTGAACGCGATGATGTTCTGCGACGACCGCAGGCGAACCTTGACGTGCCACTCTTCATCCCCGTTGCCCCACGTCGAGAAGTAGGTCCCCGTCGCGGTGGTCAGGTCATTGGTCCCCGGCGCGCGATACACCACGCCAACACGCTTCTGATCCAGATTGGCGCCCGCCACCGGCTTCACGCGCAGCTTGATGAACAGGTCGATCCCCTGGCACCCGAAGCGGCTCCCACAGTCCGTGTAGTACCACCACTTCTCATTGTAGTAGCTCACCATGGTCGGGTTGCGCTGCCCCTGCTGCTGCGCCCAGTCCGTCCCGCCATTGCCGATCACGGCATCCTGCGTCTCCCCGACGTCCTCCGACTCCTCGCTCTCCACGGGCGACTCGATGCACCCCGCGAACAGCGGCGCGACCGACATCGTCATCGCGCCGACGAGCGTCCCCGTGCGAACCAGCCGCACCACACGCCCGTCGAGCTGCCCGAGCACCCTCTCGAGGGCAGCCATGAAACCAGGCGAAGAAGCAGGCGACCCAAACGAACGAACGGGAGGCTTTTGCATGGCAGACTGCCCTGAAGCACGAGCGGTGCCACATCGGGAGCGCGTGCGATGGAGGCTTTGGCTCGCCAGGTGCGACATCACCGGGGCAGCAGTGGCCGGTGTCGCAACGGAGGGGCGCGACGCCCGAGGGGCGCTTGCGACGAAACCCGGCCACCACCTACTCGATGGACACGTTGACCGCAGCGGCAATGGGCAACCGCCTCTTCTGCGCGCGAATCAATGCCTCGACGTGGCCGAAGAGACGAGACCACGATTCCATGAACACCTTTCCTTCGACGAGATAGACGAGCACCTCCGCCTCCGCCCGAAGCCGGCTTCTGGACCCGATCGAGACGTAGTGGTGCAGCGTGAGCGCCGCGAAATAGATGGCTTTCAGCCGTGCGAGGGCTCGCAAACAACGCCATTGCAGGCAAGAACCGTCGAACCGGTGTGCCGCTGTCCGCTACCGGCCTACATCGGCAAACGCCAGGCCGTATGGGGGTCGACTCCCCCTGTGATTCATTGAAAGTAGCATTGAAAACGCTTGCCTCGGGCTGCCCGAGGTGGGTAGATGGCGCCGTGGGTGCCAAGCGCGTGATCTGGCATGTTGGCTTCGAGCGGATCCTTCTCCGTCACGGCCCCCGCTCCTTCGAGGTTCGCTCCGAGGTCCTGCTCTCTGACGAACCGCCTCGCCTCGATTATCTGCTCCTGCGAAAGCTGGCCGGCGAAGGCGAAATGCTCGATGACAGCGCCGAGACCCTGCGCCGACTCTGGCCGATGCTCCCCCGCGTGTCGGTGGTTGAATACAAGAGCCCGAGCCATCCCTACCGCGCCGGTCATCTCGACCGACTCTGGAGCTACGTCCACGCCTACTTCGCCGGCCAGCGCGCCCTGCCGCGCCATCGCGCCGACGGAACCGCCATCGCACCCGGCGCCGACGGCGCCCCCACGGTGCTCGCGCGCGGGGACCTCTGCGCTGTCCTGGTCGTGCCCGGCCGCACGCCCAGCCTGGACGCGGACGTGGAGAGCATGGGCCTTTCCTGGGAGGACCGCGGCAGCGGCTACTGGCGGGCGAACGGCGGCATGTTCACCCTGTTCGTGGTCGAGATCGACGTCGTGGGACCGGCCGAGAGCGACGAGTTGCTATACTCGCTGGGCCACGGCAAACTGGCCACGGCCGCAGCCCGCTGGTTCTGGATGGAGCTCGTGGGATCAAAGGAGGCAGCGATGAGCAACCAGGACATGGAAGGTTACGACGAGCTACTGCAAAAGTTGCTCGAAAAACTGCCGCCCGAGCAGCGCCTCGCCGGTCTGCCGCCCGAGCAGCGCCTGGCCGGTCTGGCGCCCGAGCAGCGCCTGGCCGGTCTGGCGCCCGAGCAGCGCCTGACCGGCCTCGACCGCGACCACCAGGCGCTGGCTCTGCCCGTAGAAGTATTGCGCCTGCTGCCGGAGGAGTATCTGCGCTCGCTCGGACCCGAGATTCAGGCCGAGCTTCGCCGGCGCCTCAAGCTCAGCGATCACTGACGTACCGGCCGCCCCCCGCTTCTGCCGGCGGGGCTCTCTCCCACCTATCGGTGGTGGTCGCGCTGGTCCGCGAGCTCCGGGCATGCTCCACGGATCCCTCCAACGCGACCACCCTCGTCATTGCGCGGATCGATTGCCCACCGGTGCCAGTCTCACCACCAGTCTCGTCCTGGCCGTCGGGGCCACCGCTCGCGCCGGCATCACCGCTGGTGGCCGACGCCTGCTTCTTCGGCCGGCCCACGGTTGGACGCGCCGCCGAGAAGAGCGACGGAAATCGCTCGTCCCGCGCCCGGATCGTTACGGAAGAGCCAGAGCCCGGCCGCCCGCACCTCGTTGGATCCCGCTGGAGCAGCGGTTGGTTTACAGGCAACCGTGCGTCCCTGCGCTCACCCCGAGCGTTGCAAACAGTACCCCTGCCGGGAGTCGAACCCGGGGCGTCGAGCTTCGGAGGCTCGCGTCTCGTCCAAGAGTCAGAGGTAGAAAGTGGGCGCTCTTAGCCAGCGCCCGTCGAGCTGGTCTCCCTGCGAGGAGTCGAACCTCGTCAACCGGCTTCGTAGACCGGTGCCCTATCCTCAGGGTCAAGGAGAGAAGTGCCATCCACCCGAGCAGGTGGGCAGATGGCGAACGGTGGCGTCCCCAGCGGGATTCAAACCCGCGTATTCTGATTGAAAATCAGAGGGCCTGGGCCGTCTAGCCGATGGGGACGAGCAGCGAGAGTGTCGGGTAGGGCAGGTGGAGAGCCGACCGGGAATCGGACCCGGCACCACGGTTTTGCAGACCCTGTTCCTCTCCAGAGGTCCGGCTCGGAAACGGTTCCATGGCCGGCTGCGACGGCCATGGAACCCGGTTCACAACGAACATCAAAAAATCGAGCGGTGGGAGAGAATCGAGCTCTCGTCTCGAGCTTGGCACGCTCGTGCTCTACCATTGAGCGAACACCGCAGTCAGGCGAGCAAAGGTCACCGTGGGCTGATTATCGTTCAGATTTTGAGTCTGGATAACCCACGAGCTTCGGCTCACCCGGTGGAACGACGGGGAGTTGCACCCCGATAGCTACTTTGCAAGAGTAGGGTCCTCCTGCTCTACGACCGTCCCGTCATCATCGGACACGAGCACGCACAATGATGTATCGACAGACGGTACTCGGCGGGCAAAAGAACACCAGTCGCGATCAGGCCGAGCTGGCCAGGGAGACGCCGCAATTTGCCGCGTATCCACAGGTCAGTGACGGGAGATCTCGACGGGTGGTCCATGTGAGCTGGGAATTCCGTACCGCGGATGTCTCCTCGGCACGGTTCAAGGATTTGAACCCTGGTTATACCGATAACCCAGCCCTTCCGGCCCGACGGCGCCCCTGAGGAGGATCGAACTCGCTCTCACCTGATCGACAATCAGGCTGCCTCACCAGATGCATACGAGGGCAAACGTGCGCTGCGTCCCCCGCAGCGTGTGTCATTACAATCGCACTCTATGACGCTTCAGTCAATGATTTGGTTCAAACTATTTTCGCCCCGGCCCTCTTTTCTTTCGTCTCTCAGTCTCGTCTCTCGCTGTCGTCTCTTGCTATCGAGTCGGTAATCCCCCCCGGACGAGCTGGCGGAGCTCGTCCTCTTGTGTTGTACGTCGCGTCGCGGGTCGCGTCCCACATGGCATGGCGCGGTCGAGCGGCGGATTGCGTGGCGCGCGGCCGTGTCATCCGCGGGTGAAGTCCGCCATCACCTGCGGGGCGGAGGCGTCGAAGCCGACGACGTCGAGCATGCCGGCGTCGGTGGGATCGGCGAGGGTGAAGCCCGTCGAGGTCATTGCGACCACGATGAGCTTGGCTGGGCGGGCCATTTTCTGGCGGTATTCGCGCAGGGCCTGGAAGGGCTGGATGGCTCCGGCCCAGGTCTCGTTGTCGGTGTAGATGACGAACGTGTCGACCGGGACCTTGTTCTCACGGGCCCAGATCATGGGAAGCGCGCAGTCGGTGCCCCCGAAGGGGAGACCGTGCACGGTCCGCAGGACGTCGTCGAGTCGCTGCTTCGGCGAGAGTGGCAGAGGGGTGATGCCGGAGACACCACCGCCCCACTGTCCGCCGTAGCCGTTGGGGGCCGCGGTGAAGGCGACCACCGCGAATTCGGGCTCGACCCGCGCGGTGGCCATGGCCATGGCGGCCGTGGCAATGCGTGGGGTGAGGCCCGGAACGCCGGAGATGGCGCCGGCATTCATGGAGCTGGAGACGTCGAGCGCCAGCAAGTGCTTCTTTCCGGTGGGCTCGATGTTGTCGAAGGCGAGGTGGAAGGCCTCGTTCAGGGCATCGACGATCTCGCGGACCGGCGTCCACGTGAGGGCGTTTGCCCGGCGTCGTGCGCGCTCGCCGTGGCCCTGTTCGTACACCTCGAGCGCCGAGAGGACGGCGATCGGGTGAATGCGTGCGCGCGTGAGCCGGCCCTGTTCGGTCAGCCGCTGGCACACCAGCTTGGAGGCGCTGCTCATGGGAGCGAGGAGACCGAGGCTCGTCATCTTGCCGAGGTTCCGGAGCAGGGCTCCTGGGGGCATGTCGGGCAGCAGGGCCGCCCAGATGTCGGGGTCGTTCTTCCACTCGGTGAGCAGCATTTCGTGGGTGAAGCGGTGATCGCGAATCATTGCGATGACGCGCTTCTTGTCGGTCATTGTGCGGAGCTCGCCGTAGGCCCGGACGAAGGCGGGCAGGGCCTGCGGATCGAGGGGCTTGCCCCGAGGGGTCTCCTTCGACAGGGCACCTTCGCCGCCGATGATCCAGCGGTAGAGGGCGTCGTGCTCGGGAGTCTTGGCCTTGGGGTGCGCGAGGCGGAGCAGGTCGCGGTGGCAAAAGCCGTCGCGCTCGCGGTACTTGACGGCCTGGTAGGCGACCCGCGAGGCGGGCATGTCGTTGTACCAGCCCGCAATGGCGGTGCGCAGGCCGCGGCCCCATTTGCGGAAGCCTTCCACGTCGCGGACGAAATGGAAGAGGTCCGTACCGGTGCGGCAGACGCGCGGAAGCGCTGCCAGGGCGGCGCGCCGGGTCTCGAGGTTGGCGTCGCCCGCGGCCATTGCCAGGGCGAAGATTGCCGTGTCGTTCCTGGGTGCGCGGCCCGACTCGCTGGTGGCGACGATGCGCGCGACGGTGCGCATTCCGTCCTCGCCGAGGCACTCGGCAATGGTCTTGGCGTTGTCGCGGGTGAGCTCGCGCTCCTTTGCGTAGTAGGTGCCGCCCTCGGCGCCGAGGATCAGCCAGCGGTCGAGCCTGGCCCACTTGTCCACGGCGAAGACGTAGCCGCCTTCGCTGTTCATGACCTGGTCGGCCCGCGCCCTCTCCGTTTGGGTGGTGAAGAGCGAGGTGAAGTGCTTGATGTAGTTGGTCACGGTGGCCTCCTTTCGGCCCGCGAGCGGGCAAAATTGGTTCTTTCGAGAGCTCTCCGGCTCATCCGGAGCAGATCTCTGCATCGAGTCTTCGAGGGGTGCGGCTCCAGCGTCGATCGCTGTCGCGCGTCCTTCGTTGTCGTGTTTTTTGAGTCTTCGAGGGGTGCAGCTCCAGCGTCGATGGCTGTCGCGCGTCCCTCGTCGTCGCGTTTTTTGAGTCTTCGAGGGGTGCGGCTCCAGCGTCGATGGCTGTCGCGCGTCCCTCGTCGTCGCGTTTTCGAGTCTTCGAGGGGTGCGGCTCCAGCGTCGATCGCTGTCACGCGTCCCTCGATGTCACGTCTTCGGTTGTCACAGAGCGGTGTGCGGCATTCCGGACAAGGGCAGACCCGAGAGGGATCGAACCTCCGACTCCCTGCTTAGAAGGCAGGTGCTCTTCCGATTGAGCTACGGGTCCATTCGCACGTTGCAATGCGGCGCTCCTCCAGGCGCTGGTGCACGCACGGGCGATCGCGTCCCTGTCCTGCCTCCCGCAGAAAGGGCGGTATTGCTATGGCGATACTCCTCTTTCCATGGCGCGACTCCCGGTGAAGGCCACGCGGGACACACTCCTCCTGATGCGCGAGCCCGGTGAGGGCGCGCGGTGCGGCTCGGTTCAATACATGGCGTTCCCGGATGCCGGGAACGTGGACGAAATCATCCCGATGCGGCGCGATTCCAGCAATGGAGCGCGCTGATCGATCCGGCCGAATGCGTCACGAACCCGGACGCGGGCTCGTGGACAAACCTATCCCCCTTGCGCGCCGATTCCAATGAACAGGCGTGCGGAACCACCTTTCCAGGCGCGTTCGCACGCGCGAGGACTCTTATTGCTCCGGCCGGACCGGGACCCCAGAAACGCCAAAGGCCGCCCGGGTTTCCCGAGGCGGCCTTCGCTGTTTCGTCTATAAAGACGCGCGAATTGCCGCCTAGGCGCTATCCTCTCCGCCGAGCCGCCGCGAACCGCGCGGGGCGCGACAGGCGGACGAAACGAGCGAGGCTAGCGAATCACGGGAAACACACAAAACGAAGGCCGGAAGCTCGGCATGATAGCTCCTACCCAGGACACACACCGGCGCCGTCGCTTGCGGCGACAGTCTGCGGGTGGATGAATTGGGTCGGCGGAACATCACGAATCTCCAGGTAGGGTGTTCATTACGATCTTCGGACCCCTCTCGCAAGAAAAAAAATGGGTTCGATGGAGAAAAAAAGATGTGGCCGCTCGGCGCTCGGGAAGTGATTTTGGCATGTGGGGGGCACTGCGACCTCGCCTCTTTTGATGGGGTCTCCATCGGGGGCGCCACGAGCCTCCTCCGTGAGCTGGTCGTGGGCGACCTGTTCGTGGCGCTCTCATTCGCCGACGCCGACGCGCACGCGTGGGTGGAAGAGGCGCTGTCGCGCGGCGCCGCCATTGCGTCGGTCTCGGAGCGGTGGGGCGGGCTCTCCGCTCTGTCGCCGGCGCTCCGGGCGCGCTGCGTGACAGTGATCGACGTGCTCGCCTCGTTCCGCAAGCTGGCAGCGGTGTTCCGGGCGCGGCTGCCGTATCCGGTGGTGGCCGTCGCCGGCAGCAATGGAAAGACCACGACCAAGGAGATGTTGTGTGCGCTGCTGTCCGGGCCGGGCCATCGCGTGGTGAAGACGCCGGGCACGGACAATGGCTTCGTGGGGCTGCCCCGGACGTTGTGCTCGCGGGAGCACCACAGGGATGCCGCGCCAGACGCGCTGGTGCTGGAGATCGGTATCGACGCCCGGGGGGCAATGCAAGAGCACGCTCGGATGGTGGCGCCCGACATGGTCGTGATGACGGCGCTGGGGCCGGAGCATCTGGACGGTCTGGGGGACGAGGCGACTGCCGTGGAGGAAGAGCTGCGGCTGTTCGACGAGGCGCCGGGCGCGCGGCGCGTGGTTCATTGGGGAGATCCGGAGATAGAGAGGCGGGCTGGTAACGAGAAGCGGGCGGGCATCGAGAGTTGGACCGGCATTGAGGATCAGTGTGTCATTGAGAGCAGGGGAGGCACAGAGGGGCAGGGTGTGATTGGGAGTCGCAGTGGAATAGAGGAGCAGGGTGTCATTGGGAGTCGCAGTAGAATAGAGGAGCGAGGTGGCATCGAGCATCGAGGCGGCATCGTTCGGGACGGGGATGTCGCCGTCGTGAGCGAGGTGGAGTGGGCGGCTGGGGCCGCGTTGCCGCCCCGGGGGGCAGTGCTCGTGTACCGCTCGGTATCGAGTGGGGAGGCGAGTGAGCTGACCGTGAGGTGGTATCCGGAGGGTGGGCGGAGAGGGCTGGAGCGCTCGGGATGGGAGCCCGCGTGGGAAGGGGACCTGCACATTCCAATGCCCGGGCGTCACAATGCAGGGAATGCCGCGCTGGCCGTGGCGGCCGCGCTGGCGCTGGGGCGTGCCGGGCCCGAGATGTTGCTCGGCTGGCAGACGTTCGAGCCGCCGCCGTGGCGGTCGCGCATCGTGCCGCTGGTGCGTGGGGCAATACTCTACGATGATTGTTTCAATGCGAGCCCGCTCAGCATGAGGGCGGCTTTCTCGGCGCTCGAGGATCCGGCGTGGGCTGGCAGGCCCAGGATCGCGGTCCTCGGTGACATGCTGGACCTCGGGGCCGAGTCATTGCAATGGCATCTGGAGCTGGCCGGAGCCCTGGAGGCGATGGAGGGGGTGCAGCTCTTCCTGTTCGGGCGAGCCATGGAAGCGCTGGGGGAGCGGCTGCGGGCGGCCGGGCACGGGGACAAGGTGCGGCGCGCGGTGCCCGGCGGCGATCCGGTGGCGCTGGTCTCGGACTCGAGGCTGCCGGACAATGCGATTGTGCTCGTGAAGGGCAGTCGTGGAATGCGCATGGAGCGGGTCACTCGCCATCTGGAGGAGCGCTGGGGGCGCGAGAGTGCGTCCGGAGAAGGCGTTTCCTGCGAAGGCGCGTCTCCCGAAGGTGTTCCCCGAAGGAGCGCCGTCCGAGAAGGCGATCCCCGCGAAACGGTTACCCGCGAAAGCGTTCCTCGCGAAAGCGTTTGCCGGGAGGGCGTGTCCGGGGATGGCCGCGCGCTGTGGGCGGGTGTGGCGACGGTGGCTGTGACGGGGTCGTATGGAGTGGAGTCCGTGGTGACCAGGGTGATCACGGCGCTCGGGTGTTTCGGTTCAGATGTGGTGCGGTTTGGGGCTGCCGGGGCTTTTTTTGACGGCGAGCGGGTGGCTGTCGGCCCGGGAGAGGAGGGGTGGGCGGAGCTGTCGCGCCGGTGTGCTGCTCGGGGCCGGATGTTTGCCGTCGCCGAAGTGCACCACGAGCGCTTGCTCATGCTGGGCGGCGGACATGAGCTCGCAGTGGCGGTGTTCACCGGGCTCTCGGAGGAGGATTTGCCGGAAGGGGGCGACGCCGAGCGCCATCTCGCGGAGAAAGCGCAGCTCTTCGTGGGGCGGTGCGGGCCGCGGGCGGTCGTGCTCAACGCCGACGATCCGGCGTCCGAGCTGCTGGCGGAGGTGCTGGCGCCGGGCGTGCGTGTGCTCCGCTATGGCACTCTCGGTGTCGCGCACGGGCCTGTCGATCTGCTCGCGACTTCCGTGGAGCGCACCGCACGAGGAACGTCGATCCGGCTCACGGTCTCTCCGGAGCTTCGAGATGTGATGAACGGGCTCGCGGCTTCTCCCGAGCTTCGAGACTCGATGAATCGGCTCACGGCCTCTCCGGAGCTCACTGACTCGACGGTGCGGCTAGCGGGCTCTTCGGAGCTCGCTGGCTCTCCGGGGCTTCCAGAATGGGTTGAGCTCGCGGACGACGATCCGCCCGCGGCGCACGCGGTGATGGCCGCGATCCTGGTGGTGCTGGCACTCGGTGGTTCGATGCAGAGAGCGGCCGAGATGGTGGCGGGCTGTGAGCGGTGAGGCAGCGGGGACAGCAGCGGACTTTTTGAAAAATGCTTCGGGATTCGGCGCCGCAAAAAGACGCACGTGACTTGCCCCGACGTGATACGGTGCGCGGATTCAGCATGAAAACCGGAATTGTCAAGTTCTTCAATGACGCAAAAGGCTTCGGATTCATTCGCGACGACGCGGACGGCAACGAGCTCTTCGTTCACCTGACGGGTCTCATCGACCGGGTGATCCAAAACGACAAGGTGTCTTTCGACGTGATCGAAGGTCGCAAAGGGCCGAACGCCATTAACGTCAAGAAGATCTAACTTCCGGTGATTTCCGCACGCCGGGTGTGAGCTTCACAGCCTGGCCAGCCCGCCTCCGCGTCGCTTCCTTTCACTCCCTATTCTCGAAAGGCCTCCCGCTCGTCGCGGGTTGGGCGGAGACGCGCGCGCTCCTGGCGAATCGGTGTGACGTGGCAGCGCGGTGGTGTCGGCGCTGCGGGGCCTGCGTTCGTGGCACGAAGCCGTGCTAGACGAGTGGGTGATGGACACAGAGCCCGACGCCTCGGCTGTGACCGAGTCCGTGCGCGATCCAGCGGTGGACGATCCGCGGCGTGCGCCGGTGGAAGTGAACCGTGAGCAGCCTGCGGAGGCCGGCGCGGCTGCGGTGTCTCTTGCGGAAACGGACGTGACGGCAGCGCCCGTCGCGGAGGACGGCGCGGCAGAAGCCCCGCTCGCGCTCATCGAAGCGAACCGCGAGCCGTCCGTGCTCACCGAGACCGAGCCTGCTCCCCGGGTCGAACAGACCGAGGATGTGCCGCCGGTCGAGGTGAACGATGTTGGTTTGGCGGCGGCTGCGGCGGCTGCGGCTCTCGGTCGCGCCGCCGAGGTGCCGGCGAAGGCCGACGCCCCGACGAATCCCGCGCTTCCTGCCGGGACGGATCCGCCGGCTCGGCAGCGTGCGGCGGGGCCCACGGTGGTCACGAAGCCCAGACCCGAGCCGCGGCGGAAGCGACGGTGGGTTCGAGGGGTGGCGGTGTTCTTTGGGGTGTTGATCGGCGTGGCGATCGTCGTCGTGCTGATCGCGCCGGGCTATCTGCGGGGGCGCGTCGTGGACGAGGCGCGGGCGCGTGGGATCTTGCTGTCGTTTGGTGCCGCGGACTTCGACTTTTCGCGGATCGATCTGCGCGACGTGAAGGTGTCGCTGGCGGGCGTGAGCGATTTCGAGGCCAGCGCGACGGTGATCGAGGTCGATATCGAGGAGTGGGAGCCGCGGGCCATCCGGGCGGGCGGGCTCACCATGGCGCTGTCCGGGACGGACGTGATCAGCGCGCTCGGGGCGTGGAAGACGGCGCACCCGACGGCGCTGGTGGCGCCGGTTCGCGGGGTGGACGCCCACGTGGAATGGCGCCTCGTGAAGGGGACGGAGGCGACGCTGGTGCTCGATCGGGCGCGCGTCGCGATCGACCCTGAAAAGGGCTCGATCGATGCCATCAGCGCGCGGGTCGCCGGGCGTGACGCCGGGCCCGTGAAGGTGGCGTGGACGATGCCGGCGGAGGGGTTCGTGGTCGAGATTCAACCCCTTTCGCCGCCGCTCTCGGCAATTCACGCGGAGGTACGCTCGGCGAAGGAGGGGGCGCGGATCAAGCTGGTTCTGGAGCGCACGCCGCTCGCCCCGCTGCAGGCTGCGCTCGGGTTGCCGAAGGGCGCAGAGGGGATTGTCGCCGACGGGGAGGTCGAGATGCCGCTGCCGTCGCTCGAGCATCCGGCGCCCATCGACGGCACGCTTCAAATGACGGTGAAGGGCTTCGTGCCGCCGCACCCGCGCGATCTCGATGGCATCCTGTTCGGGGACACGACGGCGGTGCGCTCGAAGTTCTTGCTCGCCGCCGATCTGAGCTCGGCCAGGCTCACGGGGGTGACGGTCGAGGCCGGAGCGCTGGCGCTGACGGGGACGGGCGACGTGGTGCGCGAGGGCTTCGATGCGCGGGTCTCGATGAAGCTGAAGGGATCCATCCCGTGCACGATGCTGGCGACGTCGGCGGCGGTGGCGCGGCTCGGCCGTGACTGGGGCGGGCTGGCAGGTGGGCTGCTCGGGGGAGCGCTCAAGGGCAACGTGGGTGTCCATCTGTCGATCGAGGCGAAGGCCAGCGACATCAAGAGCGCGAAGATCGTCCACAGCGCGAGCATCGGGTGCAAGGTGGCCATTCCCGGGCTGCCGGAGATCGTCATTCGCTGAGCGGCGAACCGCAAGATTCACGCAATCGGCGTATGCAATGGTCCGGTGGCGTGGCGCAGGACGATGGTTCTGGATCGCGGCGGAGAGTCGTGACAGTCATGAGGGTATGAATCAGCCGTCCGAGCTCACCGGCACCATCGTTCCGCTCGTCACGCCGTTCACGCCCGACGAGTCGTTCGACAAGGCCGGCATGGACCGGCTGGTGGACTACGTGCTCCGCGAGGGGGCCGACGGGGTGATCCCGACGGCGCTGACGGGGGAGGGGCCGCTGCTCACGGCGCAGGAGACGCTGGTGGTCTGGGACGCGGTGTTCGAGCGCATCGCGGGGAGAGTGCCGGTGATCGCGACGGTGATCACCTCGACGACGAAGATGGCAGTCCAGCTGGTGCGCGAGGCCGAGGCGCGGGGGGCCGCCGCCGTGATGGTGACTCCCATTTTGCCGGAGCTTTACGCCGGCCGCTCGCACGACGACGTGGTTCGTTTCTATGAAGAGGTGGCGGGCGAGACCTCGCTGCCCATCCTGCTGTTCAACTACCCCTCCCTGACGGGCATCGACTTCGTGCCGCCGCTCGTGGAGCGGCTCGCGGCCATTCCCAGCGTCCGCTACATCAAGGAGAGCACCGGCGACATTCGACGGGTACACGGGATTCAGCGCCTGCTCGGGGACCGCATCTCGGTGGTGTGCGGGGCGCCGAACGTCGCGCTGGAGTCGCTGGCGCTGGGCTGTCGCACGTGGATCACCGGGATCATGAACGTGGCGCCGAAGAGCGCGCAGCAGCTCGTGCGGGCGGTGTCGGAGCTGTCGGATCTGAAGCTGGCGCGGCGGATCTATTACCGGCAGATCTTGCCGACGGTGGATATCCTCGCGCGGAACCTCAACCCGACGGGCACCATCAAGGCGGGAGTCTGCGCCCGCGGGGTCGACGTCGGGGTGCCGCGGCGGCCGGGTCATTCGGTGTCGGACGAAGACCGGCTGTTCGTGGAGAAGGTGGTGCGCGACATCGAGCAAGAAGAGGCGCTCGCGGAGGGGATCATCAATGCGAAGGTGCTGGCGGCGGGGCTCGGGCTGCAGCCCTGGTGAGGGGGGCTGAGCTCTCCAGGGAGAGCGGCGATCGCGTGTTGAACCGCCCTGGCAGACCGGAGGTAGGGTAGGCTAATAACCCTTTTTGGCGATCAGGCGGGCGGTGCGCTCGATTTCCATGGTCGAGGCGGTGACGATGGCCATGGCGGTGTGGTCGCGGGTGCGGACGACGCGGAGCTCGGCGTAAGTCTCGTCGGGGAGGCGGTCTTCGCTCGGCGGCTTGGGCGTGGCGTCGATCTCGGCGGGGCGGTCGTCCTCGACGAGGGCGCGCTTGGTGGCCATCTGGCCGGCGTTCGTGAGGGTCCTCTGCCAGCCGTCGCCGCGGCGAATGGCAAAGAAGCGCATCCCGGGTTGGACGCCCTCTTTCTCGCCTTTATCAATGAAAACGACCTGGTGCTGGCCGTACATTTGGTAAGGATAGATGGACGCGAGGATGACCGCCTCGAGGTCCACGTCGCTGGTCGTGGGGGCCACGACATCGAACCTGCGGCCTACCGGGCCGACCCTGGCGCCGCGCTCGATGACGTCGAGCGACTCGAGGATCTTCGCCCGGACCGTGCGGGTCTTGAGGTTGATGCGCTCGACCTTGGCGGTCCCGCGAATGGAGACGAGGAGGCCTCTGGCGTCGCCGCTGCCGACCTTGCGGAGGGGTTTCCAGATGGTCAGAAGCTGGCCGACGGCGACGTCGTGATCGTCCCCGATCTGGATGTAGACGTCGTCGTTCTCGCTCAGGAGCATCTGGTCGTCGGGGCTGCCCTGGACCTCGCCCCAGTCGTCGTCCTTGCGGTCGTCGACCCAGCCGACGTCGCGCAGGAAGATGGTGCCCGGGGCGACTCTGGCCCTCTGTGCGTTGAAGCCGAGACCGATGTTGCCGAGCGTCGCCGGGCCGGCCTCGCGCAGCTTCAGGCGATCGCCGGGGTAGATCCAGTGAGGGTTGAGGATCTGCGGGTTGGTGGCCCAGACGCGCGGCCAGAAATAGGGGTTCTGGTAATAGCGGGACGAGAGGTCCCAGAGGGTGTCGCCGCGCCGCACCGTGTGGGTCTCGGGCACGTATTGGCCCTCGACGACGTAGGTGCCATTGGCGCCGCCGCGGACGCTGGGGGCGCCGGGCTTGGTCCCGAGGTCGAAGCCGTCGCTGGCGCGCGAGGTGTCCGACGAGCTGCGCGACGACGAGGGCAGGTGACCGTCGAGGTTGGTGCCGGGGGCCGGCAGGCCCGGAATGTAGAGCTGTGAGGGGCCGGAGCCGGCGCCGGGATTGGAGGGGACGGGCGTGCCCGTCGGGCCGGTGCCGTCGTCCGGAGACGGGCCCGGCTCCTGGGCGAGCGCAGGCGAGGCGATCGCCACGAGGACCACCGTCGTGGCGACCGTGGTGGCGAGCCTCGTGAAGAGAGTGCAAGCGCGGAAGGTGTGGCTCATGGCGTGGGCAGGGTGGCTGTCTTGGGGCGGTCGGGCTTGTCGGCCTTCTTCGGGGTCTTGGGGCTCTTCTTCGCAGCGGGATCGGCGAGGCCTGGGCGGGTGGTGCCGCCGGGGCCGGCTTGCTCGGAGACGATGGTGCCATTGGCGCCGGAGCGCAGGACGGTGCGCGGGCCGTCGGCGTCGACGTCGCCGTCCCCGTCCTCGGCGATGGCGTCGTCGATGGAGGGGCCGAGTCGGACGACGTCGAGGGCGGGCCGGTCGTCGGCGACGGGCTTGCCCGCGGGCACCGCCGCGGTCGGCTCGGCGGGCTTGTCGACGGTCTCGGCAGGGGGCGCCGGGCGCTTGCCGCGCTCGAGCGCCGCGAGCCGCTCGTCGTGCGCGGCCTGCTGGGCGCGGAGCTTCGAGATCTCGGCCGTGAGGGCCGACAGCTCCTTCGAGGTGGCGTCGCGCGCTTCGCCGCCGCAACCCGCGAGGGCGACGAGCGCAGCGAGCGCAAATCCCGGAAGCGAACAGGTGGCCCGCATACCGGAGTCATCGTACTCATCTCGCCAAACCGGGCCAAATCGGTGGCCAAGAAAGTTGCGCTGCGACGGTTGCGAGAGGGCCGTTCGCGCGGAGATTTTTCGCGCTCGGTGGGGGAGCGGGCGAAGGCGACTGTGGTAGGGTCGCGCGCGTTCGGAGCGGCGCGAGGAACGGCGAAACGGTGAAACGTCGAAACGTCGCGCTGCCCCCCCTTCAAGCTGAGAGGCACCCGTGCGCAAACCATCTGCTTCATTTGTTCTTGCTTCGTTCGTGGCCGTTTCGGCGTTCATGGGCTCCGTCGTCTCGTCCACGGGTTGCGGCGGCAGCGGCGGCGCCGGCGGCAGCGGTGGCGGCGGCGGCACGGGCGGCAGCGGCGGCTCGGAGGTGGGCGCGTGCTTCGACTACAGCCAGTTCGACGGCACCACGCCCGCCGTCAGCTTCAAGACCGACGTCCTGCCGATCTTCCAGCTCTCGTGCGGCGCGTCGGCGAGCTGCCACGGCGACCCCGGGGCACCGTTCGACAATCGGCCGTTCTTCGGTCTGAAGAAGGGCGACCCGATGACGGACGATCAGATCGCGAGCATCTTCAAGGGCATCGTCGGCGTGAGCTCGTTCTACGAACCGGGCATGAGCATCGTCAAGGCAGGCGACGCCGAGAACAGCTTCCTGATGTACAAACTGGACGACCAGCTCACCTGCGAGAAGCTGGAGTGCTCGATGACCAAGGACTGCGGCGTGCGCATGCCGCAGGCCAACGCGACGCTGGGGGAGACCGAGCGCGACACGGTGCGGCGCTGGATCACCCAGGGAGCGCTGAACAATTGATCGGGCGGCTGTCGGGCCGTGTCGTGGACGAGGCGGCGGACGGCTCGGTCGTCCTCGACGTCCACGGCGTCGGTTACGATGTCGTGCTGCCGATCGGCTCGCTCGGTCGCCTGCTCGCCGGCGCGGGCCTGCGATCGAGCGCCGAGGCCGACGTCGCGGTCTTCGTGCACACCCACGTGCGCGAGGATGCGCTGCAGCTCTTCGGGTTCGCGACGCGCGAAGATCGCGCGGCGTTTCGCGCGCTGATCGGCGTGTCGAGCATCGGTCCCAAGATCGCGATGGCGGTGCTCGGCGCGCTGCCGGGGCCCGAGCTGTCGATCACGGTGGGGCGCGGCGACGTCGTCAAGCTGACAAAGATCCCGGGCATCGGGAAGCGCACGGCGGAGCGTATCGTGCTCGAATTGAAGGACAAGCTGCCGGCCGTCGCGTCGGGGCCGCCGGAGAGCCCGGGCTCGGTCCAGGCCGCGCCGCGTGGCGGCCAGGCGGCCGTCGTCGAGCGCACGCTCGTCGAGATGGGCTTTCGTCAGGTCGAAGCGGAGCGCGCGGCGGCGGCGCTCGGCGACAAGATCGAGACGACGCCACTGCCGGAGCTCATCCGGCAGGCGCTGGCTCACCTCGTTCGATGAACGGTGCCGAGTGAACAACGCCTGTCGAAAAACGCAGCCGTCATGAAAACCATACGAACGAAGTCGACACGGGCCCCACGGCCCGCCTATGCTCCCCACGCGAGCGGCTCGGGCCATGGGCCGGCACGGGAAAAATGCGGCATGAGTCGCGCCTGTTGCCGGCGTCGGACCCGCGAGGAGGCGCGGTGATCACCTGTCCGAAGTGCTTCAAAGAGAACCAGGACCACTACAAGTTCTGCCTCGGTTGCGGCGCCGAGCTGCCGCGGGACGCCTCGCCGAAGAAGTTCGCGCCGGGCACGCCGCCGCACGGTGTCGCCGCCAAGGGCGCCGTCGCGGCCCCCGCCGCGCCGCCCATCCCGGCAGCACCTGTGGCTCCAGCGGTGCCCGTTGCTTCGGCTTCGCCGAGCGAGCCTCCGAGCGGCGTCGACGACGAGGTGACGAACATCGGGACCGGTGGCCCCGGGTTCGGCGCGCTCGCCGTGGCGCCGGTCGCCGCGGCTCCGCCGCCTGCCGCCGAGGCTGCCCCCGCGGCGGACGCCGCACCGGGAATGCTCGCCTGTCCGCAGTGCGGCCAGATCAACCCAACGACGAACAAGTTCTGCGCGTCGTGCGGCTTCAAGATGGGCAAGCCCGCGGCGGCAGTGGCCGCGGCCGCTCCGATGGCGGCCGCCCCGATCGCGGCCGCCGCCGCGGCGCCCACCGCGCAGGCGCTCGCGCTGCTCACGGCGCTTCGTGCCGACGGCTCCGAGGCGGGCTCGCACTCCCTCACGGCGGTCGTCACCACCATCGGCCGCGACACCGGCTCGATCTTCGCGGGCGACAGCTACCTGTCGCCGCGCCACGCGACGTTCACCATTCGCAGCGGCAAGGTGTTCGTGAAGGACGAGGCGTCGCTGAACGGCGTGTATCGCCGGCTCCGGCGCGACGAGCCGACGCTGATCCGCAGCGGTGACGTGTTCCGCATCGGGCAAGAGATCCTGCGCTACGAAACGCTGCAGCCGTTGCCGGCGACCCCCGACGGCGTCGAGCGGCTGGGCAGCCCGGCCAAGGGCTACGTCGGTCGCATCGCGCTGATCATCGGGCGCGACACCAGCGGCAACGCCTACCCCGTGCCCGACACCGGCATCCACATGGGCCGCGAGCGCGGCGACGTCCTCTTTCCCGAAGACGGCTACGTCTCGGGGTTGCACTGCCGGCTGTCGATCCAGAACGGTCACGCCTTCTTGACCGACCTCGGCAGCTCGAACGGCAGCTTCGTGCGGCTCGGCAGCGAGGCAGAAATTCACGATGGCGACATCATGCTGATGGGCCAGCAGCTCTTCCGCATGAACACCCTCGCCTGACACAGCCAACATGAACACTCACACGACCATCCGCGTCGTCGCCGCCGTCATCGAGCTGGACGGCCGGTATCTCATCACCCAACGCCGTCCGAACGCGGTGCTGCCGCTGCTCTGGGAGTTTCCCGGCGGCAAGGTCGAAGAGGGCGAGACCGACGCGGCGGCGCTGAGGCGCGAGGTGCGGCACCGCCTCGGCGTCGAGATCACGACGGGCCAGATGATCTCGTTCGTGAGCCACCCGTACGAGAAGTACACGGTCGACCTGTACCTCTACGAGTGCAGCATCAGCAGCGGCGATCCGGGCCCGAAGGCCGTGCACGCGTACAAGTGGGTCACCAGCGCCGAGTTCGATCAGCACCCATTCACGCCCGCCGACGAGGCGAGCATGAACAAGCTTCTCGGGCTCTGATACGCTCGACCGCGTGATACGCGCTTCTTTGCTTTGCGGGTTCGTGGGGGCCAGCACGGCGCTTTCGGCGTGCGACATCCCTGCCGCCACGTTCGACGGCAGCACGAGCGGCGACACGCTCGCGACCTCGGGCACCGGCGCAGCCGGCACGGGAGGCGTGACCACGACCAGCAGCACGCAGGTCATGCACACGACGAGCGGCAGCGGTGGAGCCGGTGGATCCGGCGGGGTCGCGACCACGACGAGCACGACCGTCGCCTCGTCGGGCGGCGGCGGAACGGGCGGGTCGTTCCCCGGCCCGCAGGTGCCCTGCACCGATTCGGGCGCGCTGTGCGCGTACGAGGACATCTGCTGCTTCCACGCGACGGACGCGGCCAAGGATCACTGCGGCGAAGCGGGCAAGTGCTGTCCCGACGTCGGGTCCGACCCGACCTGCGAGTTTCCCTACCTCTACTTCCAGTGCAACGGGCTCGAGGACTGCCCGGGCGGCAAATGTTGTGGAGAGCTCACGTTCAGCACGCTCACCTCCACGTTCTGCGGCACGGATTGCACCGGCGCCGACGAGATCCTGATGTGCAAGAGCAACGAGGGCGAGTGCGGCGGCGGCAGCTCCTGCCAGCCGGTCCTCGACGGCTACCCCGGCTACTCGTACTGCAACTGAGCGCGCGTCTCAGGCGTCGATCACGCGCCCGTCACGCGCGTGATCGCCTCGCGGAGCAGGCTCACGAGCCCGTCACGCGCGTGATCGCCTCGCGGAGCAGGCTCACGAGCTCGTCGATCTGCGGCTCGGTGATCACGAAGGCGGGCGCGACCGTCACAAGATCGCCGCTCTCGCCGTCGGCGTGACCGATGTTCGACCACAGCACGAGTCCGAGGGACTGGGCGGTTTCGACGAGGCGCTCGGCGACGCGCTGCGAGCGTGCGAACGGCCGCTTCGTGAGCTTGTCCGCCACGAGCTCGATGCCCGCGAGCATGCCGATGCCGCGCACGTCGCCGACCGCGGGTAGCTCGCGCAGCGTCGCGAGGCGGTCGTGCAGGACCTTGCCCATGGCGGCGGCGCGGGCGATCAGGCCGTGCTCCTCGATGTAGCGGACGGCCGCGACGCCGGCCGCGCAGCCCAGCGCGAAGTGCGAGAAGGTCTGCGCGTGTTTGAGGGCACCGGCGCCCTGGGCGATCACGTCGATGATCTTGCGCGGCGCGAGCACCGCCGAGAGCGGCGCGTAGCCGCCGCTGATGCCCTTGCCCATGGTGACGATGTCGGCGGTGACACCATAGTGCTCCATGGCGAGCCAGGTGCCAGTGCGTCCCGCGCCCGTCAGGACCTCGTCGGCGATGTAGAGCACCTGGTGTTTGTCGCAGATCGCTCGCACCCGGGCGTGGTAGCCGGGTCGCGGCAGGCTGGCGCCGGTCGAGGAGCCAGAGACGGGCTCGGCGATGAACGCCGCGATCTTCTCCGGCCCACGCTCCAGAATCGCGCGCTCGAGCGCGTCGCCGTCGCACACGGCGCACGGCCCCTCGCCGCCGCACGCGCAACGGTAGGCGTACGGCGCGGGGATCATCACGACGTCGGTGAGCCACGCCTGGTAGAGCTTCTTGTAGTGGCCGCGCGCCGAGGCGGAGAGCGCGAGCAGCGTGTTGCCGTGGTAGCCGGGGGTGCGCGCGATGATGGTGTCCTTGGAGAGCTTGCCGCGGATCACCCAGTACTGGCGCGCGAGCTTGAGCGCGGCCTCGACCGCCTCGGAGCCGCTGCACAGGAAGTAGGCTTTCCAGGCGTCGCCCGGCGGCATGCGCGAGGTGAGCGCCGACGCCATCTCCTCGACCGGCTCGGAGGTGAAGGCGGTGCCGTTGACGTAGGACAGGCGCGCGGCCTGCTCGCCGATCGCCCGCGCGATCTCGGGCACGCCGTGCCCCACGTTGGCGACGTAGGCGCCGCCGCACGCGTCGAGGTAGCGCTTGCCGGCGCTGTCGTGGAGGTAGACGCCGTCGCCGCGCACGATGCTCGGAAACGACCGGGTGAGGTCGCGGTAGAAGACGTCGCTCTCGGGGTAGCCGTGCGCGGAGGCCATGCGCTACCGCCTTCGCATGCGGATCACGCCGACGCCGGCCATGGGCGGGGTGGGCTCGCTCGGCGGGAGCGCGAGCACCAGGCGCTCGATGGTGGGCAGCGCGTGGGCGATGCTGCGCTCGGCCCGCAGCTCGTCGAAGGGGCGATCGAACACCAGGAGCAGCATGTAGATGGTGGCGAAGCTGCGCACCACGTACGAGAGCTCGGGGGCTCGCACGCTCTCGTGCAGGTGCTCGCCCTTGTGGAGGTTGGCCACGTGGGGCAGCGCGCGCACCGCGCCGAGAGCGTTTCGCACGAGGAGCACGCGGCGCCAGAACTCGGCGCGCTCTTCCGGGGTGAGCACCTGGCTCGCGTGATCTTCGCCGTCCGCGTCGCCTTCGTCTTCGTGGGTGCCCTCGGTGTCGACGAGCGGCTCGGAGATGAGCGTCGCGAAGCGCAGCCCGGCGTGCGCCGCCTTGCGGTTGAGGCGAGCGCCGGAGGTCTCTTCCGTGTCGTCGTCCTCGGACCCCTCCGAGGTATCCGAAGTGCCCCAGATCACGGGTGATCGCGCGTCGACGACGAGCGCGCAGAGGGCGTCTGCGCGGCCGGCCAGGGCAGAGAGCTCACCGGCGAGCGAGCGGGCCGGCGAGGCGTGTTTGTGCCGGGACGGATCGGTCGGGGAGCCCGCGAAGAGATCCGCGAAGCTGTCGACGATCATCTCCATGCGGCGGGTCTTGGCCTGGCGATCGGCCGGTGGCTCCTGGAAATGGGCCACGACACGAGAGGCGCCCGGGAGCTCGCAGGCAATGACCAGCTCCGAATTCCCCTGCGGCTCGTCGCCGCGTACGAAGCGCACGTCGTCGGCGCCCAGCTCGCGCCGCAAGATGGCAGCGAGACGGCTCTCTGCGTCGGAGATCATCGGCGGCAAGATTACTCGTCCCGCGCGGGTGTGGCATGCGAAACGCACCGGGTCGGCGCGCGACGGGTGCGCGGGGCTCTTCAAAGCGGGTGCTTCGCGTTACCCTGCGGACCAGGGCATGCACGACGCGGCGAGCGGAACGGACCTCGACGAGACGGTCACGGCGGCGCCGCCCGACCGTGCGGACGCGAGTGCGCGCGTCGGCGACGCGACGGTGCGCGGCGACGACGCGGCGATGGCGGGCGGTGGTGACGCGACGGCGCGCGGTGACGACGCGACCGTGGCGCGGGCGGTGACGCTCGGCGAGCTGAGCAGGCGTCCGGCGGGGCCCGAGGCGCCGCTCGTCGCGGGCTACCAGATCGTGCGGATGCTCGGCCAGGGCGGCATGGGGGTGGTGTGGGAGGCGACCGATCACCGGCTGGGACGCAGCGTCGCGCTCAAGGTGCACGCGGGTGAGGCGGACGGCGGCGCCGAAGCGCTGTGGATCGAGGCGCGTCTGGCCGCGAAGATCGCGCACCCGGGCATCGTGCCGATCCACGAGGTGGGGCTCACGGTGGCGGGGCAGGCGTACTACACGATGGACCTCGTCGACGGCACCTCGCTGCGCGCGTTGCTGCGCGAGGGGCCCATCGCGCCGCTGCGGGTCCTCTCGATCGTGCGCTCGCTGGCCGAGGCGATCGGCGTGGCGCACGCGCACGGCGTGGTTCACTGCGATCTCAAGCCCGGCAACATCGTCGTCGACGGCGACGGGCGGGCCCGCATCCTCGACTTCGGCCTCGCGATCGCCATGTCGGGCCTGTCGAGCGAGCCTCTGGGCCCGCTGCGCGGCTCGCCTCCGTACATGTCGCCCGAGCAGATCGCGGGCGAGCCGCTCACCGCCGCGACGGACGTGTACTCGCTGGGCGTCGTGCTCTACGAGATGCTCGCGGGCACGCTGCCTTTCAGCGGCGCCTCGGTGCAGGAGCTGATCGCCGCCGTCACGCTGCGCGCCGCCGAGCCGCCGTCGAAGAAGAACCCCGCCGTCAACGCCGAGCTCGATCGGCTGTGCCTGGCGTGCCTCGAAAAGCAAGCGGCGAATCGCCCGCCCGATGGCCGCGCGCTCACCCGCGAGCTGCGCAAGCTGCTCGAAGGCGACAGCGAGCCCGTGCCCTCCGAGGAGGCCGCGCACGCGCCGCGCCGCACCTCGATGCGACCGGCCGCGCTCGCCCCCGAGGCGATCGCGACGCCGCACGGCTCGCGCACCTACCGCCTCGAGCTGCGCCTGTCGTCGCCGCCGGCTCGCCTGTGGCCGCTGGTCTCGAACACCGAGCGGGTGAACCGCGCGGTGGGCTTGCCGGTGGTCGCCTTCGCCGAGCTCGTCGAGCCCCGCGGCGCCGCGCGCAAGTCGGGCCGGTTCCGCGTGCTCGGCATGGACATCGCGTGGGACGAGCACCCGTTCGAGTGGGTCCACGAGCGCCAGCACAGCGTGTTTCGCCGCTACACGAAGGGCCCCCTCGCGTGGCTCGAGAACCGCGTCACGCTGCGGCCGCGCGCGGACGGCGGGACCGATCTGGTGCACGAGGTCGAGACCGCGCCGCGCGGCGTGCTCGGCATGCTGTCGGCGCTGTGGGAGATCCGGTGGAAGCTCGGCCGCAGGCTGGAAGGCGTGTACCGGCGCATGGACGAGGCGGTGCGCCACGTCGCGGCCGATGTCGATCCGTTCGAGGCGCCGCACGTGCCGAAGCCCTCCGAGCTCGAACGCGTCACCACCGGCGCCGCGCGGCTCGGCGCGGAGCAGAAGCTCTCGCGGCAGATGATCGATCGCCTCCGCGACCTGCTGCTGCACGCGCCCGACAAGCGCATCGAGCGGATGCGGCCGTACGCGATCGCTGATGCCTGGGGGGAGCGTCGCGCCGAAGTCCTCGATCTTTTTCTTTACGCTGCGAACGCCGGGCTCGTCGACATTGCGTGGGACCTGGTATGTCCCGGTTGTTACGTCGCGCACGAGGTCGCGTCCTCGCTGCGGAACGTCGCGCACCAGGCTTCGTGCAGCGCTTGCAGCGAGAGCTACACGCGCGATCTGGTGCGCTCGGTCGAGCTGATCTTTCGCCCGCACAGCCAGGTCCGCGACGTCTCGACGGCGGTGTACTGCACCGGCTCGCCGGCGATGCGCTCGCACGTCATCGCGCAGCAGGTGCTCGCGCCCGGGGAGCGGCGCGCGATCGTCGTGACCTTGCCGCGGGCGGACGTCGTGGTGCGGGTCGAGCGGCGGGCGCTCGCGACGGAGGTGTCGTCCAGCCCGGCGGGGATCTCGCCGTCGTGCGAGGTGCGGGTGCGGGCTTCGACCATCGACGTGGTGCCGGCGATCGTGCGCTCGGGCGACGTCGAGATCGGGCTCGTCAACGAGACCGACGTGCACCAGATCGTGCGGCTCGAGCTGACGCCGCAGCGGTCTGACAGCGTGACGGCGGCGGTGGCGATGACGCACCCGACGTTCCAGGGCTTCTTCTCGGACGAGCTGCTGCCCGAGGGCGAGCACCTGCGGGTGAGCCACATGGCGTTCGTCGCGGTGGACATCGAGGACCGGGCGCGGGTGCTGCGCGAGCGCGGCGATGCGGCGGCGTTCGCGCGGTTCTCGGCGCTTTCCGAGCTGGTCCGGCGCGCCGCGGAGCACGAGCAGGGGACGGTGTTCCGTTCGTCGTTCGACGCCACGATGGCGGCGTTCTCGTCGGCGGCCGCGGCGATGCGCGCGGCGCTGGCCCTCGCGGCGAAGGGGCGCGCGATGGAGGACGGCATCGGGGTGCGCATCGCCGTGCACGCGGGCCGCTGCATCGCGGTCGCGAGGGGGGCGCACATGGAGTACTTCGGCGAGACGATCGAGCGGACGTACGCGCTGCTCTCCGACGTGCGCGCCGGGGCGGTGGCGGTCTCGCCGGCGGTGGACGACGAGCCGGCGGCGCTCGCGGCCATGCAGGTGCCTGGCATGGAGCGGAGGGTCGGGACGAGCCGGCACGCGGAGTACGCCGGGCGGCGCGTGACGCGGCTCACACCTTTCTGAGCGGGGCGTGTGGCGCTTGCCGGGCGGCGCGGCTCACACCTTTCTGAGCGGGGCGTGTGGCGTGCGCCGGGCGGCGGGTGACGCGGCTCACACCTTTCTGAGCGGGGCGTGTGGCGCACGCCGGGCGGCGCGCGACGCGGCTCACGCCTTTCTGAGCGGGGGTGTTCTTTTTTTGATGGGACCGGAAGGCTCCAGCCACAGACCCCAAGGAAGCGACGTGCTTCCGCATCCAACATCGGCCCGACACACCCTGTAGGCGCGCCCCCTTTCTGGCCGCGACTGCGAGGGTTGCCCCGTCCCAAGCAACACGGGAGTCGGCCCACGTTCATCGACTCACAGTCTCATGCGCACGCGTGGAGCCGCACCCACGCGTAGTTGCCGGAGGTGTCCCATGCGATCTCGTTCGATTCTCGGTTATTCGGGCCTTGCTGGACTGATTGCAATCAGCGCCGTGGGATGTCTGGAGCGCCCCGTCGCGCATCAGGCCCCGCACTCCACGGCCATGGTCGTCGAGCCGCTCAAGCTCTCGGCGGTCGAGCGGATAGACCTCTTGCTGGCCATCGACAACTCTTCTTCCATGGGTGACAAACAGGAGATTCTGGCGCGCGCCGTGCCCGATCTCGTCAAGCGGCTCGCCAACCCTCGTTGCGTCGACAACACCGGTAAACCGGTAGGCTCCCAGCCCGACAGCCCCACGGCCGGCTGCCCCGCGGGGAGTGAGCGTGAGCTCCTCGCGGTGCCGGACATCCACATCGGGATCGTGTCGTCGAGCCTGGGCGGCGTCGCCGGCGGCATCTGCGGCAAGGCGAAGGACAACGATCACGGCCAGCTCCTGTCGCGCACGAAGGCCGGCGGGTCGCTGTCGACGTACGAGGACCACGGCTTTCTGGCCTGGGATCCCGACAAGAAGCTCGACCCGGCCGGCGAGTCGGTGCTCGACGACGGCGCCACGGGCCTGGTCCCGACACTGCAGGAGATGGTGCGCGGCGTGGGCGAGAGCGGCTGTGGCTTCGAGGCCAGCCTGGAGAGCTGGTATCGCTTCCTGGTCGATCCGGAGCCGTATCTGGCGCTGAAACAGCAGGGCGAAAAGCTGGTTCCATGGGGCCGAGACGACACCGTCCTCGATCAGCGGAGGGCGTTCCTGCGGCCCGACTCCCTGGTGGCGATTGTCATGCTGACCGACGAGAACGACTGCTCCGTCGCTCCCGGCGAAGGCGCGGCCAGGCTGTACTCGGCCGAGAACATGGTTCGCCCGCGGTCGGAGTGCGCGATGAACCCCGATGATGTCTGCTGCGCCCCGTGCGACGCGGCGCCGCCGGGGTGCAAACCCGAGGCGGCGTGCACCGACGAGAGTGGCAATGTCGCCCGCCTGTCCGACACGGACGACGACATCGATCTGCGCTGCTTCGACCAGAAGCGGCGCTTCGGGAAGAGCTACCTCCACCCGCTCGAACGTTACACGAAGGGCCTCACGGACCTTCAGATCGAGACGCGGAGCGGCGAGATGAAGCCGAACCCGCTGTTCGTCGATCTGAACCCGGACGACGACATCCGCGGGACGCGCAATCCAGGGCTGGTGTTCTTGACGGGGATCGTGGGCGTGCCGTGGCAGGACATTGCCAGGGACCCGACGAACCTGGCCAAGGGCCTGAAGAACGCCAAGGAGATGAACGTGCGCGACGCCGCGGGGCGGAGCGCGTGGGACGTGATCCTGGGCGACGGGAAGGGCGGCCCGCCGCTCGATCCGCACATGATCGAGACGACGAAGGAGCGGCCCGGGACGAACCCGATCACCGGGACGGACATGGCGCCGTCGAGCGCGGGGCCGAACGCCGACCCGATCTCCGGCCACGAGCAGCCGGAGCAGACGGACAACCTGCAATACGCGTGCATCTTCCCGCTGCTGGCGCCGATTGAATGTTTTGGACAGTCCGGTTGCGGTTGCAACAAGCCCGAGGGCAACCCGCTGTGCCAGGACGCTGCCGGGGCCTATTCCAAGACGCAGCTCTACGGCAAGGCGTACCCGGGCGTGCGTGAGCTGGGCGTGCTGCAGGGCATGGGCGAGCAGGCCATCGTGGCGTCGGTGTGCCCGGCGAACATGGTCGAGGCGACAGAGGACGATACGGAGGACTTTGGTTATCGGCCGGCCATTGGCGCGCTGATCGAGCGATTGAAGGGCAAGCTCGGTTACCAGTGCCTGCCGCGCAAGCTGACGCCGGAGGAGAACGGGCAGGTGAGCTGTCTGGTGCTCGAAGCGCGCAAGAGCGAGAGCTGCTCGTGCAAGGCGAGCGACGGGCGCATGGCGGTCGAAGAGGACCACGGCGCCGCCATCCAGGGCGCGCGGGACTCGGGGATCATCGACGAGAACAACGATTGTTTCTGCGAGATCCCGCAGCTCGACGACGAGGAGCTGACGGCCTGCCAGAACGAGAAGCTCGACCCCATGCTGGTGGACGGCGAGCAGGTGGACGGGTGGTGTTACGTCGACGCGACGAGCGTGCCGCCGGTGGGCGAGCCGGCGCTTGTGCCGGAGTCGTGCGCGAGCACGGAGCGCCGCCTGGTCCGGCTCGTGGGCAACGCCAAGGCGCGGCCCGGAAGCACGCTGTTCATCATGTGCTCGGAAGGGTGATTGCCGCACCCGTTCAAACTTCTGCCAGAACGGCCGGTGAGCTCGCCTCGCCGGCCGCAGCGCTGAAAGGCGCGCGACTGAAACGTGACCGGCCAGCGGCGTTTCCGTCTACACTGACCACATGACCGATGTCCCGCGGACCGACCTCTTCGCGCTCGGCAAACGCTGCTTCGAGGACTTCTCCCGAGAGCTCGCCCGCTATGGGGTCGTGGTCGACCCGAAGATGGCGGTGAAGCGCGGGACCGGCATCCTCTGCTACTACAGCCTCGAAGACGGCCATATCTATCTCTCCGTCCCCAACGCCGACTCGTCGATCGGCAAGCTCCAGATCATGGTGCTGACCTCGCTGCTCGCGCTCTCGGGCGAGGACGAGCTGTGGAAGCTGTTCGAGCTCTTCGTGCCGCACCTGGTCGCCCACGAGATGGCACACCACCTACGCCACAAATACGGCTTCTTCGGCGACAACAAGTGGGAAGAAGAGCAGATCGCCAATCAGCTGGCGGTCGCGATGACCAAACACCGGCTGTCGCCGGCCGAGCGGGTGTTCGCGCGAGACCTCTTGACCCGGACGCTCACGGCGCTGTCGGCCAAGCTCAATCTCAAGGACGCCGCGACAATGAGCTATCACTCCATCCTGATCGCGCTCAATGCGTCGGGCCGGCTGGGGGACAGCTCGACCGAGCGGGCGCAGGTGGCGCAGAAGCTGTTCGCCGCCGAGCCCAAGGGCATGATGAAGGCGGCGGGCGATCTGTCGCAGAGCATGTCGCGCGGGTTCGACCTGCGAGAGCAGCTCATTCACGAGATCAACGAGCAATACGCCGAAGATTTCTTGAAGTACGTGTATTACCACGCGGGCTGGCTGCACCTGGACCTGGCGAGCCATGCGGCCGAGTACATCGACGACTTCGCCTCGGACAGGCTGGGGCGGACGGCGCTGCTCTTGCCCCCGATCGAGGCGAGGCAGGAGTGTACCGAGGCGGCGGTGGTGGCCTGTTACCGGGCTTACCGCGACGCCCGCCCGCACTCGGAGGCGGGGGCGCGGTACTTCTACAAGCGGTATCGCTCGCTGCTCTGGGAGAAGCTGCGCAGCGTGGGTCTCGTGGTCGCGTCGCAGACAGCCATTCTGGATCGGGAGAGCACGTTCTTTCTGGAGAGCTGGGACGAGGAGGCGTCGGACGCATTGCGCTACGTCGCGCACCTCGCCAAGGAGGAGGTGCGGTCGCTCTTTCCGGCGTTCGTCGCCGACCGCGCCGACAACCTCGCTACAATCGAGGAGCACCTGATCTCCGAGACCGACGTCCGGCTCTATCGCCACATCGTCCATGGCGCCGTGGACGAGGCCGCGCAGAATACCCTCTATCGGCTGACGCTGCTCGATCAGACAGACGTGTTCCGGCCGGTCCCGGCCGAGACCATGCTGGAGCTGGCGCGCACGTTCTGCAAGGTGTACCTGGCCGCGGGCGAGACCATCATCTGGGAGGGGGAGATCAACGACGACGTGTTCTTCCTGGCTCGCGGCAGGCTCGAAGCCACGGTGTCGGGCTCGCGGGTCGGCGTCATCGAGCCGGGCGACGTCTTCGGCGAGATGGCCTTTTTCTCGCGCGACACCCGCAATGCGACGGTGAGCGCGCGGGTCGAGTCCGAGTGTTTCGTGGTGAAGGACGTCGATCTGCTGGCCCTCGTGTTCAAGCACCCATCGGTGCTGATGCAGATGGCGGGAGTGCTGACCCGCCGCCTCGCAGAGCTGAACCAACGTGCGGTGAGCGGGGGAATCTCCGTGCCCAGTAAGCGGTAATCGGGCGCCGGACGTCGGGCTGCCCGCCCGGGCCAAGGCCCGCGCTGAACCGAGCGAGGTCCGCGAAAAAACGAGAAACCCCGTTGCGAACACCGCCGTGGTTTACGTAGGCTGCGCTTTTCCCGAGCCACGTCGAGGCGTTTTCCATGCGCGATGATGATCTAGCCACCAAGGTGATTAACGCGGTCCAGGGCAATCCGGAGGCGACCAAGCAGATCTCGGATGCCCTGGCGAGCGGCGATCCTGCGCTCATTCAGGAGGCGATCGGCAAGTATGCCGGCATCGATATCTCGCCCGAAGAAGCCCAGACCATCGCCGATCAAGTGAAGGCCAATCCGTCGCAGCCTGCCGCCTACATGACGTGAGCGATCCGGGCTCGTCGCCGGCGCGCGCACGTGACGAGCGTCCGTCGTCTCGAACAGACCACGAGCGACCCGAGAGGTCGACGCGCGCGGCGCGGCCTGATTGGGTCGACCGGGCGCTTGCCACGTGCGCGCGGTGGTTCGATCTGGCACCTGATCCGCTGCGGGGCCGGCTCTCGGCGGTGCGGGCGCGGGTGGCGTCGGGGCAGGGCGCAGCCTCCGTCGAGGGCGCCCTGACGGCCCCGGGAGCGACGCCGTTTTTGGCCCTGATCGAGGCGTTTCGCGCGGATCTGGGTCTGCCCGGAGAGGGCGTCGTCGATGCCGTGGGGGAGGGCGCGCTCGGCTTGTACTTCTATCTGCGCATTCAGGACGACATGGTCGACGAGCCGGCGGCGTTCGGTCCGTCGTTCGCGTATGCGGCCGAGATCTTCGCCGGGGCGAGCGTCGAGGGGTTTGCGCGTGCGGCGGGCGGCCGGCCGTCTTTCTGGGAATTTCGCAGGGCGATCCTCGACGAGCTTTCGGGCGCCGGGGTGTGGGAGCTGGACACGTACCACGCGATGGGGCTCGCCGAGGCGGGGGCGCGCGCCGAGGAGCACGCGGCGGTGCTCGGCTCGAAGCTCACCCCGACGGCGATCCCGCTCGCGGCGCTGGCCGCTGCCACCGGCCAGGAGCTGGCCTTCACGTGGCTCGGAACGTACGCGCGGTCGCTCGGCCGGGCGCTGCAGATCGCCAACGATCTGCTCAACGCGCGCGACGATCACGAGGCCCGGCGGCTGACCCCTTCGCTCGCGGCGCTTTACGCGGGGGGCCGGATCAGGCCGGGAGACGAGGCGTTTCGGGTGTGGCCGACGCTCGCGGGCGACGCCGCCTTGCAGCGGATGGCGGCGGCCGCGACGCTCCACGCCGACGACGCGGTGCGCATCGCGGCGGGCTCGGGGGCGCCGGAGCTGGCCGCGGCGACCGCCGAGAGCGCCGCCGTGCTGCGCGAGCTGCCGCGCCGCCTGCTGCGGCTGTCGCTGGGGCTCGGGCCATGACGGCGGACGGCCATTCGCTCGACATCGAGGCCACGCGCCGCCTGCCGAGGCTGTCGTCGGGGCTCGGGCCATGACGGCGGACGGCCGCTCGCTCGACATCGAGGTCACGCGGCGCTGCAACCTGCGCTGCGACCATTGCTTCGTCGGCTGGTCGCGCGACTGGCAGACCGACCTGCCCGAGGACGTGGCGCGCGCGATCGTGGACGAGGGCGCCGGTCTGTATCCGACGCTGCACTTCACGGGCGGCGAGCCGTTCGCCTACAAGGCGCTGTTCGAGCTCGTCGGACGTGGGCTGGAGCGCGGCTACGAGCACGTGCTGATCAATACCAACGGCACGTTCCTGTCGAGCGACGTCGCGGCGCGCCTCGCGGCGTTCGGCGATCGGCTGTCGCTGACGGTGAGCCTCGACGGGCCCGAGGACGTGCACGATCGGGTGCGCGGGGCAGGCCGGTTTCGCGAGGCCGACGAGGGGCTTTCGCGGGTGCTGGCGTCCGGCGTTCGCGCGACGGTGATGGTCGTCGTGACGCCCGAGGTGCTGCGCGGGCTCGGGCCGTTCGTGCGCTCGCTCTTGCAACGGCACCCGCGTCTCTCGGGGATCACGCTCTTTCCCGTGGGGGTGGGCCCGGTCGGCTCGCAGAAGCCGGGCACCGTGCTGCGGCCGCTGTCGCACGACGAGGTCCGCGAGATGGTCCTCGCCGTCGCGCTGCTCTTCCGCGCCGGGGTTCCGCTCGGCATCGGCGCCTATCCCATCGCCAATCCCATGCTGCGCGCGCTCGGCTATCCCGAAGAGCGCCTGTACCAGTGCACCGCCGGGCGCGGGCGGGTCTGTGTCCACGCCGATCAGACGGTGTCGACCTGTCACCCGGTGAAGGACCCGATCTACGGCTCGTGGCGGCCGGGGCTGCTCCGCGAGCTGAACGGCTTTGCGGCGCACGCCCGCCTCGCGGAGCGCGATTTCGAGGGCTGCTCGGGCTGCACCCATCGCGAGGCGTGTGGCCACTGCCGCGCCTTCGTCACGGCGAGCGGCGCGCCGTTCTTCGGCAACGACGAGGCGTGCCACGACCTCTTGCCCCTCGCGGGCCGCGGCGCGGCGAGAGCCCCACGGCGATCGCTGCCGCTGATCTGAGGGCTCGTCGTCCACCCCGAGCGCACCGGTTCGAGGTTGACGTTCGCCGCGGTGCGACCAAGCGCCCCGCGGTGATCGCCATCTCGGGATCACGACGTGCAGCTGCGTGTTGCGATCCAGCCCGGCGGCCTGCGAAGGTAACGAATGGCGATTGCCCTGGATACCGAGAGCCGGCCGGCGCGCGACCGCGACGACCCGAGCGAGCGCGAGCCGCCGTCCGACGACGATGCCGCGGCGGCCCTCGCGGTGCTCTCGAAGAACCCACTGCTCTCCACCCTCTCCGCGTCGGATCTGGGGCTTTTCTTGGGCTATCTCGATCAACTGGCGCTCACCCGCGACACCGCGGTCGTGCGCGAGGGCGAGGTCTCCGAGCACATGTACTTCGTGCTCGGCGGCACGGTGAACCTCGATCGTGCCGGCGTGGAGCTGCGCCCGCTGGGCCCCGGCGGTCACTTCGGCGAGCTCGGTCTCTTTGGCGGCAGCGTGCGCGCGGCCACGGCGATCACGGCCACGACGGTGCGCTTCGCGCGGCTCTCACGCACCGGTTACGCGCGGCTCCTCGCCGAGCACCCGCGCCTCGCCGCGCGGCTGCTCCAGGCGGTCGTGGCATCGCTCGGCGAGACGCTCATCGCCATGACCGACAACGTCGGCCAGCTCCTCAAGCTGCGCTCGGTGCCGCGCACCACCGAGATCGCCGTGCGGCGCGCCGGCACCACCGAGACGGTCCGCACCGGCACGCTGCTGCGCGCGCTGCTCCCGGCCGAGGTCAACGGCGCGCTCGTCGTCGCGGGCATGATCGACGCGAAGCCGGTGCCGCTCGACACCCCGCTCTTGTCCGACGCCGCCATCGAGCCGCTCACGATCGCCTCGGCCGAGGGGCGCGTGGTCTTCCGGCGCGCGGCCGGCCTGCTCTTGCTCGAGGCCGTCAAGCGCGTCGCCCCGGACGTGATCGCGCGCGTCGGGCCGTCGCTCGGCCCGGCCCAGGTGATCGACATCGAGCCCAGAGAGCGCGCGCCAGAAATTGTGCCGGACGTGGCGCGGGTGATGCGGCAGCTCGTGGCGCAGGACGCGCCGTTCCGCGAGGAGCTGTGGACCGTCGAGGAGGCCCGCGCCGGGCTGCGCGAGGCGGGGCTTCACGACGCGGCGTCGCTCCTGCGGATCCGCCGCAGCGCGACCGTCACGCTGCAGAGCGTGGGCGAGCTGTACGCGCTGGAGATCGGGCCGCTGCCACCCTCCGCGGGGGTGCTCCGCGGGCTGTCGCTCGGGCTGCACCCGCAGGGCTTCCTGCTCGACTTCGGCGACGCGATGCGAAGGTTCTTCCCGTCGTCGCACACCGGCAGCGCCGAAGACGCCGCGCTGCTCGAGCGTGCGGCCCCGCGCTTCGGCGGCGAAATGGCGAGCGAGCACCGCCGGTGGCTGGCCGGGCTCGGCGTGACGAGCGTCGGGGAGTTCAACGAGCTGTGCATCTCGGGGCAGGTCGCGCAGGTGATCCGGGTCGGCGAGGGCTTCCACGAGAAGCGCATCGGTCGCATCGCGGATCTGATCGCCCGGGCGAAGGACACGGTGCGCATCGTCGCGGTCGCGGGGCCCTCGTCGTCGGGCAAGACCACGTTCATCAAACGCCTCAAGGTGCAGCTCGAGATCAACGGCCTGCGCCCCCTCGGCCTGTCGCTCGACGACTATTACAAGGACCGCGACGACACCCCGCTCGATGACGAAGGGCAGCGCGACTACGAGGCGGTCGGCGCGCTGCACCTGCCGCTCTTGCAGGAGCACCTGGGGCGCATGCTCGCGGGCGAGAGCGTGACGACCGCGCGCTTCGACTTTCTCCAGGGCAAGAGCCACGCAGCCGGCGGCCCGAACGTGCGGCTCGAGCCGCGCGACGTGCTCATGCTCGAAGGCATCCACGGGCTGCACCCCGAGCTCCTGGGGGCCGGCGTGGCGCGCCAGCAGGCGTTCCGCATCTTCATCCACCCGGCGACGACGCTGTCGTTCGACCGGCTCACGGCGGTCTCACCGGCCGACGTGCGCCTGCTCCGTCGCATCGTGCGGGACCGCCACGGGCGCGGTGCCAAGGCGGCCGACAACATCCTCCGCTGGCCCTCGGTCCGCCGCGGCGAGCGCGCGCACATCTACCCGTGCCTGCCGAATGCAGACGCCGTGTTCGACACGTCGCTGATCTACGAGATCAGCGTGCTCAAGGTGTTCGCCGACCGCTACCTCCTCGAGGTCCCCGAGGGGCACCCGGCGTTCCCGACGGCGTTCCGGCTGCGCCACGTGATGGACCGGTTCGTCACGATCTACCCCGATCACGTGCCGCCGACGTCGCTGCTGCGCGAGTTCATCGGCGGGAGCGGCTTCGAGTACTAGCGACCATGAATGGTGGAGCCGCCATTCACGCGAAGGACCGCGCGGGCGAAGCGCCGGCCGTCCCGCGATTCAAAGTCTCGCGCTGGCGCGGCTGGCCCGGCTGGCGCGGCTGCTGTGGGGGGGGGCGCGGGCGAGCAGAGCGCGCGCGACCGGTCATCGGGCGGGTTCTGCGGCCGCGTCGCCGCATACGCGCCGCTTCGGGCAAAATCGTTTAATGTAGAGTGAAACTGCGACCAGCGTCAATCGCACTTTTGAGAATAGCGATTGCCTTTGTTTTGTGATGAATGCGTTTCGTCCATTTTCGACACGCACGTCGGAAGACGGATGGTGCCGAGAATGGACGGGCGGTCGCTTGACAGGGCCACGTCGTCCGGACATCGATGTTCTGAGGTATCCGATGGGAATTGCGGAGCGAAGAGAGCGCGAGCGCGAGCGGCGGCGGCGAGAGATCCTCGACGCAGCCTGGTCGGTGGCCGAGTCCGGCGGCTGGCCTGCGTTCAGCATGGAGCGTGTCGCGGCGGCTGCGGAGCTGGGGCGCGCGACGATCTACGGCTACTTCCCCTCCCTCGAAGCGCTCGTTGCGGCGATGGCGGAGGAGGCTCTCCAGAGCCTGTCGACGCGGACCTCGGCCGCGCAGGGCCTCGCGGAGGCGCTCGACGCGCCGGTTCGCTTCTCTCAGGCGAGCCCGGCGGCGTTCGCGCTGCTCTTCCCGCACGCGGCCGATCCGCGGCCCGTCTTCATGAGCCCGGACCTGACCCGGCTGCGCGACGAGGCGCAGCAGATGGTCCGCGCCCTGCGCCGGCTCGCCGCCACGGCCGGCGCCGCGTTGCCTGAAGATGCGCGCAG
>Ga0163144_10003266_pt1 | contig 36993 bp, 47 predicted proteins | sample OliLak19BULKMAT1_FD_123175 | JGI IMG/M metagenome (GOLD analysis project Ga0163144, IMG submission 123175) | Freshwater microbial mat bacterial communities from Lake Vanda, McMurdo Dry Valleys, Antarctica - Oligotrophic Lake LV.19.BULKMAT1 | ecosystem: Environmental > Aquatic > Freshwater >...
CTACTCCGAAATCGTCGATCACTGCTGTGACGCCTGGAACAAGCTGATCGATCAGCCAGACCGCATCAAATCCATCGGAATGCGCCAATGGGCACATGGGTCATGATCACCGCGACTTGGTATAAGTCGCGAAAGAGGGGGGAGCCAGAAGAAACACGTGACATACACTTTGTACTTTTGAAGGAGGTCGAGGATCAACTCGAACCTGTCGGGGAACACGTCGCACGCGATATTCCGATAAGTAAGTTGCCTTTAGCCTTTCAGTCGTGGCGTCTACCTGGCCCCGGAATTGTTGAAGGTCGTCCGTCCAGCGACAAAATTGAAGGCGTGCAATGGGCTAGGAACCGAGAACAAGAGTTACAAACCTACTAGGATGCAGCGATGCCAGAGACCGGCCACGCTGGGCCGATTGCAATTCATGTGGCGGATCCGGACCATGCGAAGTTGTTACGCTTTCTGGCAAAGATAGCACACGCGTACGCTGTCGGGGTATTGGGCTTTGAAGGCTTCCGGCATTTTCTCCCCAAAATCTTGTTTGGCTGTGCGCGCAACTACTGCCACCGGGTCGGAGGATACTGGAAAGTTCCTGAGCCTCTTGATTCGGAAAACTGCTTTGGGTGCGCGTATGGTTCTTTCCCAGGGCCGGAGAGAAGCTTGGTTGTGGTGAAGGTCCATGCCTTCCCGCTGTATGGCACGCCGGTACACCTTGTTGTGGTCGGAGACCGACCTTCGACGCCCGAAGACGAGGAACTTGCGAAGAAAATACCGCGTGGCAGTCGGGGCAATCCGTCCCCGGGGACTGGAGTCTAGCTCAGGGAAGAACCAGTTTTGATCAGTTCTGGTTTGGTCGATCCTGTCGCGCAACCGCCGTATCGTCGCGTGTCCTCATTCTGCGATGGCGGTTTGGACTATGCCCGCCTCAAGCCCCCGCTTCGCCGCTCGCGAGCGCTTCGCGGCGTTTTTCGGCGGCGGATTTCTTGACGCTTTCGGAACGCAGTTGGCCGCAGGCGGCGAGGATGTCGCGGCCGCGCGGGGTGCGGATGGGGGAGGCGTAGCCGGCGCGGTTCAGAACGTCGGCGAACTCCTCGATCGTGTCCCAGCTGGAACATTCATACGGCGTGCCGGGCCAGGGGTTGAAAGGGATCAGGTTGATCTTCGCAGGCACACCCTTCAGTAGGCGGACGAGATCATGCGCTTCGGCGAGCGTGTCGTTGACGCCTTTCAGCATCACATACTCGAACGTCACCTTGCGGGAGTTGCCGAGGTTTGGATAGGCGGCGATGGCGTCCATCAGTTCAGCGAGATTGTACTTGCGGTTGATCGGCACGAGTTCGTTGCGCAGGTCGTCATTCGTGGCATGCAGCGAGATGGCGAGCATGGCGTTGGTACGCTGGCCGAGTTCCGGGATCTTCGGAGCGACGCCGGCGGTGGAGACGGTGATCCGTCTACGGCCGATCGCGATGCCGTCCCCGTCCGAGATCGTGTCGATGGCTTCGGCAACATTGCCGAGATTGTAGAGCGGCTCGCCCATGCCCATGAAGACGATGTTGGTAAGCAGACGGCCTTCCTCGGCGCTCGGCCATTGGTCGAGCGCGTCGCGGGTGATCAGCACCTGCTGGACGATTTCCTGAGCGGTGAGATTGCGCACGAGGGCCTGCGTGCCGGTATGGCAGAAGGTGCAGTTGAGGGTGCAGCCGACCTGGCTGGAGACGCAGAGCGCGCCAGCCTTGCCGACATCCGGGATATAGACACTTTCGCCCTCGATGCCGGGGCCGAAGCGGGTGAGCCATTTCTGGGTGCCGTCGCTGGAGACCTGGTGGTCGGCGATTTCGGCGCGGTCCAGCGCGTATCTTTCTGCCAGAAGGCTGCGAAGTTCCTTCGCTATGTCGGTCATCACCGAGAAATCGCGGGCGCCGAAATGGTGAATCCAGCGGCGCAGCTGCTTGGCGCGCATGCCGGCCTGTTTACCGTCGAGCCCGAGCGATTCCATCTCGGCCCTGAGGGACGGAAGTGACAGGCCTGACAGGGATTTAAGGCGCGGCTCAGGCGCGTGGCGCCGGGAAAGATCGAGGGTCATGGACATCGCCGGGCCTATAGCATGCAGGGCAGATTAAGGAAAACCGCTCCGCACATGGACGGAATGTAAGGGACGAAAAGGCGGATTGGGCCTTCTTTTTGCCGCCGAACTGGGGAACTGGCGGGTCTGTTGACGTGTATTCATATAGGTTGCCGCAAAGGGTGGCCTGAACCGTTCATGACAAGGGAGTCATCTCATGAAGAAATCAATGATCCTCGTGGCCGCCGTCGCGCTGCCGCTTTTCCTTCAGGCCTGCCAGACCGGTCCGAGCCAGCGCGTGCTGACCTCCGGCGCAGCAGGTGCCATCCTCGGCGCCGGCGCCGGCATGATGGCGGGCGGTGACGACAAGCGCAACGCCGCCATCGGCGCGGCCGTCGGCGCGGTCGCCGGCGTTTCGGTCGGCGTCTACATGGACAAGCAGGAAGAAAAGCTGCGCCAGCAGACCGCCGGCACCGGCATCGAAGTCGACCGCGTGGGCGACCAACTGCAGCTGACCATGCCGTCGAACGTGACCTTTGCGGTCAACAGCGCGACGATCCAGCCGGGCTTCTACGGCCCGCTGAACGACGTCGCTGCAACGCTCGTCGAGTTCCCCTCGACCGCCGTGGACATCATCGGCCATGCCAGCTCCGACGGCGCTGACGACTACAACATGACCCTATCCCAGCAGCGGGCCCAGTCGGTGCGGACCTACCTGGTCGGCCGTGGCACGCAGTCTGTGCGCATCAACGCCATCGGTATGGGCGAGACCCAGCCGATCGCCGACAATTCCAACGCCGAAGGCCGCGCGTCCAACCGCCGGGTGGAAATCCTCCTTACGCCGATCACGCAGTAACCTGTGACTTACCCCGGGGGCTGACGAGGGGGCGGTGGCTGAAAGGCTGCCGCCCGTTTTTCGTTTCGCCCGCGGGGTCTGATTTCGATCAGTTTTCGGCAGAAATTCGCGCATCGGTATATGGTATTCCGGCGCAAAGCACGGATCGTGGCGCCATGAACACCACGGGACATGCGAAACGGGCGAGCGGGCCTTTCGGGCGGAGCGCGCCTTATGCGGGCGTTTTTTCGGAATTCATCCGGGGCCTTTCCTGGATCTATTTGCGGGCGATCGGCTGGCGCATCGGGTCCGACTGGCCGGTGCATGTGCCCAAATCGGTGATCGTGGCCGCGCCGCACACGTCCAACTGGGACGGGCTGACAATGGTGGCGGTTGCGGGCTGGTACCGGATCAAGCTGAACTGGATAGGCAAGGCGGCGCTGGTGCGCGGCCCGCTGGGCTGGCTGGTGAAGCGGTCCGGCTGCGTGCCGGTGGAGCGGTCAGCCTCGCAGGACGCAGTTGAGCAGATGCGGCAGGCCTTCGAGTCGCGTGAGACGATGCATCTGGCGGTCGCGCCCGAAGGAACGCGCGAGGCCAATCCCAACTGGAAGACGGGTTTCTATCACATTGCGCGGTCGGCGGGCGTGCCCTTGCTGATGGCTGTGCTGGATTACCGCACCCGCGTGCTGCGGCTCGAAGGGCCGCTGGCGACGACAGGCGACGCACCGGCGGACATCAAGAAGGTGCTGGCCTACTATGCCGAAGCAGACGGCAAATATCCCGAGCGTTTCGTCAAACCTAACTGGTAGGAGCTACCGGCAGGCCTCTTCGGCCTTGTCGATGGCGGTGGCCGAACCGTTGAGCGAGAACTTGTAGGACGTCCTGGTGCCGCGCGCCGACGTCGCCTCGACAACGAGGTTGGCACCCTTGCGCAGGGCTTTGACGATGGCCGGGTCATCGGCGTCTTCGGCAAAGGCCTCGCGGCCCGCCGGGAAGAGGGACCAGGAGGAGCGCCCGACCCTGGCCTTCGGGCTGGAGCCCTCCTTGAAGTCGTATCCGACCTTGATCGAGGGCTGGGCCGTCGCCTTGCCGGATTTCCAGCTGGTCACGTAGTACCAGACGGCGCCGTGATTGACCTTGGTGGGCGTCTTGGTCTCGGCTTCCGTCGCAGCGTAACAGATCAGGTCGCCCCCGACCTTTTCGGTGAAGACGGCCCAATCCTTGAACCGGCCGACGGCCGCAGCCTCGGCCAGGGCGGTCCCGGCAAGCAGCAAAGGCGCGATCACGATTGCAAGATGACCGAGGCGGCGAAAAGTTTTCTGTTGCGTACTCAATATTTTATTCCCATAGTCGGATCACAGCATCACTCTAGTGGCAACAGCGCCCGGGCGCGACCACGGGAAACACTTATAACGAGTATAAATAGGGAAATCCAAGCGTCATGGTTGCTTTACCAGGGGATCAGGCACAGAGTGCGGCCTTGCAAACGGGAAAGGCCCGCCGCGTGTACGACAAGACGGTCCGTACCGCAGATCCTGTCCAGCGGGAGCGGCACGCCGACTGTATGGCGGCGATCTCGAACGAACGGTCGCGGCCGGCTTTCTCCGAGCTGTTCGATTTCTATGCGCCCCGGATCAAGAGCTACATGCTGCGACTCGGCGCGAGCGACGGCGAAGCCGAAGAGCTGGCGCAGGACGTGATGATCACCGTCTGGCAGAAAGCCGGAATGTATGACCGCAAGCAGGCGTCCGTCTCGACCTGGATGTTTCGGATTGCCCGCAACCGCCGGATCGATGCGCAGCGCCGGCAGCGCCGTCCCGAACTGACGGCCGATGATCCGATGCTGCGGCCGCCGGAAATTGAGCAGCCCGAAACGCTGATGGCGCGCGGCCAGCTGGAAGGCATCGTGCGCTCGGAACTGGTAAAGCTGCCGGCCGACCAGCTTTTGCTGCTTCAGGCCGCCTTTTACGACGGGTTGTCGCATTCCGAGATTGCACGGGCCTTTAATCTGCCCCTCGGAACGGTGAAATCCCGGATCAGGCTGGCATTTCTTCGCCTGCGAGGTGAGCTCGAAGGGGCAACTTAACCCTTCTCCCGCAATCCTGACGGTTGTGCACTTGACCTCTGCGTCAACAGAGCAATGTTGCGGGAAACCACCGGAATCTTTCAGTCGATGTCTGCTTCATCTTCCAACACGTTCAGCGAGCTGTACGCGGCCTATGGCGCCGGCTGTCTCGATCCGGCTTTCACGCTCATGGTGGGGACGCAGAGCGCCTTGCGCCCCGAAATCCGCGAGGCTGTTGCCCTCAGCGAAGTGATTTCCGGAAGTATCCTGGAGACCGCGCCCGAAGCGAAGCTTACCGATGGCGCGCTGGACCGGGCCTTGGCGGCGATCGACATGCTCGACGCCGATGAACGCTCCTCCGTCAACGCCGGACGCGCGGCAGGCGAGGCGATGGAGGAGATGCTGGCGCTTCCCGAGCCGCTCCGGACCGCAGCGCTCGACGCGGTCGGCAAGACCGGCTGGCAAGCCATGGGGCGGGGACTGAAGCGTCTCAACCTGAACGCCGGCTCGCGGCTGGAAACGGAACTGTACCGGATCGCGCCCGGCGCGAGGATCCCGCGCCATACCCATGCCGGCAGTGAATATACCCTGGTCGTGGCGGGCGGCTTTTCTGACGAGCGCGGCAGCTATGGTCCCGGCGACGTGGTGATCAATGGCGCGGATGATTACCACCAGCCGGTCGGCGACGAAGGCGAGGTCTGCTACGCGCTCGCGGTGCGGGATGGCGGCCTGCATTTCACCGGCATGATGGGCTTCATCCAGCGGATTTTCGGCGCGCGCTAGCCCTCCCCCGGCTTGATCCTGTCCGGTCCTCCCGGCATGATCGGGCGCGGCGCATGGCCGCCCATCGACAGGTGGCGGTCATACATGACCAGCGCACCGGCCAGGCTGACATTGATGCAGAACTTGGTCGGGATCTTCACGACGTGCACGCAGCGATCAAGGATCGCGGGCGACAGGTTTCCCTTTTCGGGCCCAAGGATATAGGCCGCCTGCGGCGGGTGCCGGTAGGAGGGGAGCATGATCGCATCATCGGTCAGTTCGATGCCGACCAGCTGGCAGCCGCGCGGCAGCTGCATCTCGTCGACCGAGTCCCACTGGTAGAAGGGGATCTGGTCTTCGCTCTTGGACGTGTCCGCCCAGTGGCCTTCCTTGATGTTTCTGGCCGCCCTGATGGAGAAGACGAAGCTGGCGCCGAAGGCGTGGCCGGTGCGCATCAGGGCGCCCAGGTTCATCGGCTTGGAAATTCGCTCGGCGCCGATGGCGAAGAATCCGCGCATCTCAGATTAGCCCGAGAAGGTAGCGGGCCGCGAGCACATGCAACAGCAGCAGGGCAGGCGCAACCAGTGCGACGCGGCGGGCAAGGGTGAGCTGGGCAACGGGATTCGGATACTCCGCAGAAAGGTAGCGCGCGTGTTCCGACTCCGGCGCGGTGCGCCCGGCATCGTAGATCGCGGTGCGGTATTCCGTGTCGGTATGATTTCCGCCGAACCTGGCCGCGAGCGCGCGGCGCAGGACGATCGACACCAACATGCGCATCTGCGCCGCCAGAAGGATGGCGAAGGCGAGCAGGGCCGCGAGAGTCCAGAAGACGATGGTCACAGGAAAGTCCCCACTTCGAAACGGCCGTGCGCGTCGGCTAGGCCGCGTTTCAGCCCGGAAGAATTGAAGCCCCAGGCCAGCTCGCCATTGGCCGAGACCGCGATCATGCCGCCATTGCCGCCGAGGCGTTTGACATCGTCCAGCGCGCCGCGGACGGCCTGCCCGAAAGGCTGGTTGCCATAGCGGATGCGGGCCGAGACATCGGCGGCGGCATTGGCGCGGACAAAGTATTCGCCGAGGCCGGTGCAGCTGACGGCGCAGCGCTCGTCGGCCCATGTTCCGGCGCCGATGACCGGCGTGTCGCCGATGCGGCCGGGGGTCTTGGAAAGGATGCCGCCGGTGGAGGTGGCGGCGGCGAGATCGCCGTAGATGTCGAGCGCGACGGCGCCGACCGTGCCCATGCCGGGGGCGGCTTCCTGCATGGTGTCTTCGTCGACGGCGCCGTAATAGGACCTGGGATCGGTGATGCGGGCAAGGTTCGCCGATGCGGCGAGGCTGGCGGCACCGCCGGCGACGAGGAGCACGTTGGGTGTGCGCTCCATCACGGCGCGGGCCGCCTGCACGGGGCTTTCGAAGCCCTGCAGCGCGCCGACAGCGCCGGCGCGGCGGGTGCGCCCGTCCATGATGGCGGCGTCGAGTTCCCACTCGCCCGCCGTGTTCGGGCTCGCGCCCTTGCCGGCGACGTAAAGGCCGGAGGCTTCGAGCGCCGTGACCATCGCCTCGACCACGTCGAGGGCAGCTTCGCCGGCAGCGAGGCGCGCGGCGCCGTCCTTCAGGAGGCTGCCGATGTGCGCCTCCTGCGGGGCATAGTCGCGCCCGAAGATCGGTCCTGCTCCGCCGTGAAGGGCGAGTGCCCAGATTTTTGGCAAGGTTTTCGCCATCTCTTTTTGCCTCTTTCCCCTCGCGTCAGGCTTGGCGTGGGTCTGGCGCATGGCTACCGTCAGGTCACCGAAACAACAAGCCGTGAAGGGAGTGGCGCATGAAAGCCGTGCTGTCGAAAACCGTGGGGGGCCCTGAGACCCTCGTGCTCGAGGATGTCGCCGTTCCAACTCCGGGCAAGGGCCAGGTACTGATCCAGGTGAAAGCCTGCGGCGTGAACTTCCCGGATTCGCTGATGCTGCTGGACATGTACCAGTTCAAGCCGGCGCGGCCGTTTGCGCCGGGCGGCGAAGTGGCGGGCATCGTCTCGGCCCTCGGCGAAGGCGTCAGCCATGTGAAGCCCGGCGACCGGGTACTCGCCTCGGTCGGCACGGGCGGCATGGCGGAGTATGCGGTGGCAGCGGCCCCGAGCGTGATGCTGATCCCGGACAATATGCCGTTTGATGAAGCAGCGGCGCTGATGATGACCTATGGCACATCCTATTATGCGCTGAAGGACCGGGCCGATCCGAAGCCCGGCGAAAAGCTGCTGGTGCTGGGCGCCGCCGGCGGGGTCGGGACTGCGGCCGTGGAACTCGGCAAGGCGATGGGCCTCGAAGTGATCGCGGCCGCCTCGACGCAGGCGAAGGTGGATTTCTGCCTCTCGAAAGGCGCCGACAAGGGCCTTGTCTATGCGGCGGAACTCGACCGCGACGGGCAGAAGAAATTTGCCGACGACATCAAGGCGGTATCCGGCGGCGGCATCGACATCGTGTATGATGGCGTCGGCGGCAACTATGCCGAGCCGGCCGTGCGCGCGCTGAACTGGGAGGGACGCTTCCTCGTGATAGGCTTTCCGGCGGGGATTCCGAAACTTCCGCTGAACCTGACGCTGCTGAAGAGCTGCGACGTGCGCGGCGTGTTCTGGGGCGCGGCGGTGGCGCGCGATCCGAAGGCGCATACGCAGAACGTCAAGGAGCTATTCGAGCTTTACAGGGCGGGCAAGATCCGCCCGCACATCTCGAACTCCTACCCGCTCGAGCGCGGCGGCGAAGCCATCCGTGAACTGATGGACCGCAAGGCGACCGGCAAGGTTGTTGTTCTGATCTGACATGAAGCCTCACTAAAACCGGGATCGGCACCAGCAAGCACCGCGCTATATCCCTGCTTTCGCGGGGATCAGCGGAAGCTGGAAGTGAAAAGCCCCTTCTCCTCATGGGAAAAGAGGCTTTGTGGGACGGAGCGCTTACGCGCGTTTAGCGTCGTCGACTTCTTCGAAGTCGGCGTCGACCACGCCGTCATCGTCCTTGGCGCCGTCGGCTTCTGCCGCTGCCGTGCCGGCGGCTGCATAGATCGCTTCGCCGAGTTTCATCGCGGCATTCATCAGTGACTGATGCTTGGCGGCGATGTCGGGTGCGTTGTCGGTCGCGGCAGCGGTGTTCAGGTCCGCAATCGCTTTCTCGATCTCGTCCTTGACCGCGTCAGACACTTTTGCGCCATGCTCGACCATCTGCTTTTCGGTCTGGTGGATCAGGGCTTCGGCATGGTTCTTGGCTTCGACCAGTTCGCGGCGGGCCTTGTCGGCGCCGGCATTGGCTTCGGCTTCGGCCATCATCTTCTTGATGTCGGCTTCCGACAGGCCGCCATCTGCCTGGATGGTGATCTGCTGTTCCTTGCCGGTGGCCTTGTCCTTGGCCGAGACGGAGACGATGCCGTTGGCGTCGATGTCGAACGTCACCTCGATCTGCGGCAGGCCGCGCGGTGCAGGCGGCAGGCCTTCGAGATTGAACTGCCCGAGCATCTTGTTGTCATTGGCCATCTCGCGCTCGCCTTGGAAGACCTTGATCGTCACGGCGGGCTGGTTGTCCTCGGCGGTCGAGAAGACCTGGGATTTCTTCGTCGGGATGGTCGTGTTGCGGTCGATCAGGCGGGTGAAGATGCCGCCGAGGGTTTCGATGCCGAGCGACAGCGGGGTAACGTCGAGAAGGACGACGTCCTTGACGTCGCCCTGCAGCACGCCGCCCTGAATCGCCGCGCCGATGGCGACGACTTCGTCCGGGTTGACGCCCTTATGGGGTTCCTTGCCGAAGAATTTCTTCACGGCTTCCTGCACGGCCGGCATGCGAGTCATGCCGCCGACGAGGACGATTTCGTCAATGTCCGCTGCGGTCTTGCCGGCATCCTTGAGGGCCTTGCGGCAGGGCTCGATGGTGCGGTCGACGAGATCCTGGACAAGGCTTTCAAACTTGGCGCGGGTCAGCTTGATGTTGAGGTGTTTCGGGCCGGTCGCGTCCGCCGTGATGAAGGGGAGGTTCACTTCATATTGCGACGTGGAGGAAAGCTCTTTCTTCGCCTTCTCGGCTTCTTCCTTCAGGCGCTGGAGCGCGAGCTTGTCGGTCTTCAGGTCGATGCCCTGTTCCTTCTTGAACTCGCTGGCGAGGAAATCGACGATGCGGATGTCGAAGTCTTCACCGCCGAGGAAGGTGTCGCCATTGGTGGAGAGGACCTCGAACACGCCGTCACCGATCTCGAGGAGCGAGACGTCGAACGTGCCACCGCCAAGGTCGTAGACCGCGATGGTCTTGTTGCCGCTCTTGTCGAGGCCGTAGGCGAGGGCAGCTGCCGTCGGTTCATTGATGATGCGCAGCACTTCAAGACCCGCGATGCGGCCGGCATCCTTGGTGGCCTGGCGCTGCGCGTCGTTGAAGTAGGCAGGCACCGTGATCACGGCCTGCGTCACTTTCGCGCCGAGATAGGCCTCGGCGGTTTCCTTCATCTTGGTCAGGATAAAGGCGGAGACTTCCTGAGGGGAATAATCCTTGTCTCGGCCCTTCACCCAGGCGTCGCCGTTCGGCGCCTTGACTATGCCGAAGGGGCTCATCGCCTTGTCCTTCTGGGCGGTCGGGTCGTCGAAGGTGCGGCCGATCAGCCGCTTGATGGCGTAGAAGGTGAAGTCGGGGTTGGTGACGCCCTGACGGCGGGCAGGCTGGCCGATCAGGCGCTCGCCCGCTTCGGTGAAGGCCACGACCGACGGGGTCGTGCGATTGCCCTCGGAGTTCTCGATAACCTTTGCTTCGCCGCCTTCCATCACGGCGACGCACGAGTTCGTGGTGCCGAGGTCGATGCCGATGATCTTGCTCATACTGTCTCTCTCTTCGTTAGCTGCCCTGGGCGGGGTTTGGGTTCGGTCTGCTCAGCAGCCCCGGCCGCCAATGGCTCTCTTAAAGTTACTTCCTTGAGCGGTAAGGACGGGTGTAGAGCCCACTCACCTGTTCGGTCGTCGATATGGTGAACCCTGAGCGAGGCTCAAGGGGCGCATGCACATTTGGATAGGTGGGGTCATAAGCCGCGTCTATGGCGCATTCGGCCAGGATCTATTTGCAAATCATTCTCAGGATTCTCATGTCCGGTGCATGAGACCGAGATTTCCAGCCTTTTCGCGTCCCGCCCTGAAGACGCTGACCTACAGCGTGATGCATTTCGCCGTGGCCATCACGGTCGCGTATGCGCTCACGCGTAGCTGGCATGCCGCGCTCGCCATCGGCATGATCGAGCCGCTGGGCCAGACAGCAGCCTACACGCTGCACGAGCGCGCCTGGGTCAGGGCTGAGCAGCGCGCGGCGCCCCTGATCGTGCTGGGGTCGTAGCGGCCGCGCCTCGCCGCCTCGCTTCGCGCCGGCCGGCAAGGAAAAGGCGTTCGATATCATCGATGTGATGCGCGAGATCGCCGCAAGGAGAAGGGCGAGCGTGCCGCAGGGGGGCGCTTCGGGGGCTGTTGCACCAGAGCCCCTGACGCGCGTTATCATGGGCATGCGGACGATGGAGCAGCTCACCGGCAATCCTGGCGCGGTCAATCTGGCGCTGGAGGCCGTGTCGGCGATGGCGCCGGATCAGGAATTCTTAAGGCACAGCTGCTAAAATCATCGTTTCAAGGCTGAAAAAACAAGCCACCGGGTGATGTGATGCAGGACTTTCTGGCGGGCTTCGCCTGGCAGGTTGCCGTTCTGGCGGGGCTGACCGTGGTGTTTACGATTCTGGCCTTCCTGTCGCGCGGCCGCGCGGCGCTGCACTGGCCGAAGTCCCTGCGCCAGAGCGCGATCACCAATTTCCTGATCGTGCAATTCACCAGCCTGAACGGCGTGCTGTATCTGTTGCTGATCGCGCCGTTGGCGGTGCTCTACACAAGGCTGGGCCTGCCGGTACTGGACGCGGCGGTGTGGGACAACGTGCCGCTCGCGGTCAAGGCGCTGGCCGCGCTCGCCGTCTATGATTTCAGCCTCTACTGGGTGCACCGGATGTTGCACACCCGCGTGCTGTGGCCCGCCCACGCTGTGCACCATTCCGACCCGGAGCTGCACTTCCTGTCCTGGTCGCGCGGCCATTTCACCGAGCAGCTGGTGATTGCCGGCTGCCTTGTGTTCACTTCGTCCTGGATGGGGTTCCGGCTCGAGGAGATCGCGGGGCTCGCACTGATCAAGGGCCTGCACCAGCATTATGTGCATTCGAAGCTGGACTGGGATCACGGGGTGTTCCGCGATGTGCTTGTCTCGCCGCAATTCCACCGCTGGCACCACGCAAACGTGGCAGAAGCCCACGACAAGAACTTCGCCTCGATCTTCCCGGTCTTCGACCGGATGTTCGGGACCTATTACAATCCGGGCTCGGCCATCAATGTGGGGACGGGCATCGCGGACAATCCGGCCAATGACTTCGTGACCCAGACGCTCTACCCGTTCCGCAAATGGGCGGAGATGCTTCGCGCGCGCAGAAAACCGGTGGAACCGGCCCGCGCCGCCTAGGCTGTTCAGCCGGAGCGGTTTCGGGCATGGTCTGGCCTCGGTTCGACGCGGAGCCCGGTCCATGCGCTTACTCATTCTGCCCCCGCTCGCGGCCTGCCTGCTGGCGGCCTGCGGCAGTCAGACCCCCGAAAAGACAGCCGAGCTCGCCGTCGTGGCCGAGGAGGTCGAGACCGCCATCGCCGGAGCGCGCTCGCTGGAGCTCATGTGGAGGGCGAGCGGATTCGAGCAGCCGGAGGGCGCGGCGCTCGGGCCGGACGGAAGCTATTTCATCTCGAACATCGGGCCCGGCGATTCCGGGGCGCTCGATGGCAACGGATACGTGTCCAAGCTGAAGCCTGACGGCTCGCTTGCGGCGGCCCGCTTTGCCGAAGGGTTGCATGCGCCGACCGGCATGGTGGTGATGGACGGGGTGCTGTACGTCGCCGACCGTGACGGCGTGGCAATGATTGACGCCGCCACGGGCGCGGGCAGGGGCAAGGTCATCATCGAAGGGGTCCAGTTCCTGAACGACCTGACCGAATGGAAGGGCGACATTCTGGTTTCCGATTCCGGCACGGGCGCCGTTCACAAGGTGACACCGGACGGCGCTTCGCTGTTTGCCTCGTCGGACGGCTGGGCCGGAATCAACGGAATCCTGGGCGACGGCGACCGCTTGCTGATCACCACCATGACAGACGGCAAGCTGATCGACATGCGCGGGGCCGATTCCGAGCGGGTGATTGCCACCGGCATGCATGATGCGGACGGCGTCGGCCTGGTGCCGGGCGGCGGCTACCTCGTGTCCAGCTGGCCGGGCGAGATCCATTTTGTCGGCGAGGACGGCACGGTCAGCCTGCTCGTGGACACCAAGGCGGACGGTATCCTGCAGAACGATCTCTCCGTGTTCGGAGATGTCGTGATTGTGCCGAACTGGGAACCGGGGACGGTTACGGCATGGAAGATTGTCGGTCAGTAGCCAGCTGCGACGGCTTGTCCGAGTTGCGGCTGCTTGTTTGGACGGGAGGCTAGCCCATCTCTGAGTAAAAGGTGATGCCCATGGCTTTCGATCACAATTCCCCGTTCGCGACGCCGCTGGAATACCGGCATGCGCCGCGCGACCTCTCTGACCGGGTCGCCTATGGCCTGACGAAGATGCTGCGCTTCTTCGCAGACACATTTTTCCGCAAGCGTTACGGCCACCGGGCCGTGGTTCTGGAAACCGTGGCGGCAGTGCCCGGCATGGTCGGCGGGATGCTGAACCACCTCAAGAGCCTGCGGAAATTCCAGGATGACCGGGGCTGGATCCACACGTTGCTGTCCGAAGCCGAGAACGAGCGGATGCACCTGATGACCTTCATCGCGGTAGCGCATCCGAACTGGTTCGAGCGTGCGCTGATCATCTTCGCGCAGGGAGCCTTCTTCAACGCCTTCTTCGTGCTCTACCTGTTTGCGCCGCGCACGGCGCACCGGCTGGTGGGCTATTTCGAGGAGGAGGCCGTAATGAGCTATACGGGGTATCTCGAAGAGATCGACTCCGGGCGCCTGCCGAACCCGCCCGCGCCGCAAGTCGCCATCGACTACTGGAAGCTGCCGGCCAACGCGACACTGCGCGACGTGGTGATCGTAGTGCGCCAGGACGAAGCCGGCCACCGCGACGTGAACCATGCGTATGCGGAAGAACTCCGCACCGGCCGCAACGAGGGCAAGCAGATTTCTGCGCCCGGAGAAAAAAGCGAACTTGAGGCTTGACGCCTAGTTCGCCTGCCCGAGGCTGACCGCCACCATCGCGGCGCGCAGCGTGCGTTCGCCGATGCGCCAGCCGGGCTGGAAGAGCTCGGCGATGGTGCCGGGCGGATGCGCCGAAGGGATCTGCGCGACGGCCTGGTGAACGTTCGGGTCAAAAGCGCTGCCCGGAGCTGCGCTGACCTCCAGCACATTGTGGCGGGTGAAGACGGTATGCAGTTCCTTCTGCGTCATCTCGATGCCGCCGAGCAGGTTCCTGCCCGCTTCGGTCAGCGTTTCGCGTTCTGCGTCGGGCAGCGCGGCGAGAGCGCGGGCGAGATTGTCGGCGACGTTCAGCAGGTCGCCTGCGAACTTGCCGATGCCGTAGACGCGCGCTTCGGAGACTTCGCGGTCGGCCCGCTTGCGGGTGTTGTCGAGGTCGGCATACAGGCGGAGGAATTGCGTGCGCAGCTCTTCCTTCTCGGTTTCGAGCCGGGCGATCACCTCTTCAGGCGCCGGCGCCGCCGGAACGGTCGCAGCTTCGGGCGCGGCTTCAAAATCGGCAGTTTCGTTCTCGTTGGTTGTATCGCTCATGACTTTCCATCCTTTTCGCGGCGGCCGGCGAGAATCTCGCCAACCACCTTCGCGGTATAATCCACCATCGGGATGACCCTGGCATAGTTGAGCCGGGTTGGCCCGATCACACCGAGTGCCCCGATCACCTGCTTTGAGCCCCCCATATAGGGAGCCACAATGACACTTGAACCCGAAAGCGGGAAAAGCCTGTTCTCGGCGCCGATGAACAGGCGCACGCCTTCGGCGTCCTGCGTGGTATCGAGGATCTCTAGCAGGCTTTGCTGGCGCTCCAGTTCATTGAACAGCTGGCGCACCCGGTCGAGGTCGTCGGCGACCTTGGCGTCCTCGAGGAGGTTGGCGCGGCCGCGCACGATCAGGCTGCGGCCCCGGCCCGGCGCATCGCCGCCCCATTGCGCAAGGCCCGCTTCCACGAGCGCCGTGGCGGCGCTGTCGAGCGCAGCGCGGCGGCTGCGCAGTTCATCGCGCACTTCGTTGGTCGCTTCGGCCAGGGTGCGTCCCTTGAGGCGGGTCGAGAGATATTTGCCGGCCTCGATCAGCGTGGTCAGGGGCAGGCCCTCCGGCACCTTGAGGAATCGGTTCTCGACATCGCCGTCCTCGGTGACCAGCACGCACAGCGCGTCGCCGCCTGCGAGGGGGACGAATTCGACATGGCGGACGGGGGCGTCACGGGTGGGCGAGGAGACCAGGCCGGCGCCGCCGGTAAGGCCGGAGAGGATGTCTGAAGCCTCGCCAAGCACGCTTTCAAAGTCGGCCCCGGCGGCGGCGAGGCGGTCGTCGATCGCCTTCTTGTCGAGCTTCGAGGGTTCACCGTATTCGAGGAAGCCATCAACGAAGAGGCGCAGGCCCCGGTGGGTCGGGGCGCGTCCGGCGGAGATGTGGGGGGCGTCGAGCAGGCCGAGCTCGGTCAGGTCGGCCATCACGTTGCGGATCGAGGCGGGGGACAGCTGGATGCCGCTTTTCGACAAGGTACGCGAGCCGACCGGCTCGCCGGTGGCAAGATACCCCTCGACGATCTCCCGAAATATGTCGCGGGAGCGCTGGTCGAGGCGCTGCATCAGGGAATTGGTCTCGAACCGTTCGGCCATGCTCAAGGAGTAAGGAGCAGAGCGTCCGGGTTCAATAGGCAAGGGGGGCCTCAGCTGAGTCCTTCAATCTGGCCGCTGGCGTTCAGATGCATGATCTCGGCGGCCGGGTGGCGGGGAAGGCCCGGCATCGTCATGATGTCTCCGCAGATCGCGGCGACGAAGCCAGCCCCTGCCGAAAGGCGCACCTCGCGCAGGCCGACGACATGGCCTGAAGGCGCCCCGAGAAGCGCCGGGTCGGTAGAGAAACTGTACTGGGTCTTGGCCATGCAGACCGGCAGGTTGCCGAAACCGGCCGCTTCCCAGGCCTTGAGCTGGCTCAGGACGGCGCGCGTCGTCTCCACCCGGTCGGCCCGGTAAATCCGCCGGGCGACGGTCTCGATCTTCTCGAAGAGAGGCATGTCGTCCGGGTAGAGCAGCTTGAAAGGTTCGGTCCGGCGCGCCGTGATGCCGGTGACGGCCCGGGCGAGGGCCTCGGCGCCGCGCCCGCCTTCGGCCCAGTGGGTGCAGAGGGCCACGTGCACGCCCAGCTGCGCGCAATGGGCTTCGATGGCGGCGATCTCGGTTGACGTGTCGGTGGTGAAGCGGTTGATGGCGACGACGACCGGCAGGCCGAACAGGCGAAGGTTCTCGATATGTCGGCCGAGATTGGCAAGCCCGGCTTCGAGCGCGCTGTAGCTGACGGCGGCGAGATCATCCTTTGCGAGGCCGCCATGCATCTTCAGGGCACGGACGGTTGCGACCAGCACGGCGGCGTCCGGCACGAGGTTGGCCTGCCGGCACTTGATGTTCAGGAATTTCTCCGCACCGAGATCGGCGCCGAAGCCGGCTTCGGTAACCACATAGTCCGCCATCTGCAGGGCGGCGCGGGTGGCGATCACCGAGTTGCAGCCATGCGCGATGTTAGCGAACGGGCCGCCATGGATGAAGGCCGGGTTGTTCTCCAGCGTCTGGACGAGGTTCGGCTGCATCGCGTCCTTCAGCAGCACCATCATGGCGCCGACAGCCTTGATGCCTGCGGCGGTCACGGCGGCGCGCTCGCGCGTGTAGCCGACAATGATGCGGGAAAGGCGCGCTTCGAGATCGGCGGCATCCTTTGCGAGGCAGAGGATGGCCATCACTTCGGAGGCGACCGTGATGTCGAAGCCGGTTTCGGAGGGCGATCCGTTGCCGGGGCCGCCGAGGCCGGAAACGACATTCCTCAGGCTGCGGTCATTCATGTCCATCACGCGGCGCCAGGTGACGCGGACGGGATCGATGCGCGGCTCGTGGTTCCAGTGGATGTGGTTGTCGACCATTGCGGCGAGGAGGTTGTGCGCCGAGGTTATGGCGTGGAAGTCGCCGGTGAAGTGTAGATTGATCTCGTCCATCGGCACGACCTGGGAAAGGCCGCCGCCAGTGGCGCCGCCCTTCATGCCGAAGCAGGGACCAAGCGACGGCTCGCGCAGGCAGAGCATGGTCTTCGCGCCAATCCGGCTGAGGGCATCGGCAAGGCCCACGGAGGTCGTCGTCTTGCCTTCGCCGGCAGCGGTCGGGTTGATCGCCGTGACCAGGATCAGCTTGCCGAGGTTCTGCGGGCGGAGGTCCTTGAGGTAGCGAGCCGAGACTTTCGCCTTGTCATGGCCGTAGGGGATGATGTCCTCGGCCGGAATGCCGAGGCGCGCTGCCACCTCGCTGATGGGGCGTTTCTTTGCGGCGCGCGCAATCTCGATGTCACTTGCCATGTCCGGCCGTACTCCCTCGGCGCGTCCTTTGCTGTGGACATGCCGCACAAAACCCGCAAATCAGGCCGGAACCTATAAGGATTCCGCGTCATGCCCAGCCTTTTGCGTCCGTCGGGACGCGCTTTCGATGAATTGCGTCCCATTTCCCTCGAAACCGGGGTGACCCGGTATGCCGAAGGCTCCTGCCTCGCGAAGTTCGGCCATACGCATGTGCTCTGCACCGCCAGCTGGGAAAAGGGCGTGCCGGGCTGGATGAAAGGCAAGGGGGCGGGCTGGGTCACCGGCGAGTACGGCATGCTGCCGCGCGCCACCCATACGCGCGGACGGCGTGAGGCGGCGCAGGGCAAACAGTCCGGCCGCACGCAGGAAATCCAGCGCCTGATCGGCCGCTCGATGCGCTCGGTAATCGATCTTACCGCGCTCGGCGAGAACACGCTCACCATCGACTGCGACGTGGTTCAGGCCGACGGCGGCACGCGCACGGCTTCGATCACGGGCGGGTTTGTCGCGCTGGCCCTCGCCTGCAAGTATCTGCAGACGGAAGGCGTCATCAAGACAAGCCCGCTGCTGAAACAGGCCGCCGCCATCTCGGTGGGCCTGTTCCAGAACCACCCGGTCCTTGACGTCGATTATCCGGAGGATTCCGGCGGCGAGGCGGACATGAATGTCGTGATGAGTTCGGACGGCGGGTTCATTGAAGTGCAGGGCACCGGCGAGTCGCGCCCGATGACGCGGCCTGAACTCGACGCAATGATGGTGCTGGCAGAAAAGGGCTGCAACGAGTTGTTTGCGGCGCAGAGGAAGGCGGTCGGCTAGGCTATTCAGCCGCCGGCTTGCCGCCGGTCCAGGTGACTTCGCGGTCGTAGAGCGGGACGGTCGAGAGGCTCATTTTCGCGGAGCCATCAACGATGGTGCGGCTGAAGGAGACGTATATCAGGCTGTCGCTGCCGGGGTCATAGATGCGGCGGACCGCGAGCTGCTTGAACACGAGGCTCTGGTTCTGATCGAAGACTTCCTCGCCGGACTTGCCGGTGTCGAGCTTCCCGACCGTGATCGGGCCGGCCTGAAGGCATGAAATCGACGAGTTCGAAGGGTTCTCGAACCAGTTGCCCCTGCCCAGCCGGTCCCAGACGCTGCGGTCGAAGTGCGCAAGGTGGCAAACCACACCAGACACCTTCGGATCCTGCAATTGCACGATCTTGATCTCGTTGCCGGTCCAGTCGTTCTTGAATCCGCCGACTTCGGTGCCGCTGCCGCCACAAGCGGCCAGAAAGCAGGCCAAAGCCAACGCGCACGCGGTCTTGACGCAGTACATCACCCCGAAACGCGCAAAGATGGTATTGGTTCCACGCGTCATGGATTATTTTTCGGGTTGATTGGTCCGGGCCCGCCTGAGCCTTCAGACCGGCGCGGCGCAGCGCTGTCCCGATCGGTAATTTCGTTGGCCTCGACGGGGTCGCAGCCGCCGACATGCCTGAGCAATTCCGTCCGCTCGCCCGCATGGCGCAGGCCGCCCGCGCCTGCCGGTCAACTAGGCGGTACAGCGCTGCGCGGTCCAGCGGCGCTTCCAGGCGGGTTTCAAGGAATTCCCGCAACGCGGCCTCGAGGGCAAGATCGCCTTTAGCCGGGCTTGCGAGGGCCGCTGAAGCTTAAAGCCGCAAGCGCGGGAGCTCTTCGCTGATGATGTGTATCCAGTTCATTGCGGGGACCCTGACCCTTTCGCAGTGTTCGCTTGCCACGGGAATCCATGACACCGGAGCTGTTTCTGCTTCGACATGCTGTCCGTTATGCGACGAGGCCGAATGCGAGGCCGCGTAGCCCGGCCGTCATGCGGTCATGCACGTCTAGGTTCTCGAAACATTGCCGGACATAGGTATCGCCCGTATTGGCCGAGATGCGCAACTTGGCCGCGATCATCTGGTTCGAATGGCCCCGCACCAGAAGGCCAAGGATCTGGCGTTCGCACTCCGACAGGGTCACCTTCTCGGGCAGGCAAGCAAGGATCAAGTCGCAGTATCGAAGGTGCGCGAGCTGGCAGGCGGTATGAAGTTCGGCGATCTCCCGTTCGTCCTGCAGCGGTGCGTCGTTGCCGATACCGGCGGCATAGTACCCGCTGCGTCCGTTGGGGCCGAATACCGGAATGGCCAGTCCCGGCCCCAAACGCCGGGCCCGCACGTTGGCAAGATACGCCCGCTATTCGGCATCGAGCGTGGCCAACTTCTCAATCTCGGGACCACCAGAAGGAGAGCGTGCGGCGGGCGGCGACGCGGGGCGCAGTGTCGATGTGGATATGGTCTGCCCTCCGGTAGGTCTCCACCCATCTGGCGGGCCAGCCTAAACTTGGATATCCGGACCAAATTCGACCGCGCCGACAGGGGGATAGTGATGGTAGCTCAGCATCCTGATGCGGACGCCGGGGCTGAAGGATTTCAGCGCAAACCGGATTTGCGGCAAGTCTGTCGCAACACGCACGGCGCGGCGGAGGCGGCCAAGGGAGACGTTTCTTGTTCCGGTGACTTGGCCATAGTCCTTTCCGGGCATCTGAAATTGCGCCCCAAGGATGTCTTTATTTCCTTTGGAGCGGAAGAAGAAACTATTCCGCTGCGACGCGGCGCCGGCCTTCCTCGTCCTCGATATCGAACATGAGGATGTCTCCGGGCTGACATTTGAGTTCGCGGCACAGCGCTTCGAGGGTCGAAAAGCGGATGGCCTTCGCCTTGCCGGTTTTCAGGATGGAGAGATTGGCGAGGGTCACGCCGACACGTTCTGACAGTTCCGTCAGGGACATGCGGCGCTCAAGGAGCACGCGGTCGAGGGTCACGCGGATGGTCATGCGTTGTTGGCGCTCCTCAGATCGTCATTTTTTCTTCTTCGCGCAGGCGGGTGCCTTCGCGGAAAACTTGGGAAAGCACGAACAGTGCGGCAACCGAGATCCACAGTATGAACTGGGTCGCCAGACGCGGCGGTTCGTCGCCGACAAGCGAGGGAACCGTCGACACGACCATAACCGTCGCGATGCGGATCAGTTCCATCGCCGCGATCGCGATGCCGACACGGGACAGGCGGCTGGCGTTTTCAGGCACGAAAGGATCGCCGTCGGCAAGCGTCAGCAGGATGCGGCGCAACTGCAGGCAGATGAAGATGACCCCGGGCACTACGACAGCAAGCCCGGCAAGGCCGATCACCAGCTGGCCCGGCATCACGCCGTCTGCCAGGGCCTTGATCCCGGAAACTTCCGTGCTGCCGCCCGACAGGCTTGCCATCAGGCCAATGCCAAGGACCGGGATGCCGATGACGCCCATCGCGCCCACGATCCACATGGCGACCGTGACCAGCACAGTCATGATGTCTGCCATGGAATTGGGTCCGATGTTCGCCATGCCTAGTCTTTTCACCCTCTATCCTTGATGGTTCATGAAAGGGGGGTCGGGCATCTGCCTTGTCCCAATCTTACCGAATAACGATATATCAGTTCGCGCACAACGCAAGAATGGAGCCAGTATGGCCGCCCGATCCGCTGAAACGCCCCCGCGCCTTGCGCCCGGCCCGCTTCTGGCGGCCACCCACAACGCGGGCAAGGTCGAAGAGTTGAAGGCCCTGTTCGAGCCCTACGGGTTCAGGGTGGTCTCTGCGATCGACCTGGCGCTGGATGAACCTGAGGAGACGGAGACAACCTTTACGGGGAATGCGCTCCTCAAGGCCCGCGCCGCGATGAAGGCATCCGGGCTGCCGGCGCTGTCGGATGATTCCGGCCTTGCGGTCACGGCGCTGGGCGGGGACCCCGGGATCTGTTCCGCACGTTGGGCCGGCGAGCCGCGAGACTTCTACCGGGCCATGGAGCGCGTCGAGGCAGAACTGAGGGCGAGCGGATCGCCGGACCGTTCCGCGAAGTTCATCTGCGCGCTGGCGGTGGCCTGGCCGGACGGGCAGGAAGCGGTGTTCGAGGGGCAAGTGCAGGGCGCGCTGGTCTGGCCACCGCGCGGGACACGCGGCTTCGGCTATGACCCCGTCTTCGTAGCGGCGGGCGAGACCCTGACCTTTGGCGAGATGGACCCGGACCGCAAACACGCGATGAGCCACCGGGCCGACGCCGTGAAAAAACTCCGCGCGGCCTTGCTGCCGTGACCGCCGCGCCCGCACCTTTCGGACCGCATTTCGGTTTCGGCCTTTACGTGCACTGGCCTTACTGCGCCCGTATCTGCCCGTACTGCGACTTCAACGTCTATGCCGCCAAGGACCGCGCCAGCGGACCGCTGGTCGATGCCATCGCTGCCGACATCCATGCGCACCGTCCCCGCTTGCCGCAGCACGGCGCGCTCGACTCGGTCTATTTCGGAGGTGGTACACCGGCGCTTCTGCGCCCGGACGAACTGGGCACAATCCTCCTGGCGGCAGCGGAAGCCTTCGGCATCAAGCGCGGCGCCGAGATCACGCTGGAAGCCAATCCCAACGATGTCCTGCGTGCGGACCTTCTTGGCCTGCAGCGCGCCGGAGTGACGCGCCTGTCGATCGGCGTGCAATCGCTGCGCGATTCTTCGCTCGCCTTCCTCGGGCGTGACCATGATGCCATTTCGGCCGCGGAAGCGGTCAGGCGGGCGCTGAAAGTGTTTCCGTCGGTCTCGATTGATCTCATCTATGCGCGGCCCGGCCAGAGCCCGGCGAGCTGGGAGGCCGAGCTGGGCGATGCACTCGCCCTTGGCGCCCCGCACCTGTCGCTTTACGAGCTGACGTTCGAGCCGAAGACGCCGTTCGGAGTTGCCGCGACGCGCGGCGATATTTCGCCCATGGGTGATGATGCGCAGGCGGACCTTTACGAGCTGACGCAGAGCGCGACGGACGCGGCGGGCCTGCCGGCCTATGAAGTGTCGAACCATGCCGCCTCGCCTCAGCACCAGTCCCGGCACAACCTGACCTATTGGCGCGGAGGGGACTGGATCGGTGCCGGCCCCGGCGCGCATGGCCGCGTTTCCGTCGGCGGCGGCCGTTACGCGAGTGAGGCAGAGCGGCGGCCGGAAGCCTATATCGCCGCTGTGCAGGCCTTGCAGAACGGCTGGGGCAGCGCAACGCGGCTGGAGCCGCTGGAGGTTGCGCGCGAGCTGCTCGCGATGGGCCTGCGCGCAGGTGAAGGCGTGGACCTGCGGCGGATTGAAACGGTGTCCGGATTGCCGGTGCCGCGCGACAAGATCGCGGTGTTTGCCGGCAAGGGCTGGGCAGTGCTCGAGGGCGCCGAGCTGCGCCTGACGCCGAGTGGGCGCCTGCTGGCGGATGCGATCACGGCGGCGCTCGGCCCATAATTTCAGGCGCGGGGATGGGCGGCGGCGTGCACGGCGCGCAGGCGGCTGGAATCGACGCCGGTATAGACCTGCGTGGTCGAAAGCGATGCATGGCCGAGCAGGGTCTGGATCGCGCGCAGGTCGGCCCCATTGGCGAGAAGATGCGTCGCGAAGGCGTGGCGCAAGGCATGCGGCGTTGCGGTTTCCGGAAGACCCAAAAGACCTCGCAGCATCTGCATCCGCCCCTGTATGATCCGTGGACTGAGGGGGCCGCCCTTTGCGCCCCGGAACAGCGCGCCGCTTCTCGTGAGGGCATAGGGGCAGAGTTTGCCATAGCCGTTGATGGCTTTGCGCACCGGCGCGATGAGCGGGACGAGGCGGACCTTTCCGCCTTTGCCGGTGATGCGCAGGCGCTCCGGCGCCGGCAGGTTCGCGCCGGTCAGGCTGAGCGCTTCCGAGATGCGCAGGCCTGCACCATAGAGCAGGGACAGGACGGCGAGATCACGCGCGGCGATCCAGGGTTTCGCGTCCGGCTCGGTTTCCGCTTCGTGCAGGATGTCCCTGGCGGCCTCGATCGATACAGGCCGGGGCAGGCGGGGCGCGCGGCGCGGGCCCTGCAGGTAACCGATCTCGGCATTCTCGAGGCCATGCGCGCGGCTCATCCAGCGGCAGAGGGCCTTGATCGAGGAGAGCAGGCGCGCAATCGAGGCATCCGACAGGCCATCCCCCCGGCGCGCGGCAAGATAGGCGCGGATGTCGCGCGCCTTGAGGCCGGCGAGCGCCTTCAGGCTTGGCTCGGTGCCCAGGTGCAGGCGCAGGAAACCGAAGAACATCGCAAGGTCGGAACCATAGGCATCGACCGTCTTTGCGGCCATGCGGCGCTCGTTGCCGAGATGCGAGAGGAAGGCGGGCAGGACGTCCATGTCCCGAGTGTGGACCGTTTACCTTAAGCGCTGGTTGAAGCCCTGCAGTCCGGGGCTTTTCGCCGGTTGGTCGGTAAATTGCCTGGTGCCTCGCAAACAAGCGCCGGGTGGAGGGACGCATGCGGTATCTGGGAATTGACCTTGCACAGTCGGTTGCAATCATTTTCGTCATCCTTGGTCACGCGCTGATCGGTGCGAATGTGCAGGAAGGCGCGGGGTTCCGGAGATCAGGTTCTTCCTCGCGGTCTCGCCGCCGGTATTTTTCTGCCCGTTCGGCTGCATGCTGCAGCTGGTCTTTGCGCGGCAGTATGCGGGCGGGCGCCAGAGCGAGATCGTCCAACGCCTCTGGACCCGCGCGCTCGAGTGCTGGGCCCTGTGTGTGCTTACCTGCGCCGTCATGTGCCTGGCGGCAGGCCTGCCCGTCACCTACCTGATCCGCTGCGCGCTATTCCTCGGTGATACACCGTATACGGATATACGTAAGTTCTACGCCGACCTGCTGCTGGCCGCGCCCATGCTTGTTGCAGTGAGTGTACGCCACGGAATCTGGCTGCTGGTTGCCGTCTGCCTTGCCATCCAGGCGGCGGGCCCGCTGGTCTCGCAAATTCCCCCGATGCAAGGCTTTGCCGGTTCAGAGACCCTCCCTGCTTTCCTGTATGGGGGCAAGTATACCGGGCATACGGGGCCATCGGTCATTCATGGCCTCGGTTTCGTCGTCTTCGGCATGGTGCTGGGCCGCGTCTGGCAAAGCCGGCCGGGGCGGGAATTCCTGTTGTCAGGACCGGGCTGGTGGGTCCGGGCAAGCTTTTTTGCCATGCTGGCGGCGACCGGCACCTGGATCATCGTGGGCGGCCACGACCTTTTTGACCCGGCCGAGCGCGTGACGCTTCGCAACACCAATCATCCACTTTACCTGTTGACCGGATACACGGCTGCGGTCTTCTTCATCGAAGTGTTCAATGCACTGCGCGCCCTTGCAGGTCTCGGCGGAAATTCTTTCTGGATGATCTTCGGGCAGACGAGCCTCTTCAGCTTCTGCTACGGAAACATCCTGCTCTATGCGGTCCAGCTGCAGGATCCCGCTGCAGCGCCGGATCCGGCGCGTGTCCTCTGGTCGACCCTTGCCGCGCTTGGCCTCAGCATCCTCTACTACCACTTCCGGGAGGGCCGATGGGTCAGGTCGGCCCATCCTGCCGCCCGGGCCTATCGCTGGCTTGCGGGTGACAGCGCCGCGCAACTGGTTCGCTGGGCAACCGGTTCGTTGCTGTCGCGCAGCGCCCGCCCGGACCTACCGCTGAAGCCGGTCAGTAAGCAGCTCTAGGGTTCGTTGCCCTCCCAGTCGACGATCCAGTCCTCCTGGTCTTCATCGAAAACCGTATCTTCAGAAACGGTCCGTCCACGGACGGAGTGACCCTCAACGTGGACCCGGTCCCGGTCCCCGCAGCGCAGGTGATGCCACTCCGGCAGGTCGTTGCCTTCGTTGACGAGACGGTAGGCGCAGGTCGAAGGCATCCACCGGATTTCCTCGATGCCGGCGGGCGTCAGCTTCACGCAATCCGGCACATGCGCCTTGCGATTGGCATAGTCCGAACACAGGCAGGTCTGCGTATCCAGAAGCCGGCAGTGCAGCTTCGTATAGGCAATCTCGCCGGTGTCCTCGTCCTCGAGTTTGAGCAGGCAACATTTGGCGCAGCCATCGCACAGCGATTCCCACTCGGCCTCGTCCATCTGGTCGAGGCGCTTTGTCTTCCAGAAGGGAAGGGCCGTCATGCGCGCAATCCCGCCCATTCGGGGGTCTTGTCGATCAGGCCGCTGGCAAACCAGCAGGACGACGACACGGTCTCCCCGGCGGCGAGCACGTCCTGCATGAGGCGGGCAACCAGCCGTTTGCCCAAGCCGCGGCCGCCGAGGGCATCGGGCACGACGGTGTGCGTGATATACCGGATCCCGGGCTTCGGCCGTTCATAGGAGAGATAGGCCTCTATCCCGTCGATGACGGCGAGATAGCGCTGGCGGGCCGCATCGTGCCGGATTTCGGATGTCATGCGAGCACATCCTGCCATTCGGGGTGCTTGTCGATCTGCGCCCTGGCAAACGGGCACAGCGGGATGATGCTGATGCCGGCGGCGCGGGCATCCTCGACGGCGCGCCTGACCAGTGCCTGCCCGGCTCCCTTGCCGCGCAGCGCATCAGGCACGCCGGCATAGTCGATGATCAGGCGGGCGGCGCCTGCCTTCGAGGAGGTCATTTCCGCCGTATGGCCGTAAATGGCGGTCACGTAGCGCCCGCCTGTGGGCCCATCTTCGCGGATAACGTTCGTCTCGGCCACGATGCGCTCCTCTTGCGTGTTTGGTCGCACGAAAGTGGAGGCGGCGGCGGCAAAGAGCAATGGCCGCCGCGCGATTGTCCTGATCCAAGGCAAGGGCCCCAGCCCCGGCAGGGGCGTGAGGCTTACTTTTTCTTGAAGGCGTCCTTGACGTCGCCGGTAGCCTTGCGGACTTCGCCTTCGACCTTGTCGAGCTTGCCTTCGGCTTCGAGTTTCCGGTTGCCGGTCAGTTTGCCGGCGGTTTCCTTGGTCTGGCCTTCAGCCTTCTTGGCCTCGCCCTTCAGATGTTCCTTGTCCATTCATCGTTCCTCTGTTTTGCGCCGCAGGCTCTGCGGGCGTCCCATCAACGCAGGTCCGCCTGAGCGGTTCCGCGAATACCCCCTACTCAAGGCACCGCGAGCGGGTTACTTCGGCGCAATGTCCCGCCTGCTTCTGCACCCCGATCTCGACTGGACGGACGACAGAGCGCCGCGCGAGAGGGCGCACGGGGACGTCTACTTTTCCGCGCAGGACGGACTGGCGGAGACGCGTGCGGTGTTCCTCAAGGGCTGCGGCCTTCCCGACGCCTGGGCAGGCCGCAGGCACTTCACCGTTGCGGAGACGGGCTTCGGCACCGGTCTGAATTTCCTGGCGCTCTGGCAGCTCTGGCGCACGCATCGCCCGTCGCCCCGGGCGCAGCTCACCTTCATCAGTTTCGAAGCCTATCCCTTGCGCAAGGAAGATGCGCGCCGCGCACTGGCGGCCTGGCCGGAGCTTGGTGATCTGGCCGAGGCGCTGACGGCGCGGTGGCCGGGTCCGGTGCGCGGTGTTCGGAGCATCACCTTTCCGGATGACGGAATACGCCTGATCCTGCACCTCGGAGACATCCGCGAGACGCTGGCGCAGAGCATCTTCAAGGCCGATGCCTGGTTCCTCGACGGGTTCAGCCCGGCGAAGAATGAAGACATGTGGGACGCCGTCCTTTATCCCGGTATCGCTGAGCGCGCGGCGCCGGGCGCCCGCCTCGCCACGTTCACGGTCGCCGGCGCAGTGCGGCGGGGGCTTGCGGACGCGGGCTTCGAGGTATCGAAAGCCGGAGGTCATGGCCGCAAGCGCGAGCGGCTCGAGGCGCGGCTGGCGCAGGCGCCGGATGCGGCGGCGGATACGTTCGGGGTGCTCGGCCCGGCGACCGCTCCGGCCCGCGTGGCGATCCTTGGCGCCGGGATTGCGGGGGCTGCGCTGGCGCAGGCGCTCAGGGGCCATGGGATCGAGCCGGAAGTATTCGATGCGGCCGCAGGGCCTGCCGGCGGCGCAAGCGGCAATCCACTGGCACTGCTGATGCCGCGCCTTGATGCGGGGGAGACCGCCGAGGCGGCCCTTCTGCTGGATGCGTACATGGCGGCGCGGGATTTCTACCGCGTCCTGCCAGACGCCGAGGAGACGGATGTGCTCCAGTCTCCGCGCAATGACACAGAACGGGTGCGGTTTGAAAAGCTGCTGGCCGATCCTCCGCTGCCGCTGGAGGATCTGGAAGCTGCGCGGGGCGGCGGGCTGCTGCACAAGCGCGCCCTGATCCTGCGGCCGCCGAAGCTCGTGGCGCGGTTGCTGGAGGCGATTACCTGTCATTTCGGCGCTATGCCTGTGGTCGATCTCGGCGAACGCTCCGTCAACGGACGGAAGTTCGATGCGATTGTCCTCGCAAACGGCATGGCGGCGGCGGAGCTTGCGCCATTTCTTCCGCTGGAGGCGCGCCTCGGGCAGGTCGACTTTCTCGAGACCCCGGTCAACGCGCCCCCTTCGGCAGCGGCGTCCGGAAAATACGCGCTGGCGCTCGGGCGCCAGCGGCTCTGGGGCGCAACTTTTGTCCTTTCCGGGCCGGATTTTGCGCCTGCCGGCACCGCCGGGGCGCGCGCCGAGAATCTCGCCGGTCTCGAGCGGCTGTCGCCCTACTGGGTCCAGGCCGCGCGCGAGACGGGCGTATACTCCCGCGCCAGCCTGCGGGCAACGACACCGGACCGGCTGCCGCTGATCGGCGCCGTGCCGGATCAGGCCGCCGCGCTGGACCTCTTCGCGCCCCTGAAAAAGGGGCGCTCTGTGGAGGCGGACGCGCCTCTGGTTCCAGGTGTTTATGTGGCGAGCGGCTATGGCGCGCGAGGCTTCACCTGGGCGCCCTGGGCGGGAGGCATTCTGGCGGCGCAGCTTGCGGGTTCGCCGGCGCCTGCCTCGCTGCCCGCACTTCGGGCGATCAGCCCCATGCGTTTCGTGTTCCGCACGCTGAAGCGCGGCTGACGGCGCTTACGGGGCCCGCACGAAGGAGACGACAAGCCCGCCTTCGTGCTGCGACTGAACGCTCAGCAACATTTCGCCAAGCTCGATCGAGATGCCGCCCTGAAAGTGCGCGGCGATGAGCGCCGCAACCAGGACCGTCAGCGCAAGCGCGCCGAGCAGCCGGTTGTCGCGAAGAAGTGTCCCCTTGGTCATCGGTCCGGTCCTTGATCGGAAAGTCACTGGTTGCGTTTTGAAAGGCGATCGGGCGTCAGTGGCCCTTTTCGAGATCCTTGAACTCCTGGCGCAGGCGCCATTCATCGGAGGTGACGGTGCGCTCGATAGTCTTCAGGCGCTCTTCAAGATCCATGAAGGAGTACTTGATGGTGCCGAAGGTCGCGCGCGGGCGGTCCGAGACGCCGCGCCAGAAAGCGTCTTCGTCAGCGGAAAAGCTGCCATACCCGGCGGGCGCGACCGGCGTGATCACGGCGACGACGAGGTAGGCGGCGAAGATCAGCGGGCCCGCCACGAACACCAGCAGCAGGGCCGCGACGACCCGCACCATTGTCGTGTCCCAGCTGTAACGGTCGGCGAGGCCGGCGCACACGCCGCTGATCATCTTGTCATTGCGTGAGCGGAAGAAGCGCTTTGGATTGCGCGAGCCATAGGGGTCGTAAGTCTGGGACATGAGTTATGCCTCCTTTATTCTTCAAACGTGGAGCGGGTGGGGCGGGGCGGACGGCGCGGGGCGTCCGCCTCATTCTTTTCAAGCAGGGCTTCGAGGGACTCGATGCGCCGCTCCATCGCCTTGGCGGAGCGCCAGAGGTCCTCGAGCATCCGCTCGTCATCCGGCTGCAGGGTCTTCTGCTTCCGCCACATCGTGACGTAGTGGAAGATCATTCCAGGCAGGATGATGAAGATCGAGCCGATCGCCATGACCGCGATCAGGACGAGAGCGGATTGGTCCATCAAGCTTCTCCTTCAGTCCGGCGCGCGGCAGCCGCCGCGCGGCTTTCCGCGATCAGGCCCGGGGCGCAGATGAGGGCGAGGACGCCCACGAGGCAGGCTACCGACATCAGCATCGATCAACCCTCCGATTTCTTGCTGGCAGCCGGCTTGCCCTTGCGGGCCTTGAGCGCAGCGAGTTCTTTCTCGACCGACTCGTTCTGCTCCAGCTCGGCAAACTCCTGCGCAAGGCCGGGCTCACCGCCGCGGATCGTATCCGCATAGGCTTCCATCTCGTCGACTTTCCGCTCCAGCTGGTTGTAGCGCAGGATCGCTTCATCGGCGCGGCCATCATAAAGCTGGCTGCGCATACGGATGCGTTGCTCGGCGGCTTCGCGGCGCATCACGAGCGCCCGATGCTTGGCTTTCGCCTCGTCGAGTTTCGCCTGCAGTTTCACGAGGTCTTCCTGGCGGCGCAGGAAAGCTTCTTCGGCGATCACCATCGCCTCCTGGCGGCGGATGATCTCGGTTTCCGATTTCTGCTTGGCCAGCAGCGCTCCGCGGGCAAGGTCCTCGCGGCCCTTGTCGATGGCGAGTTCTGCCTTGGCCGCCCAGTCGTCACGCGAGGCCGAGAAGTGGACGATCTCGCGTTCCATTTCCTTCTTGTCGGCCATGGCGCGCGCCGCAGAGGTGCGCACTTCGACCAGCGTGTCTTCCATTTCCTGGATGATCAGCCGGGCGATTTTTTCGGGGTTTTCGGCGCCGTCCAGCATTGCATTGAGGTTGGAGTTGATGATGTCGCCGAGGCGGGAGAAGAGGCCCATGTTCAGTTTCCTTTCTTGGTCCCGGATCAGAAGAAGATGCCGCCGAGGATCACGCCTGCGGCAAAGAACATCCAGGTTTCAGCGGAGCGCGTGGACAGCCAGCGGCCGAGGCGGCCGTTGCCGGAGCGCGGCGGGTAGCGATAGTCCTGGTCGTTCATCGTCTTCTTCGTCCTTCGGTTGGGCTGGCAAGGCCGGTCGCCTGATGGCTTTGAGTGTTTTCAAGGACCGTGCCAGTTCCGAGTTAATCGTTTAGAGCCCTGAATAAATGTAACAAAAAAGTTTCCGATAGAGGCGCGTTAAGAAATAATCGGCAGCATAGACCAATATAATGGTCGAAATCGCCACTGATTTTCGCTATACAGACCTCATGCAGGACCGGTCCAAGCAGCTCGTCGGAGAATCGCCATCCTGGCTCAGCGCGCAGGAGCACGCGAGCCGTGTTGCGCCGCTCGACCGGTCGGTGCTGGTGATCGGAGAACGAGGCACCGGCAAGGAGCTGATCGGCGAGCGGCTGCATTTCCTGTCGAAGCGCTGGGAAGGCCCGTTCGTGAAGGTCAACTGTGCGGCGCTTTCGGAAACACTGCTCGATTCCGAACTGTTCGGGCATGAGCGCGGCGCGTTCACGGGCGCGACGGAGATGCGGCGTGGCCGCTTCGAGCTTGCCGACGGCGGCACGATCTTCCTCGACGAGATCGCCACCGCCGGCGAGGCCTTGCAGGAAAAGCTGCTGCGCGTGGTCGAGTATGGCGAGTTCCAGAGGGTCGGGGGCTCGAAGGTTCTGACGACGAATGTGCGCATCATCGCGGCCACGAACGCAGACCTTCCCGCGCTCGCCGAAGGCGGAAAGTTCCGCTGGGACCTGCTGGACCGGCTGTCGTTCGATGTGATCACGCTGCCGCCGCTGCGGGTGCGGCACGGGGACAAGAGCCTGCTGGCCGACTTTTTCGCACGCCGGATGGCGGTCGAGCTGGCGCAGGACTTTCCGGGCTTTGCACCGTCCGCCATCGAGGCGATCGAGGCGTATGACTGGCCCGGCAATGTGCGGGAGCTGCGCAACTTCGCCGAGCGCCTCGCCCACCGCGCGCTGATCACGGCGCCGGATGATCCGGTGCAGTTCGATCCGGCCGCGCTCGACCCGTTCGCCTCGCCCTGGAGGCCGTCCGGGAGGGCAAAAAAGGAACCCATGAACCGTCCACAAGATGCCCCTGTCGAGCCCCCCGACCTATGGACGGTTGCGGGCGGTTTTCCTGAAGCTGTGCGCCTTTACGAACTGCGCCTGATCGACGCCGCCCTCGCGCGCGCGCAGGGACATCAGGGCAGGGCGGCAGACGCCCTCGGGCTCACCTATCACCAGCTTCGCGGCCTGCTGAAAAAGCACGGCTATACGAAATCGGCCAAGGACAGCGCCTGACGCTCAGGGCGCGGCGCGCGGCGCACAAACGTCTGAGGGTTACGGATATTTGGCTCTGCGATGCCCTAATGGGGGTCGCGCCCTGGTTTACTTTGCGTCATAGTAAACTGCCGACATGCGCAAAGGAGACGCTCATGCAGATTCAGATCACCGGCAAGCACATGAACCTTGGCGACGCGATGCGAGACCGCATCGAGGCGGGGCTTGAGGCCGCGGTGGCGAAATACTTCAACCGGACGGGCGAAGCGAGCGTCTTCGTCTCCCAGCAGGGTCCGTTCGTTGAGGTAGACTGCAATGTTCACCTGCCGTCCGGGATCGTCCTGCAATCATCGGGGCGCGCTGACGACCCCTATGCGGCACTGGAAGTCAGCCTTGAAAAGATGGAAAAACGGGTCCGCCGCTATAAGCGCCGCCTGAAAGACCACCACGCCAGCGCGCCGCTGCCCATGCCGGCCGCGCCGGCCGCCGAAGCGCTCATCCTGGTTTCGGATACAGAAGATTCAGATGATGAGCGTATGGAGATGGGCGATGCTCCCCTGACAGTTGCAGAAACGAGCGTGCAGATCCGTACCATGACCGTTTCAGAGGCAGTGATGCAGCTCGAATTGCAAGATGTCCCGGCATTAATGTTCAGGAACGCTGGCCATGATGGCCTGAATATGGTCTACCGCCGCCCCGACGGGCACATTGGCTGGGTTGACCCCGCCATAACGCCCCGCACCTGAGTGTCACGGAACCCCAGACTGATGGCCACTGATCTGAGTGCCTTGCTGCAAGGTGGGGTGATCATCCCTCTGCAGGACGTACCGAGCCGCAAGCAGGCGATCCACCTCCTGTGCGAAGCGCTGAGCGTGACGACCGGGATTTCCCCACGGGTGATCGAGGACGCCGTGATGGAGCGCGAACGTCTCGGCTCCACCGGAGTGGGTGAGGGCGTCGCGATACCCCACGCGCGCCTGCCGGGCCTCGAGAGGCCGGTAGGAGGGTTCATGCGCCTGCTGCACGGTGTCGAGTTCGAATCGATCGACGAACGGCCCTGCGACCTGATCTTCATGCTGCTGGCGCCGGACGGTTCGGGGGCTGACCACCTGCGCGCCCTCGCGCAGGTCAGCCGCGTCTTCCGCCAGCTTCCGGTGCGTGACGCGCTGCGCAAGGCGCGGACGGAAGAGGACGTGCGGGCGGTGATCTGCAAGGAATCAGTCAGCGGATAAACATCCGTGGCAAACCTGAATCGAGAAGCCCCGCCATCGCTGGCGGGGTTTTTGTCTTTGTGGCTGGGCTCAGCCCTCGGCCGGCGGCTTCGCAGCGAAGCCGCGATTGCGCAGCAGCGGCTCGATGCCCGGATCGGAGCCGCGGAAGTTGCGGTAGAGCTCATCTGTCTCCCGCAGGCCGCCGGACTCATAAACCCACTTCTTCAACTTCGCCGAGAGCTCCGGGTTGTAGATGTCTCCGGATTGCTTGAACGCATCGAAACCGTCCGCATCCAGAATTTCCGCCCAGAGATAAGCGTAATAGCCGGCCGAGTAGCCACCATCAAAGATGTGCGAGAAATAGGTCGTGCGGTAGCGTGGTTCGATCACTTCCGGGATGTTGTACTTTTTCAGCACGTCCAGTTCGAAGGCGCGGGCATCGGTGATCTTCGCAGCTTCTTCAGAAGACAGCATGTGCCAGTGAAGGTCGATCAGCGAGGCGGCGATGTATTCCGTCGTCTTGAAGCCCTGATTGAAGGTCGCAGCATTATTCATCTTGTCGATCAGCGCCTGAGGGATCACTTCGCCGGTCACGTTGTGGCGGGCATATTCGGCCAGTACCTGCGGCTCGCTGGCCCAGTGCTCCAGCACCTGCGCCGGGAACTCGACATAGTCCGGCCCCCCGTATGTGCCCGCAAAGGACGGGTAGCGGATTGTGGTCAGCAGCCCGTGCAGGCCATGACCGAATTCGTGAAACAGGGTTTCGACTTCAGTGAACGACATCAGCGCCGGCTGGCCGGACGCGGGTGCCACCATGTTCATGTTGTTGGTGATCAGTGGGCGGATCACCCTTCCGTCCATGGCCGACGAGTCCCGGTAACCGCTCATCCAGGCGCCGCCGCGCTTGGACTCGCGGGAGAATATGTCGATCATGAACAGGCCGAGGTGTTCGTCGGTGGCATTGTCCTTCACGTCATAGGCTTCGACGCTGGGGTGCCAGCCGGCGACATCGACGCGCTCCAGGGTGATGTTGAAGAGGCGCTCGGCCACTTCGAAAGCGCCGTCGCGCGCGCGGCCGAGTTCGAAATAGGGGCGTAGCTGGTTCTCGTCGAAGGCGTACCGGTCGGCGCGGACCTTTTCCGAAAAGTGCCACCAGTCGTGACCTTCGATGGGGAAGCCCGCGAGCTTTTCCATGTCGGCCTTTTCTTCGGCGGCGCGGGCGAGGCCCGGTTCGAGGACCCTGGCGAGAAACCCGAGCGCGGCCTCCGGCGTCTTTGCCATCCGGTTTTCGAGCACATGGTGGGCGTGGCTCTTGTAGCCCATCAGCTCGGCGCGCCTGGCCCGCAGCTGGGCGATCTTGATGGCGAGGGCGCCATTGTCGAACTCGCCGGAGTCCGCGCGCAGGCGGTATCCGTCAAACAGCTGCTTGCGCAGGTCGCGGTCCTCGGCGCTGGTCATGAAGCCTTCGTAGACCGAACGGTCGAGGCCGATGACCCAGGTATTGTTGCCGTCCGAATCCAGAGCGTTCCGGAAATCCTCTGACAGGCCGCCGAGGCGGGCGGGGTCGGAAACTTCGAGCTTGAAAGCCTTGGTTTCGGTCAGGAGGTTCTGGCCGTATTGCGTGGTGAGGCTGGACAGCTCTTCGTTGATCGTGGCGACCTCGGCCTGCACATCCGGGGCAAGCGCGGCGCCGGCGCGAACGAAATTTCGGTGGGTGAGTTCAAGAAGGCGTGCGTCCTGCTCGTCGAGGCCGAGGCGGTCGCCGGCCTCAAGTACGGCTTTGACGCGGGCGAACAGGACGGGGTTGAACGTTACCGCGTCGCGCTCGCGCGTCAGCATCGGGTAGACTTCGCCTTCCAGCGCCTGGATCGCCTCGTTGGTATCCGTGCTGGAGAGGTTGCCGAACACGCCCATCACCTTGTTGAGCGAAGCGCCGGAACGTTCCAGCGCGAGGATCGTGTTCTCGAAGGTGGGCTCTTCAGTGTTGTCCACGAGGGTCTGGATTTCGGCGCGCGATTCCAGGATGCCCTTGAGGATGGCAGGCCTGAAATGCTCGTTCCGGATGTCGGCGAAGGGCGGGACGCCATAGGGGCCGGTCCAGTCGGCGCGGAAGGGATTGCCCTCCAGCTCGGCGTCCGTGACCGTGATTTCCGGCAGTTCGATCTGGACTGCGGAGGCTGCGGGCTTGTCGGCGGCGGTGCCGCCGCAGGCGGCGGCGGCGAGAACGAGAGCAGCAGCGCCGCCCTTGAGAGCTTCAGACATTTTCATCAGGCTTCCTTTGGCAAGGGGTTTTGTGATGGTGTAACGGCCGCAGCGGTGGATTTCCAGCAAAAGCGGCAGGTGCGGGAAAAATCCGGTCCGTCCGGGCCTGCGAAATGCGGGCTGCGATCAGCGCGGCAGGCCCGCCACCACGCGGTGATATTCCTCCAGGGTTTCCTCGAAGATCCGGGCGATGGGTTTAACGTCGGAAATGCGTCCCGCAACCTGTCCGGTGAGCGCGATGCCAGCTTCGAGGTTGCCGCCGAAATAAACGTCCTGCGTGCCGGCGAACTCGCCAAAGATGTTCGGGCTGCCCTCTTTCTCGAGCCGGGTGGTGCGTTCGGTGCGCAAGGCGCGCAGGGCCGGGCCGGGGCCCTGGCGGTTGAGGAACACCGTGTCGGTGGAGTCGGCGCTGATGATTGCCTCCTTCCAGTTCGCATGGACCGGGCTTTCTGCGGAGGAGAGGATGCGCGTGCCCATCAGGACGCCCTCGGCACCCAGTGCGAAAGCTGCCGCCATCGTGCGGCCGTCCATGATGCCGCCGGCTGCAACGACGGGTACGGAAACCTTCTCGCAGACCTGCGGGATCAGCACCATCGAGGCGACATCCTTCGGGTTCTTGAAGCCGCCGCCTTCGCCGCCCTCGACGATCAGCCCGTCAACGCCGGCCTCGATCGCGCGCAGCGCGCCGGCGAGGGAGGGGACGACATGGAACACGGTCAGGCCGGCGTCCTTCAGCGTGGACGTGTACTTCATCGGGTCACCGGCGGATGTGGTAACGAACTTGATGCCCTGGTCGATGATGAAGGGAATGATGTTCGGGTCGCGCACGAAGGCCTGCGCGACATTCACGCCGAAGGGCTTGTCCGTCAGCGTCTTCATCTTCCTGATTTCATCGCGGATCGCGTCGAGTTCGCCCGACGAGGTCTCGATGATGCCCATGCCGCCCGCGTTCGAGACGGCGGAAGACAGGTGCGAGCGAGCGATCCAGCCCATGGCGGCCTGGATGATCGGTTTCTCGATGCCGAGCATATCGGTGATGCGTGTCTTGACGGGAGCGGTGGGCATTAAGGTCCTCCGGAGGGGTGCTAGGCTGACCACATGGGGCCGCGTTCCCTTGCGAGACGCAAGGTCTTGTTCCGTTTTTCCGGCAGCTCGGCGGCCAGCCGGGCTGTGTCAGTTCCCGCGCGGGACCGGCGTGCCGTACGACACGGCGAAGTGTTTCGCGATCAGGCGGGCAGAGGAGAGGTAGGCGCGGCCGCTCGCTTCGCAATAGGGCACGCCCTCTGCGCGGAAGCTTTCGGGATGCAGCACGAGCGTCGGGGCATTGTGACGCCCGTCGCCGAGCAGGGCGGTGATCGGGGCGCGCGGCTGGTCGATGCCGACATAGATGATGTCCAAGGTCTCCTTCAGCACGGGGTACCAGGCGAGGACGCCCCAGATTTCCGCGCATTCGGGGCAAAACTCGCGCTGGCCGTTGGCGGCAAAGCCGGGCGGCAGGAGGAAGAGGGTGTCGTGCATCATCGGGTTCCGGCAGTTACCAGGGAGCTTATCTTCGAGCGACCGCGACATCTCTCAAAACATTGATTTCCAGTTCGTCCAACTCATGCAGCTTCGTGAGAAGGTCCCGGATGCTGATGATGCTCACCGGCATGCCGTTGGTATCGATGACGACCACGTGGCGAATTCGGTTCTGGCCCATGAGGCTGAGCGCCGCCGCCAGTTGCGTGTCCTTTGCGACGGTAATCACTGGCCGCGTCATCCAGTCTTCGACTTTTGCCTTTCCCAAAGTGCCTTTCCCGGTCTCGATGGCTTGGACGATATCGTGATCAGTAAGGATTCCGACCAGATTTCCGGACGGGCTTGTAACGGCAATCGCGTTGGCCGCAGCATCGACGAGCTGGCTGACGGCAGCTGTGAGGAGGTCGCCGGGCGAACAGGCAAGCAGCGGCGTACTGGTAGGCTCTATGAGGAATTGAACGGACATAAACTTGCTCTTTCAGATCCAAACCTTCGCAGGCAGGCGGCCGCGCTGCGTACAGAGTATTGTGTCAGGGAAAGGGAAGGGCCGCTGTGTGAAGGCTTGCGGCCATCGGCGCTGCATGTAGGCTATCTGCAGCCTCTGGGTCTTGGCGGGCAGGCGGGGCGCCGGTGCTCACACGGCGTGCACATTGACATCACAGTCGTCTCCACGAGGAACCGCCGTTTGGCGAGCTGCCAAAGCTACCGCGGAATTTCACCGGAATCAAACGTGCGCCGGTTGCGGTGCCTTGGCAAGC
>Ga0163144_10003270_pt1 | contig 36974 bp, 27 predicted proteins | sample OliLak19BULKMAT1_FD_123175 | JGI IMG/M metagenome (GOLD analysis project Ga0163144, IMG submission 123175) | Freshwater microbial mat bacterial communities from Lake Vanda, McMurdo Dry Valleys, Antarctica - Oligotrophic Lake LV.19.BULKMAT1 | ecosystem: Environmental > Aquatic > Freshwater >...
CATGTGGCTCATGCACGGGCTATCGAAGGCGGAATTGGCCGACCCCGCCAAATACGGCGTCTTGATCGAGTTTCTCAACAATTCCAATCCTATCGTCCGGGAGATGGCGGGTTTTCGGCTTTATCAGGCGGTGCCGATGGGACGCAGCATACCCTACTCAGCATGGGATACGGACGACCTGCGCCGAGCAGCAATGGACCACTGGCGGGTAGTTATTCCGCCCGACAGTCTACCGATGGCGCCGAAGAAGAAGTAACGCGACAAGCCGCCTTTTTTGGAGTGCGGTGATTTATCGCCGCTTTTCATTCGCTTCGTCCCACCCGTCGGCGCGAACTTCCGCGATGGAATGGGGACGCCGTCAGCCGAACGTTCGCAAGCGCAGCGAAAGCGGCGATAAATCTCCGCACTCCAAAAAAAACTTCGCGCCTTCCTGTCATGCCAATCGGGATTGACACGTTCCACCTGTTCGCCTATCCTCCCGCGCTCTTTGCCCCGCCTGTCGAACAGTTTCGAGGGAATGGCGCGCGACATGATCTTCATGGATTTGGATATCCTGAGCGACGTGATTCAGATTTCGCCGGGATTTCTCATCCTTGGCGTCGTGATCGGTCTGTCCCTGTGGCTTTTCGGCTGGCGTTGGCATCGCTTCTGGATCGTGCTCGCGACGACCGTGGGGGCGGGGCTTGTCGGGCTGATGCACGGCGAGCACTTTCGTTCGCAACCCCTGGTCGCGGCGCCGCTGTTGGCGCTGGCCGCCGGCGTACTCGCCTTGTCGCTGGTCCGATTGCTCGCGTTCTTCGCGGGCGGGATCGGGGGGCTCGTGCTTATCCAATCCGTCGCGCCGCAATTTGAACAGCCGCTGATTACCTTTGTCGTCAGCGGACTGGTGGGATTGTTTCTTTTCCATTGGTGCTGGATGGCGCTCACCAGCATGGGCGGCACGCTTCTGTTCGCCTACTGCGGACTTGGCCTTGGCAGTCATTACCGCGCGTTCGACGCGCTTGCCTGGTCCGCGCAAACCGGCCCCATGCTAAACTGGCTTCTCGGCGGGGCCGCGTTTTTGGGACTGGCGTTTCAAATCGTGTTAAACCGACGCACCCGCGGCAGACGTTCCCCACGCGATGATTCCTACGCCGAGGAATGGGAAGAAGAACCCAAACGAAAGAAGAGCTGGTTTCGCCGCGCCGGCTGATGCTTCAATATGCGGCGCGATAGATCTCGTGAATATCGTCCACCGTCACAGGCCGCGGATTGACGCGCAAGATGCGCTTGATGCCCGCCGCCTTCTCCGCGAACGGACGCAGTTGCTCTTCCTTGACGCCGATGTCGCGGAGTCGATCCGGGATGCGAATGTCTTTGCGCAGCTTCACGACGGCGTCGATCGCCATCTCGGCCGCTTGATGCTCGGAAAGTCCGACGATGTTCTCGCCCAAAAGATGGGCGATGGCAGCGAACTCCTTCTCGCGACCCGGCAGGTTGAAGCGCATCACAAACGGCAGCAATAATCCGTTGCCCGCGCCGTGGGAAACATGAACCGCGCCGCCGACCGGATATTCCATCGCATGGACGAGCGCCACGCCGACGTTGGAAAACGCCAAGCCGCCCAGCGTCGCGGCCAAAGCCATGCCTTCGCGCGCTTCGAGATCGTTGCCGTCATGGACGGCGCGGCGCAGATATTTGCCGACGAGCTTGATCGCCTTTTCGCCGGTCAAGTCGCCCAAAGGATGCTTGCCCTGATAAACGGAGCGCTCGCCTTCGGGCAGGGGGAACGTCGCGTTGTCGACGGCCGTGTATGCTTCGATCGCATGCGTTAGCGCGTCAATGCCGCTGTCCGCCGTTACCTTGGGCGGGCAACTCACGGTCAGCAGCGGATCGACCAGAGCGACCCGCGGCCGCAGATAATTGCTGAGAATGCCGACCTTGATGTGGTTATCGGAATCGGTGAGAACGCTGGCGGCGGAAACTTCCGAACCGGTGCCCGCGGTGGTGGGCACGCAGAAGAGTGGAGCGACGGGACCGGGGATCTTGTCGTCGCCGACGTAGTCGCGCGGCGTGCCGCCATGCGTGAGTAGTACCGCGCAAATCTTGGCGAGATCCATATTGCTGCCGCCGCCCAAGCCGACGATGGCGTCGGGGCGGAACGACTTCGCCAAGGTCATGCAAGCGTCGGCCGCGCGGAAGGAAGGCTCGGGTTCGCCGCCGGTGAACGCCTCGACCGCGAGACCCTCTTTTTCCAGCGAATCCCGTGTCTTTTGCAGGATGCCCGCTTTATCCAGGATCGCGTCGGTGACGATGAGCACGCGTTTGCCGCCCTGGCGTTTCGCGATGTCGCCCAGCTGGAGAATCGCGTCCCGTCCGAAGACAAGCGAGACCGCACTGTGAAAAGTCCAGACCGTTCGCATATTGCCGTTCCCCGTGGCGCCGAAAGTTGTGGTGCCGGTATTCTACCGGCACGAACAAGACCGTGTACCATGACGACTAAATTGTCGGGCCATTCGTGCCGGTAACAAACCGGCACCAACTACTCGTGCCGGTAGGATACCGGCACCACGGCGAATATCGAAACAACATTTTCCGGCAAGGGGTCGAGATCCGTCGGCAAAGCGGTAAAATGCACCCTGATCGTGCAACCGCGCTGCCATTCTTCGCGTGCTTGTTTAGAATCCTCGCTTTTCAACGCATTCCATCGGAAACGGCTATGTCCCAGCGACCCTTCGTGCATCTGCATTGCCATACGCACTACAGCCTCTTGGACGGCGCCAGCCGGGTGCCTGAACTCGTGCAGCTGACCAAGTCGCTCGGGATGAACTCCATCGCCATCACCGACCACGGCAATCTGTTCGGCGCCATCGAGTTTTACAAAGAATGCAAATCGGCCGGCATCAACCCCATCGTCGGTTACGAAGCCTACGTCGCTCCCGGCAAACGAGGCGAACGCGAGGCGAAGCGGCGCGGCGAGGCGGGCTTCCATCTCACCCTTCTCGCCCAAAACACCGCGGGCTTCAAGAATCTCGTCAAGATGTCCTCGCTCGCCTACATCGAGGGCTATCACTACGTTCCCCGCATCGACAAGGAATTGTTGGCGGCCCATAGCGAGGGCATCATTTGCCTTTCCGGTTGCGCGTCCAGCGAGTTCTCCGACTTCATCCTCAAGGAACAGATGGACGAGGCCACCGATCTCGCCCGCTGGTTTCACAACGTCTTCGGCAAGAATTTTTACGTCGAGATTCAGAACAACGGCCTCGATATTCAAAAGCGCTGCGCCGAGGGTGCCGTCGACATCGCCAACCGCCTCGGCCTGCCGTTGGTGGCGACCTGCGACGCGCATTACCTCCGTCAAGAAGACAACCTGCCGCACGACGTGCTTCTGTGCATCAACACCGGCCGCACCATCAAGGACGAGAACCGCATGCGCTATGGCAGCGACCAATTCTACGTCCGCCCGCCGGAGGAGATGTATCGCCTTTTCCCCGGCCACGAGGAGGCGGTGAAGCGCAGCCAGGAAATCGCCGACGGCGTCGATATCCAGATCGATTTCAAGGCCCGCCATTTCCCCGTGTTCACGCCTCCCAAGGGGAAGAAGCCGGAAAAATATCTGCGCGAGTTGTGCGAAACGGGCCTGATGGAACGCTACGGTCCGGACGCTTTGCCCGACGCCCAGGCCCGACTGCCCGAAGCGCAAAAGCGGATGGAGCACGAACTCGGCGTCATCGAACGCATGGGCTTCGCCAGCTATTTCCTGATCGTCTGGGATTTCGTCCGCTTCGCCATCAGCAAGAACATCCCGGCCAGTGCCCGTGGTTCGGCATGCGGGGCGACGGTGTCCTACGTCCTCAAGTTGAGCCATGTCTGTCCGCTGGAATACGACTTGCTGTTCGAGCGTTTCCTCGATCCGAATCGCAGCGAGGCGCCCGATATCGACATCGATTTCTGCCAGGATCGCCGCGAGGCCGTGATCCAGTACGTCCGCGAGCGTTACGGCGAAAGCAGCGTGGCCCAGATCGGCACCTTCGGAACGATGGCCGCCAAGGCCGCCATCAAGGACGTCGGCCGGGTCATGGACATCCCGCTGGACCGCGTCATTCGCCTGACCGCGATGGTGCCGGCCGTGCTCAACATCACGCTCGACGACGCCCTCCAACAATCACCCGACCTCAAGAAAGAGTACGACACCGACCCCGAAATCCGCAAGATGATCGACATCGCCCGCAAGCTTGAGGGCACGAATCGTCAGGCCGGCACGCACGCCGCCGGCGTCGTCATCGCCGACGGGCCGATCATCAACTTCGTCCCCGTCCAGCGCATCCTCCGCAAGGGCTACGACAACGGCAACCGCGGCGGCGAACCCGTCATCACCACGCAATGGGTGATGGGCGACCTCGAAAAAGTCGGCATGCTCAAAATGGACTTTCTCGGCCTGCGCACGCTGACCGTGATCGACAACGCGATCAAGCTCATCGCGAAGAATCGCTTGCCCCACCAGACCGACGGCGCAAGCCGTCGCAATGAAAGCGTCACACCCGAAAAACTCGAAGCCATCAAGGACTCCGATCCGCGCACGTATGACCTTCTCAAACGAAGCATCGACAAAATCCCTCTCGACGACAAGGCGACCTACGCCCTCCTGCAGCGCGGCGACGCCAAGGGCGTGTTTCAGTTGGAGTCCGACGGCATCCGCGAACTGCTCAAGCGGATGAAGCCCGACAACATCCGCGACCTCATCGCCACCAACGCGCTCTATCGCCCCGGCCCGTTGGGCGGCGGCATGGTCGACGCCTACGTCAACCGCAAGCATGGCCGAGAAAAAGCGGTGTACGTGCATCCCGTCATGGAGGACGTGCTGTCCGAGACGTTCAACGTCATGGTGTATCAGGAACAAGTCATGCGCGTGCTCAACCGCCTGGGCGGCATCGAGCTGGCCAGCGCCTATGCCTGCATCAAAGCCATCAGCAAGAAGAAGCAGGAGATCATCGACGCCCGCAAAGTCGAGTTCATCCAGGGGGCGCAGAAGCAGGGCGTCAGCGAAAAGGAAGCGGAGACGATTTGGGATTTCATCGTGCAGTTCGCGTCTTACGGCTTCAACAAATCTCACAGCGCCGCCTACGCCCTCCTCGGCTACCAAACCGCGTATCTCAAGACGCACTACACGCCCGAGTTCATGGCCGCGCTTCTTTCCAGTGAGATCGAGGACAGCGCCAAGCGCGATCTGATGGTGCAGCATATCGACGACGCGCGCAAGCTGGGCGTCGAGGTGTGTCCGCCGGATGTGCAGACCTGCGAGCCGGACTTCGCGGTCGAGAATGGACGCATTCTCTTTGGCTTGTGCGCGATCAAGGGGTTGGGGCGCGGGGCGGCGGAAGAGATATTGCGAGCGCGAAACGAAGAAGGGACGTTCAAGGATCTCTTCAACTTCTGCGAGCGCATCGATCACAAGGTCGTGCCCAAGGCGGCGCTGGAAAAGCTCATCAAGGGCGGCGCCTTCGACCGGCTGGGCGCTCATCGGGCGCAGTTGCTGGAGGCGCTGCCACGGGCCATCGAATCCGCGGGCCAAGCGCAGCAGGACCGCCGCCATGGGCAGGGCAATCTCTTCGAATCCTTTGGCGAAGGCGGCAGCGCCGGCGGCGCGGAGACGGTTGACGGACTGCGCGAGATTCCCCGTTGGACCCCCGCCGAGCAACTCAAATTCGAGAAGGAAGCGCTCGACTTCTATGTCTCCAGCCATCCGCTCGCGCAATATCAGGACACGCTCGATCGCTTCGCCCCGACCAAGGTGAAGGATCTGGTCGCCCTCGCTCCCAACCAGGAAATCTTCATGGGCGGCATGCTCACCCAGGTCCGCTTCATGAACACCAAGAAGGCCCGCAACGGCAACTCGCGCTACGTCCGCTGCAAGCTCGAAGATTTCAGCGGCGCGGCCGAGTGCGTCATTTGGCCGGACGATTACGTCAAGTACAAGGATCTGGTCGAGGAAGATCGCATCGTCTTCGTCCAAGGCACGGTCGAACGCAACCGCGACGAACCCGGCCTTATCCTCACCCGCGTCCTGACCATGGAACAGGGCCAAAAAGAACGCACCACCGGCCTAGTCCTACTCATGTCGCTGCGGCATCATCTCCCGAGCCAAATGGAATCCATCGCTCAGGTGCTCCAGCGCTCGCGCGGCAACGTCCCCGTCTTCCTGCATGTGCAAGACGCCGCCGGCAAATGGCTCAAGCTCAAGGCGAGCGACGAATTCCGCATCAACCCCGCGACCTTGCCGAAGGAAGATTTGGAGGTGATTCTGGGCCCGGGCAGGGTGGAGTTCGCGCGCCAGGGCAGCGGGGGGCGATAGTCACCTTGCGACAAACCCAACCAGAGTCGGGGCGCAAGCACCGACCGAACAGAGGACAACGATGACCTCACTCTAAAGCGCGCAGATATAAGCTCATGTTCCATCCGAAATGCGCGATCACGCAAGGCCAAAGGCGATGACTCAGATAATAGAACACACCCATCGGGATGCCAAAAGTCACGATCATCTCAATAATTACAAACACGCTGTATTGCGCATGTATTAGGCCGAAAAGAACCGCGGATACGACGATGGATTCGAGCGGATTCCGAAAAATCGACGTGAACCGTGCGATCAAATACCCACGAAAAAGGACTTCCTCGAATAGGACGCCGATCGCGGCCATCGGAACGCAAAACAGGTAGTCTGGAACAGTGCGAGGCATCATCCCCTTGGCGTCTTCTCCTCCCAAAATGGCATAAAGAGGGTCGGCGTACGCCCACCACATCGCCCAGACGAGAAACAAACCGCAGAGGAGCGCGACTCCCAAAGGTACGTCCGACCCGCGCGGCCATTCCACGCCGAAGTAGTTCCATGATTCGCCGCTGCGTGAAAGTATGTATAGGACTATTGTGAGTTCAAAGAAAACCGCCAGTGCGTGCGTAACGGCATCTAGCCAATAGGGATAGGAGGAAATTGGCCCCTGCGTAGCATGGCCGGTGAGCCGTATCAGCCACAGGGAAAGAGCGGGAATAAATCCCACCGACAGGACCACCAGAATCTCAAGGCCGACGGATTCTGGGAGCGCCAACTTTGGCGCCTGCTCCGGCGGAGTTTCCTCCACCGCCGCAATGGATGCGGCGTCCGGTTGCCGATCATCGGATTCGTCGCAAGCCGGTTGTTGGTCCATTGCGATTCCCTAACCCTCAGAGCGAGAAACGTCCTTGGAAATCCAGCGAACATCAATGAAAAGTGCGACAATGAATCAACCCAACAGGAGCGCACCCTATGGCCAGTCTACCGGCTTTTAAAGGCATCGTGCATGGCAAGACAATCGAATTGACGCGGGAATCCGGCCTGCCGGATGGTCAAAAAGTGGCTGTCACGGTGCAGGCAATTTCCCATGAAGAAGCCTGTACACCAGGTGATGGTCTGCGCCGCGCATTTGGCGAGTGGGCCGAAGATGGCGAGGAACTGGATCGTTACCTTGAATGGAATCGCGATCAACGGAAACACGGTCGTCCGGAGATTGAGCCGTGAGCCGCGATCAACCTTGGCCGTTCTTTCTTTCCTCTTCATCCAGCGCCGACAACAACTCCTCCGCCATCGCGGCAAACGCCTCATCCGGAATATCTTTCTCGTCCACCGGGAATCGGCTCAGGATCTCGAGGGCTGCTTCACTCTTTTGCGCGTCGGAGAGCGACTCGAACAAATCGAGTATCTGGTTTACTGCCGCATCCATAGTGTTGTCCTCGTTTAGCGACGTTCGAGAAATAACTTCCCGATTTGCAAACGGCCGAGGCGAACGCTAAGCCGCGAGCGGCAGAGAAATCGGGTTTACCACTGCCTATTCTACCCCGCCGGCGCCCCCAGCTGATCCAGCATCTCCGGCGACATTTCGCGGGTGCCTTTGCATTTGGGGTACTTCGCGCAGCCCAGGAAGTAATTGCCGCGTGCGGTGCGGAGTTTCATCGGGGCGTCGCATTGCGGGCAGGTTTCCTTGATGTCGATCTTCGGCATCTCCTTCTTGGGCGGGGGAGGCGGCAAGATATCCTTGAGTTGCTCCGCGAGTTCGGGGGGCATCTTTTTCGTGCTCCGGCATTTGGGATAGCCGGAACAGCCTACGAACGGCCCGCGCGGGCCCTTCTTCACATGCATGGGGCTGCCGCATTTCTCGCATTTTAGGCCGGTTTCAATCGGCTTCATGGGGTTGCCCTGGGCGTCGACATCCTTGGCGTTGCGGCACTTGGGATAGCCGGTGCAGGCCAGGAACGCGCCGCGGGCGCCTTCGCGCAGCACCATCGGCTTGCCGCATTTGTCGCAGACGTGTTCGGTGGGCTTGCTCGTCAGTTGCGGCTTGCCCTCGTCGTCGAGGTTCATGGTGGTCTTGCATTCGGGATAGCCCGAGCAACCCAGAAACGACCCGCGCTTTCCCATGCGTTCAAGCATCGGCTTGCCGCAATTGGGGCAGGCGTGCTCGGTCGGCTTGGGGGGTTCGCGCGGCTTCTCTTCCTCACCGGGGACGGTGCCTTTTTTCTTAATGTAATTGCACTCCGGATAGCCCGAGCAGCCGAAGAACTTGCCGAAGCGGCTGAAGCGTTCCTGCAACACCTTGTTGCACAGAGGACACTTCTGCGCGTCGGCGAGCATCTTGGTCTCGGCGACTTGCAGGGCTTGGGTGAAGGGTTCGTAGAAATCGTTGAGTACTTGATTGCGTGCGTATTTCTTGGTCTCGATCTGATCGAGTTCCTCTTCCATGCGGCGCGTGAACTTGAGGTCCATCACGGCGGGGAAGTGTTCGACGAGGATGTCGTTGACCGTCATGCCGATGGCGGTAGCGTAGAATCGGCGCTCCTTTTGCTCGACGTAGCAGCGGTCCTCGATCTTGCTGATGATGTTGGCGTAGGTGCTGGGTCGGCCGATGCCTTCCTTTTCCAGCATTTTCACCAGGCTCGCTTCGTTGTAACGCGAGGGCGGTTCGGTGAAGTGTTGCGTGGGATCGAGGTTCAAGAGATCGATCGCTTCTTGCTCGCGCAAGTTCGGCAGGAGCGTGTCTTCCTGTTTGCCGGCGGGGGGCAGCACCCGGCGATAGCCGTCGAACTTCATCGTCTTGCCTTGGGTCTTGAAGACGCCCTGGGCGGCGCTGACCTCGACGTTGATGACGGCGAAGACAGCGGGGTTCATCTGGCTGGCGACGAAGCGGTTGTAAATGAGGGCGTAGAGCCGTTGCTGTTCCTGGGGCAAATACTGGGCGACCTTCTCGGGCGTGAAGCTGAGGTCGGTGGGACGGACCGCTTCGTGGGCGTCTTGGGCGCCTTTGCCGGCCGCGGCGCGGTTGGCCGAGGCGGGAAGGTAGGGTTCGCCGTATGTGTCCTTGATAAGGGTGCGCACGGCCGTCAGCGCATCTTCGGAAACGCGGGTGCTGTCGGTACGCATGTAGGTGATGAGGCCGACCGAGCCGTCAGGGCCAAGATCGACGCCTTCATAAAGGCGTTGGGCGGTCATCATGGTGCGTTTGGCGGAATAGCGAAGGCGGATGGACGCCTGCTGCTGGAGCGTGCTGGTCGTGAACGGCTGCGAGGGCCTTTCTTGGCGTTCCTTTTGTTCGACCTTGGAGACGACATAGGCAGCGCCGTCGAGCGCGGCGACGATCTGGTCTGTCTGCTCTTTGGAGGACGGTCTGAATTTCTCGCCCTTCCACTCGGCGAGTTCCGCCTCGAATGCGCCGCGGGGAAAATCGGGCTTCTCCGACTTCTCTTCCGTGGGCTCCTCGAGCGACTCTTCATCGGAATCAGGCGTTGGCTCTTCCTTCTTGGGCGCTTTCTTTTTCTTAACGGGGACGGGCGCCTTGCCCGCGCCGCCGGCGCGGTAGTCGTCGCCGCCTAGAAGCGCGGAAATGCGCCAGTATTCCTCGGGCACGAAGGCCTGGATTTCGCGCTCCCGCTCGACGATGAGGCGAACGGCGACGGACTGAACGCGGCCGGCGGAGAGGTGTTGCGCCAGCTTCTGGGAGAGGAGGGGGCTGAGTTTGTAGCCGACGACGCGGTCCAGAAAGCGGCGGGCTTCCTGAGCGGCGACGAGATCCATATTGATCTCGCCGGCATTCTCAAACGCCTTTTGCACTGCGGTCTTGGTGATTTCGTTGAAGGTGACGCGGCGAATGCGGTCGTCTTTGAGGCCGAGGGCTTCCTTCAAATGCCAGGCGATGGCCTCTCCCTCGCGGTCCGGGTCGGGCGCCAGATAGACCATTCCCGAGGAGGCGACGCTCTTTTTGAGAGCCTCGAGCACTTCCTTGCGATCTTTCAGGGCGCGATAGGTGGGGATCCAGCCGTTTTCGACGTCGATGCCGAAACGGCTCTTGGGCAGATCGCGGATGTGTCCCTTGCTGGCGACGACTTCGTAATCGGGGCCCAGATATTTGTTAATCGTCTTGGCCTTCGCGGGCGATTCCACGATGACCAAGCTCTTTTTCTTCTTCGCCACGACGCATCCTCACGATGGGAAGCCTTACGGCCTCTTAATGGTAAAGCCAACCCGTCCTGGGCCGGTTCTTTCCAGGGGCAACTTATGGTGGAAAGCAAAATCGGCCAACGAAAACCGGGGGAGAGAGGCGAGAATCGGCCTTGGGGCAGTCTAATCCAGTTGGAAGGACCGGCGCGGCGGAAGGATTCAAAGGCGGTTGCGGAGGGAGGCGAAATTGCCGCCGCCGGATCGCGAATGTCGGTCCGTTTTCGCGATTCGCCCACTCAATCTTGAGCCGATCCGCAAATTCACTACAATCGCTGTTTTGGGATATTGCACGGTACGTTTCCCATAATACACGATAGCGCGGACTGTCAAGCCTTGCCCCAATGGATCTTGGGGCGGCACGAAGCCCTAACTTGAGGATGGTCATGGCTTTCAACCCGATGGCGAATTTTCAGAAGTACAAGAAGATCTGGATGACCACCGTCATCTTGATCTCCATGGTCACCTTCGTACTTTGCTCGGGCATGGGAGGGGAAGACTCGGGGCTCCAAGGAATTATCACGCACGCCTTCCGCGGCAGGAGCGACGTTGTCGCGACCATTGATGGCACCAACTACTCGGCGCCCCAATTCCGCGATCTCAAAGAGAATCGCGAAATCGCCAACAAGTACATGCGGAAAGTGATCGAACAGAGCGCCAACGTCCTGCAATCCTTGCTCAAGCAGCCCGAAGACCTGAAGAAAGTTTTCGGCGACCGTGAAATGACGGATCGAGACCAGGGCATGGTGCTGGTCATCTATCGCAGTTTCGTGGAAAAGCTGAAACGCCCCCGCTTTTTCGAGGGCTCCAGCAAGCTTAACGATTTGGTCGATTTCCAACTATTTTTGGTGGAGGCGGATCGCCTCAACATCCACCTGACCGACAAGATGATCAGCCAGCTGGTGCAGGAGGAAACGGCCCTTTACATCCCGGCCCAAGAAAAGGATGTGGAGCCGATCAAGAAGTATCTGCTTTATGGGGAGGATTTCGCGAAGATTTCGCAATTGACGCGGCGGGAAGTGCAGAACACCTCCGACGACCGCATCGTCCGCGCCCTGCGCGACGAGATGCGGGTGCGCATCGCGAAGATGGTGCTTTTGGAAGCCCCCAATATCCAACTCTCCGAATTGCTCCTGTCCTTGTTCCGGCGCAACGACGACAAGACGATGACGCCGCGCGTGTCGCTCTCGCCCGACCAGTGGTTCGATTATTACAAGAAGAATCGAGCGACCTTCGACGTCAAACTCGTGCCCATCGATGCCGCGGCGCTCGCCAAGACCGTGGCCGCGCCCACGGCAGAGGAACTGTTGGCATTCTTCGAGAAGCACAAGACGCTGCCGGAAGACATCAGTTCCGCGGAAACGGGCCTGCAATATCCGCGCGATCGCTTCATGGTTCATTTCTTGATGGCCGACCCCAAATCGCGGCGGTTCAAAACCAAAGCGGAGGCGACCTTGGCCGTGCAATTGGCGCCGCCCGCCATTTGGAATCCCATGATGCCGCCACTTTTCACCTACCTCAACTATCCAGCCGTCGATGCCATCAGCGGCAAGGTGATCCTGGATAAGATCGGTGAGCGTTCCGAAGCCAAAGTTCGCGACATCTTCGGCGCCGGGCGCGTCGGCGATGAGGATTACGCGACGCAATTGCTTGCTTGGTTGGGCCGCAAAAGTCCCCAGGCGAACGCGGCCATCGGCAACATGGTCGCCGCCGGCTTTGGAGGAGGACCGGATTGGTTCGCTTCGTTGCCCTTGTATGTGCAGGAAGCGAAAAAGGGCAAGGAAAAGCTCTTCGACTTCGAAATGGCGCGGCAGATGGAAAAGGAACGCGAAACGCGCATGCCCATCTACACGACATTCATGGCGATGAGCAACGATCCCCTGCTCGCCCTGTTGCCCGCAGCCGCCGTCACCGAACCACACGCGGACCTGGCGATTCGGCTCGGAGGCATCGCGCATCCGTTCCTGACGCTCGAACCGCTTACCTCTCCCGCACGCATGATTCCGCTCAGCCTTTATCGCGAGGAGGAATGGGACAAGCTCGTGCAGGAGAAGTCGACCGAGTATGTCCGCGACGTGATGTTGAAGGCGCGCGAACGCCTCACGCGCTCGGACATCGTGGGCACGCAAAGCAAGCTCGACGTGAACCTTCGCCGCGTGCTCGAGGAATACGGCCTGACGTTGGTTTCGAGCAAGAAGCCGTACACGGTCTACGAGCTGGAAGTCGCCGCCGAGATGGAGCCGTTACGCAAGGCCTTCGCCAAGCACAGTCAGGCGGTGGATTTCTTTGAAGGTCGGCGCGACGACAAGATGCTGACGGGCAAGAATTTCGCCGAGTCGCTGTTCTTCAGTTCGGGCGAGAAGCACTCGGTCGAAGGACGCTCGTACACGCCGCGTGCCTGGCCGCCGGACATGGAAATGCAACAAAAGCCGGAACTGATCGAGGTGGTGCTCGCGTACGTGGAAGGACGTCCGGTGGGCGGCAAGAAGCTGGGCGCGCAAGACGCCGAAGGTCTGGAATTCATGATGAAGACGCCCGACCCGCGGACGCCGAAGGAGCAAGTGTCGCTCTTCAAACGCTCGGATAATCCCATCCTCTTCTGGAAAGAAGATCCGCCCAAGGGCGATCCGACGCCGCGCTGGGATGGCGAAGTGCGCAAGAGTCTGGAGCGACAAATCAAATCGCTCAAGTCGGATCTTGAGAATCGAACCGCGCGATTGGAGGAGGAAGCCAAGGCGAATCCAAAGATTGATAAAGCAGAGTTGGAAAAATCCCTTGCGGTGTACCGAAACGCCTTCAAGACCAAGGAAGCGGAACTGCGGAAAAAGGCGGAGGAGGAGATCCAGGAAACGCACGCGCGAACGCTCGTGGCCTATAAGTTGGCCGAGGCCCGCGACAAACTCGCCCCCGCGCTGGCAAGTAAGATCGCCAATGAGTTGGCGGCGACCGGCGGGGAATCGGTGACCAACGGCCCTTACGGGGATGTCCTCGCGAAACTGGGCAAGGACAAGGGAATAATCGTCCTGGAAAACTTGGCGCGCTGGTATCGCGCGATCAAGAAATCCGGCGATTTCGAGTATCGCGATTTCACCATTACGGCGCAGGACGGCATTCCCTTCCCACGCGCGGATATGGCCAAGCAGCTTATGGAATTGCCCACTCTCGAAGCGCCTATCAAAGTCGGCTTCGATGCGATCGACGATTTGAACAAGGAATTGTTCGAGGTCTCCAAGAAGGCCTTCGCCAAGCTCAAAGTGGAGAAAAAGACCGTCGATACCGCGCCGCGCATCGTGCAAGTCATCCCGAACAAGCCGCGGACCATGTACTATATCGCCATCTTGACCAGCTCGGAAAATCTCCCGAACGTGTCGCTCAAGGGGTTCGAGGAAAGCATCTCGATCGTCCACAGCGGCGCCATCGATCCCTTCCTGGAACGCGTGTACCAGGAAGCGAGCAAGCAATGGCAAAGCGACGTCATCACGGGATTGCGCAAACGCCGCGGCGTGACGATCGAAACCAATGAAGCGTCCAAGGGGTTCGACTCCGATTCGAGCAATTGACCGCCGCGCAAGTTAGCACGAAGCGGAAGCCTCACACCCCCCAGCGACGCTGGCTGGGGGAGGCGGGTTATCAGAAACATTACCGAGTCGGCAGGGGCGGTAAATCCTCTCTTGGGTTTTCCGGCCTATCGTTTCAGTACCGCCGTCACCGCGAAATGATCCGACGGCGTTCGCCCTTTCCGCATCGTGCGGTCGATGGCGGCGCTTCGCACGGTCCAGTCGCGCGAGCAGCCGATGCGGGCGCCGCCGCGTGGAAGCGATCCGCTGTACGCCAGATCGCCCAAACCCTGATCGTCCGCCATCACGAGGATGATGTTGGGTTTCTCATCGGCGCGAACGTCGGACTCGGCGGCAAGGAGTTACTCGCCGAGGATGACGGCTCAAACAAAATGAACCTCTATCTCGACGACGACAGCGCGTTCCCTCAAGTAATCCACAAATCATGACATGCCCGCTCGTAGCTCTCCTCCAAATCAAGAGAAACCACGAGCGCTTCCGCCAGCCAGAGCGGCAAGGTCGGCAGGGGTTCGCCGAGGGTCAGGGTGTGCGACCAGGCTTCGAGTCGGGCCTTCGTCCCCTTCGTTGCCCAGCGGCAGGATGCGGCGTAAGTCGGGGGGCGTTCGGCGGTCATGGACGGATCCGGATGCCCGAGTAGAGCCATCAACCGCGCATAGAGGTTGAACCGTTTGACGGTGACGAGATCGACGACGCTGACGGCAACGCCCTTCCGCAAGAGTGCCGCGCATTTTGCGACGAAGGCATCCCGCGACTCCGGGCGATCCTTGTTCGCCGGACTGACGAATTCGATCGCGGCCACCAGTTGCCGTTCGCGCTCGACATCGAAAACGCGGACCTCGTACTCATATTCGTCGGTCATCGTACCCAAATGGACGCGCGGCTCCGCAACGAAACCGGACGGGAGCCGGTTCCGCAATTGCTGTACGATGCACGTCGGCCACATGGCGTGGAAACCCTCCCACGACGCTTGCTTGCTCGATGGCGGCCGAAAATGATCGCGTAACGGCATCGGAACCTCCTTCGCCGCCATCGTATCATGTTAGCACGACGCGCAAGCGAGTGAATTCACTCGCTTGCGCGTCGTGCTAACTTGGGTTTTCTGGCCTATCGTTTCAGCACCGCCGTCACCGCGAAATGATCCGACGGCGTTCGCCCTTCCCGGATCGTGCGGTCAATGGCGGCGCTTTGCACGGTCCAGTCGCGGGAACAGCCGATCCAGTCGATGCGGGCGCCGGTGGTCGCCTTTGGGCTAAAGCCGTTGCCGGTGCCTTCATTCTTTTGCCGGGACGGATGGGCGACGCGATAGGTGTCCACGAGCGGCGACGGTTTGTCTTCGTATTTGCCGAATAAGTTTTGGTAGGGTTCGCTGCCTTCGCCCGAGTTGAAGTCGCCCGTCATGATCAGAGCGCAGCCGATACTGAGCTTGTCGATTTGGCGACGAAACAGCTTGGCGGATTCGACGCGGGCCTTCTTGCCTTTGTGATCGAAATGCGTGTTGAGGAAAAACAACGGCTTGGCGTCCGGCGCCTTGCGGTCGCGCAGCTTCACCCAGGTCGCCATGCGCGGCAAGGCGGCGTCCCAGCCGACGACGCCCACTTCATCGGGATTCGGGCTCAGCCAAAAATGGCCGCCGTCCATCTTCTCGAAACGATTCTTGCGCCAATAGACGGCCGTGGTCTCCCCCTTCTCCTTGCCGTCCTCACGCCCGGCGGCGAAGACACCATACTTGGGCAGTTGGTCGGCCAAGTAGTCGCGTTGATCCGGCCGGGTCTCTTGCGTGCCCAGCAGATCGGGGTCAAACGCCTTGATCGTGTCGGCCAAAAACGCTTTGCGTTTGTTCCAGTGATTTTCGCCGTCCGGCGCGGTGCTATAACGGATATTGAAGCTCATCACCTTGACAGGCGCCGGGCCATCCCCCGCCTCGACGCGAACCGAGCCGACGAGGAACAATCCGAACAACACCATCGCGAGGCGAGATAGCTTCATTTTTCATCCCTCCGCATGAAAACGGTAGACACCATGACCTTCAGAATCCTACTCTTCGTTGTCGTCTTGGCAATGTCCAGTTCCTCCGCGCGGGCGGACGACGTCCTCGTTCGCACCGAACTGCCCCTGAAAACTCCGCGCTCGCGCGATCCCGTCCTGGGCGGCTCTCGCGACAAAGCGTATTTCAGCGTCTGGATTCCCGACGGCGTGAAGACCTTGCGCGGTGGCATGTGCAACCCGTTCTCCAAGGATCAAGACGTCAGCAAGCACTGGAAAGGAATCTGCCGACACTGGAACTTTGCCTTCGTGCAAACCGATTTCGACGCCGTCAAGAAGGACGACTTCGGCTTGCTGAAAACCGCCCTTGCCGAGCTTGCCAAAAAGGCCGGTCATCCCGAGATGGAGCACATGCCGCTGTGTTTCACGGGCATGTCGCGTGGCGGCGGCATCAGCATTCAACTTGCCGAGTTGATGCCCGAGCGCACTATTGCCGTTGTTCCGGTGTGTCTGAAAGCTGGGCGCTCATTGGTGCATCGCCGTGCAAGTGAAGATCGGGGCCAAGGCAACGCCGAGCAAGATCGAGTTGTGGGACGCGCACCAGCGCCTCGCTGAAAAGAACGAAGCGCCCTGGACGTTCGAGGCTTCCCTGCGTCCCGGCGTGCATGCGCTCATCGCGACCGTGCATGCCGATGGACAACCATTACGCAATTCTCGGCCGCATACGATTGTCGTCGGCGTGTGGAATGAATGATTTCTCCCCTTACTTTTTCGGCAGCGTCTGCATGTAATGCCAAATCGACCCGAACTGTCGGGCGGCGTCGCCCTCGAACAACGGCAGCGGCGTCGTTTTGCCATCCGGGGCCAGCTTGGGCATGCGCGTCAGCGGGTCCAGGCGCGGCGGGTCGAGCATCCAGCGTTGATAGTAGGGGAAGCGCAGGCGGTTGGCGGCGTCGAGTAGATTGATGCCCGGCGCCTCGAAGGGGGCGAGCGCTTTCTGATTGCCGATGCCATGGCACATCACGCAGTTGAAGCCGCCGGCTTGGGGCAGCAGTTTCTCCCCGATCGCCGCCAGCTTGGGATCGTGGACCGGCGCGTTGTGCTCGTCCTTGGCCATTCCATGTTCGTGCGATAGACCCACGGACAATAGATCGGCACGCGCCGGAAAGGCGGGCATTCGGCTCTTGAGCCAGGGTCGGGCGCGATTGTCTTGTTGGCCATGCAACAATTTTTGCGTCCACTCGGGTTTGAGTTTCTCGCCCGCCCAAGAGAGGATCGGCAGGATTTCGGGAAACTCGCCTTCCTCCTCGCGGATCTTCTGCCAACGCGACGATTCCCCGTCACGTCGATGACACGCCAGACACTGCAAGCTGTCCATCTGCCGCCGCGAAAACTCGGCTAGTACCTCGCGTTTAAGCGTCGAGGCATCCGATTCCAAGAAAGCGCGCAGCGCCTCCCGAGTCGATTCGCTAAGGTGAAAGTCCGGCGCCTTGCCGCGATCTTTCGCATCGGCCGCCAGGCAGCCAAGCTTGACTTTCATCGGCGCGGGGACCGTCGGCGCCGCCAGCGCCGCCTCGGTCGCCAAGCCGTGACAACGCACGCATCCCGCCGTCTCGTAGAGTTTCTTGCCGCGCTGAGCGTCGCCTTTGCCTTCCATCTCGATCTTGCCCTTTGCGTTTTCGGCAAGGTACGCCGCGAGCGCCGCCGCCTCATCGTCCTTTAACTTGAAGTCGGGCATGCGCGACCAAAGATAATGTTCATGCGGTTGCTTGAGGAAAGTTTCCAGCGCGCCGGCTCGATATTTCGCCGCCACATGAAACAGCGAAAGCCGATCGAACCCGTCCTCCGCGCCCGGCTCATCCAGCCGATGGCAGGCTACGCAGGCCAGCGTTTGAAACAGATACTCGCCCTTGGCGACGCGCGTCTCGTCGATCTTGGTGGCAACCGGCGCCTTGCCGTCTTTGAGCGTCATCAGATACGCGGCCAGATCGTGCGCGTGCTGTTCTTTTTCCGGTCCGCTGAGAACGGCGGGCATCGTCGCCTCGCGCCGCAGCGCGTGCGGATCGAGCACCCAGGCCGTGATCCAGTCGGCGCTCAGGCGATGGCCCGCGCTCGTCAGCAGCGGCGCGCGATGTTGCAACTCGGGCAAGGCGCTCTCTTTCACCTTCACGTCCCCTGGCAATGCGTGACAGTGGGCGCATTCCAACCTGCCAAATAGATGCCTGCCCTCGCGAACCAGATCGTTCTTCACCAGTTGCGCGTCATCGCCCCGCACCGAAAGCAGATCCGGCGGCAACGGCTCCCACGCGAACCCTTCCCCCATCCAAAATACGCGCACCACGGCATCGCCCTTCGCCGGGCTCTCGAAATCCACTTCGACCTTGTTGTACCCCTTCGAGAGTTCGAGCGTCTCGCTCGTGACGAGGTTGTTGTCGGCCTTGAGCAACTCTTTTTCGTTAATGAGCAGTCGGGCCGTCCCCTTCGCCTCAAGCCGAAACTGAAAGTCGCCGCGCAGGGACGTCTTTACGTAGCCGACGAGTTTCGCGTTGAACGGCCCGGCCGGCAGCATCACGCTTGCCGGTTGCCCCTCGGGAACGATCAGCGCCGCCAAGCGAATCCGCAGCGTATCGAGTGGTTTGTCGGACTTGTCGCGATAAAGCCGCAGCAGCATGCCGGGCTTAAGGGAGGCGACTTCCTCCTTGGGAAGCCGGCCGGGCTTGAAGGGTGGGTCGGCTTGGAACGCGCCAAACATCCAGGTTGCAAAGGCAGCCATCAAGGGAATCGCGACAAGGAATTTTGAACGAGTCATGTCGAATCCAAAAAACCAGAAGTCTGAGAAAGGAGTCTTATAGGCCCAGGTTTTCTATATCCGCCAAGTCCTTCTTTCGACCCGATGCCGCCTTGTTTGCCTTCAGATCCTCTCGACCAATGACACTTAACGGCATTCCCTCCGCCTCAACGACGATTCGACGAGGAAACGCGACAGCAAACTCGATTCCGGAGATGGTCGTTAGCAACTCGATGCGAAGCGGTGGAAATCCAATGCGTAGCATTTTGCTCTTTTGCGATCCCCAACCGGCCGGAAGGCTGTCCTTGGGAAATCCAAAAGCATGAAGCACGTCTACGATTTTTGACGCTGTATCGGGCGAGGCGCGTAACCAAATATCGAGAGCACTCGTGGCACGAACGTACCCATGAATGCCCACCGCATACCCGCCGATGAGCAGGTAATCAACGGCGGCCTCATTCAACAACTTCAAGAACTCTTTGAAGTCGGTCGGTAATTGGATCATAGCGAAAAAACTGTTGTCTTAAGAATTCCATCGCTTGAAGCCGTTCCTGGATGCTTCGCGTCTGCCAGTATACCCAGTCGGGCTCTTCTTCGCCCAATTCGCACACCTGGACATGAGTCCGGTCCACTTTCGTAAAGTCCATAATTCTCTCACGATCTGATGGAATTGACGGCATCGACAAGGCAGCGGCTCGCCCTTGCTAGCGCTACGGGCTGCGCCGCTGCCTTGTCCGTGCGATTACTTCTTACGCACCACGCGAAACTCGCCCGGATGCACTTCCGCGCGCATGTCCCCGACCGCGTTGATCGTGTTGTGGACGGTGTTGCGAACCTGCGCCCCGTCGGCCGACTTCAGGTTGTAGGTGATCTTCATCTGCATCACCGGCTGCAGATCCTTGATCGCCAGCGTGACCGTCTTGCCGTCGGGCGAAACCGTGGCCGTGTCCACTTCCATTTCTTCCTCGCCTTGCTGCTTCGGATTGGAAATCTTGAAGTGCCGGGAGCCGTAGTCCTGCGTCCAACGGTAGTTCCACTCCTTGACGCTGTAGCTGTCGAAGTCGGCCGCCAGCGATTTATCCAGCGGCTGGCTGAAGGTCAACTCAACCTTGCCCGGCTTCACATGCAACGCGGTCGGCAGATAGTACGGTTTGCCGGTGTAACGCATGCGATACAGTCCGGCGTCTTTGCTCGCGTTGGTTTGCCAGCCGCGTAGCCCGGAAAGGAACAATGCGTTCTTCTCCGGGAGAAACCGGGCCCGGCAGATGCCGCTGTCGAACTTGTGCAAAGGCACGACGCCGCCCTGCATTTGACCGTCGACTTCTTCCTTCAGCACGGAGTACAACGTGCAGGTGCCGTAGGAACAATGCAACATCTGGCCCGAGAGCGGTCCGAATTTGTCGCCGGTGATCCACACTTGTCCGCCGTTGGAGTTGTCGACCGGTCGCGGCAGCCAACACAGCGGGTTCTCGCGAATGGCGGTCTTGGGATCCTTGCCCGCGAACTCGGGCACGCCGTAGAAGCCGCCTTTCTTGATCCAGTTGATCGGCACGGTCGGCGTCCAGGTGCCCTCGTTGTCGCCCGCGGTGATTTCGCCGTTGGGACCGACGCCCATGCCGTTGGGCGCCCGGAAGCCGCGCGCCACGACTTCCAACTTCGAGCCATCCTTGCTGACCTTGAAGATGCAGCCGTGGTGCGGCACGATCTTGTCCCAACCGCGACCGCCTGGCCGTACCGGTCCGCCCTTAATGAAATAAAAGTTGCCTTCCGGATCGGTGTGAAGATCGAAAATGAACTCGTGGAAGTTCGTCGTCACCATGAAGTCGTTGTTGTAGCACTGATAGAAATCGGCTTCGCCGTCGTTGTTGAGGTCGACCAGTTTCATCAGCCCGTCGCGTCCCAAGGTGTAGACCACGTCATCGACGATCTTGAGTCCCAGCGGCTGAAACAGGCCGGCCGCGTAACGCTTCCAGGTCAGCTTTTCCAGCCCATCGTCGATGCCCGACACGATCCAGACGTCGCCGGACCATGTGCAGACGGCGATTCGGCCGTCCTTGAAGAAATCGAACCCGCCGAAGCGCATCCACGACTTGTAGGGATTCTGCAACGGCGGCGTGAGCGAGTCGACGGCGTAGGCGTTCTTGTCGTCGCCGCGCACGCCTTTGGTCGTCACGGTCTTCTCGAAGATCGCTTTGCCGCCTTTGGTGAGGGGGGAAAGATCGCTGGGACCGTCGACCTTCGCGAAAGCCGCAGCCGCCTTCTCCGCGTCCGCCTTTGTCGTCTTGCCGACGACCACGCGCACCTGTGTTGGTTTGGCGCTTGCGGGAATCGTCAGCACCAGGCGATCCTTGCCCACGGCGCCGAGCGTCGCTTCCCCGCCCATGGCTTGCGCGACGACCACGTCCGCGCCGCCTTCCAGGGCGATCGCTTTTTCAATTTGAATTGTGCCCTTCGCACCGGGCAAATCTGCCACCACCATTTGCAAAGCCTTCTTGCTCGGCCCCACGTTTAGAGTGCGTACAAGTACTCGCTGCCCGTTGACGGCGACCACGCTGGGTTTATCGAGTACTTCCGTCCCGTTGACCGAGTAGCTGAAAACAACGCCGTCTTGATGGCGATACAGGCCGTTGTATTTCGCCCACCCATCAGGCAACGGGCCGTGCGGAATCTCGCGGGGATCTTCAAACTTACCCGCCGCGGAAGCCCAACCCGGTCCGGTCTTCGTCATGACCTGTACCGGTCCCGCCGGTCCGGGATTCGCTCCATGGCTGCCGTTGAAGGCGACGCCGGTCCAAGTGATGAAGCCGCCGTTCCAGTATCCCGCGACGCGCAGAAGTTCGGTATCGAAGATGACGCCGCACTTAGCGGGATCGAATCCCGACCCCGTTTTCTTGCCCTTTTTGTCCTTGGGGGCGTCCTTCTTCATGTCGCCGTCCAGCGGCACGTTGAACTCGACCGCCACGCCGCGCAGCGCCGTGTTGCCGCCGGGCAACTGAAACGTCGCCGATATGAATGGTCCGTAATCCATCTCGTCATACGGGGCCGCCTGAATCTGGGGCAGCACGAACAGTCCAAGCACAAGCACAGGCAAGACGCGACGCATGAACAAAACCTCTTTGAGGGTTGGAATGTGTGAAAGAATGCGAAGGCAGGCTATCAGCCATGGTAGCAGGGAAACGGTCGGGGGCCAAGGCCTGGGCACGTCACGCGACGGTGGGCCGGGATTTTCGTTGCCACCGTTCGTCGGCGACTTTAGACTCTGGCGAATATGCGCGCGATGCGAACGCTAAGCCGCAAGCGGCATGAAAATCCCATTTAAGGCGAATCCTATGCGCACTTCTTTGCGTGCGGAGAAGGACGGCGCGCCGGACATTGGGGCGCTGCCGAGCCGGATTCCGCTTTGGCAGGTCGGCCGCATCCCCGCGAAATAGCTACTTCATCGCGCTATTGCCTAGCTGTCTTTTTGGTGGCGCCTTCGTGGCGATCCACAATCTTTTAACGGGATTTCGCATCCCCCCGCGGCGCTTTCTGATAAGATGTCTTTGCAATCGCACAATTCCAACGAAAGGATATTCATGTCGAAGATTAACCTCACGACGGAAAGAAACATCCTGGAAAAGGCGTGCTCCTCTCTGCGGGCCTTCACACTTGGACAACGGGGCGTTTCCGAACGCGCCGGCGCCAAGGATATCGAAAAAGTGCAGGCACAGTGCGACCGACTTAACCGCTTGTTCGGCGCCGGACCGGACGCGAAGAAGATCGCCATGATCGTCGCTTCCGCCCGGACCCGCATTCTCGCGGCCCAAGCCCGGCTGGCACTGCTCGCGAAATCCAAAGTCTCCGCGCTCGCCTGATGCCACGGTTGTGGGTTCAGGTTTTTTTTGGCGCGCACGCGAAGGGGGGATCCGTTCGCGTGTGCGCCAAATTCTACCGCGATGCGGACGCTAAGCCGCAAGCGGCGGGGGATTTGACGATTCCCATCGCTTTCGCGGCGCGGAAGTGGTATGATTTCTTTTAGATGGCTCTTTTCTTATCTGGCCGATCCACCTCTGGGATCCCCCACCTAACCAATCTGACCATCACGGTCACCCCACTCTTTCTTCGAGATGTTCCGCGCTTGCACTAAGGCGGCCTGTCTCCCTTTTGAAGGACGGCTGCACCATGGCCCCTCTGTTCCATTATGGAAGGACCGGCGCGCAGTTCGGCCCCTTCTCCGCGACACGCATGCGCGAACTCGCGGCCGCCGGCGAGATACTGCCGGCAGACGAGGTTTGGCAGGAAGGTTCGGAGCGGAAACATCCGGCCTCCAAAGTCGCCAATCTTTTCGCGAAGCTCGCGCCCATCGTCAATCTCGTGCCTCCTGTCCTCCTCGCCGCGCGCGCAGAGATTGCCGTGGAAGACTCCGCGGAACTCGCTCCCCAAGCGGACGTGGACCAGATTTCCCCCATCGCAGCTGTGGAGAAAGCCCCGGCTCCGAAAAACCGTTTCACGACGCCGGATGTAGCGAAGAAAAAGCGTATCGTCTCCATTCGGGGAGGCGTGCTTATGGGGCAGGACGGCGTGAGCGCTCAATTTCGCAAGAAATGCACCACATGCGGCTGGGAAGATTCCTGCCGCAGCAATGTCGTCATCCGTACCGGATCCAACCGAATTTCTTTCTACTGCCGTAAATGCCGCAAGGCCCGCTCCGTGGAAATGCAAGGCATCGTCGCTTAGGCACATGGACAGGCGGCGCCGCATGGCCTCCAAATTCCGATCCCTCATCCCTTCATCGAGATTACCATGCCCATTAGCACAAAACGCTGGTGCGACCAAAAGACCAAGGAAGACGGCTATCGCCTGTTGATTTGCCGAGCTCGTCCCAAGACCGTCCCCAAAGCGAAATCGCGCTGGGACGGTTGGTGCAGCGTTCTGGCTCCGAGCGCCGCTCTGGAAGCCCAATTCAAGGGTGCCAAAGAAGCGTCGATCGGCCCCGAGGAATTCGAGCGCCGGTATTTGGAGGAGATGAAAAGGCAAACCGACATCATCGATGAACTGGCGCGCTTAGCGCTGGAAGGCAAGTCGATCACGCTTTTATGTTCGACGGCCTGTAAGGAGGAGACTCACTGCCATCGCTCGTTTCTGAAGGGTCTGATCGAGAAACGCATGGGCTTTTTGGGCAAGCTCAAGAATTAGCCGCTGGCGTTAAGCCAAGGCGCAAAAAACACTCGGGACGCAAATCGTCCCGAGTGTTGTATTTAACATTGGGTTGGTTTAGTAGCGCCGGCCACCGCCGCCGCCGCCACCACCGCCACCGTAACCGCCGCGGCTGCCTCCACTGCCACCACCACCGCCGCCGCCGTAACCGCCGCGACCGCCGCCGCCGCCACCGCCACGCTCTTCACGCGGCTTGGCTTCGTTCACGGTCAACTGCCGGCCGTCGACTTCCTTGCCGCTCAAACCGTTGATCGCGGCTTGCGCTTCCTGGTCCGTGGACATCTCGACAAAGCCGAAACCCTTCGACCGCCCCGTGTCCCGATCCATGATCACCTGCGCCGATTGAACGCTGCCGTACGGCTCGAACATCGTTTCGAGCGCACTGTTGGTGACGCCGTAGGTTAGATTACCCACGTACAACTTCCTGCCCATGACAAAAAACTCCGAAAATGCTGCGGTCGCCTGCGCCGTCAACAATTGACGGCGCATACACCACGAAATGCGCCTGGCTAATTCACGAGGGATGGGCAAAGGTCGGATAGGTTCATCACGGCCACATACCGGCCCACGAGGGCCCAGGTAAAGGAATCATACTCAGACGCCCGAATAAAGAACAGAGAATTCTTTTTATTCCGCGGGAAGTCGCGAAGGGTGCGTTGCCGCGCGGAGATGGACAGGCTGGAAGCATGTCCTACGGGGTTAGCGCAGACTTTGCATAAACGCCAGTAGGTTCCGCATTTCCTCTCGGGAAAGCACCGCTTCCAGCCCCTGCGGCATGATCGATACACGCGCCGGTTCCATGCGTTCGATGTCCTCGCGGCCGATGCGGATTTCTTGGCGCTCCGTCGTCACCAGCACCACCGCATCGGCCGTCTCGCGTGCGAGCAGGCCCGTCGCCGTCGTGCCCGCTTTCGTTTCCACCGTCCAGGGTTCAAAGCCGCGCGCGAAGCTGGAGTTGGGAAACACGACCGATTCGAGCAGATCACGCCCCGCGCGGATGGCGCCGATTTTGCTCAACTCCGGCCCGATATTCCCGCCTCGTCCCAGCACGCTGTGGCACGTTGCGCAAAGCGCCTTGGGACCATAATAAACATTCCGCCCCAGTTCGATGTCGCCGCCTTCCAACAGGGGCAGAAGCTCCTCAAGCCGTTTCTTCTGATCCGCGGCGCCGGCTTCCAAACGCGCTACGAGCTTGTCGATGCGGTCGCGCACCGTCTTGTCATAGCGGACGAAGGTTTTTCGCAATTCCTCGGCGTTGAGGCCCGCCAGCCCCGGCGCCTTCTCGAGGGCCGTCGCAACCGCCAACCCCGCTTCCGGGTCGCTCGACAATGCGAACGGCTGCAAAAGATGCGGCAATTCCAAAGGGCCCAGCGTCGCCATCCGTGTCGAGAGGGCTTGCAGCTGCGGCGCATCCAGCTTGGCGCGACTCAACGCCCGCACCACTTTGAGGCGTTGCAAAGGCTCTGCGTCGTCCTCCACGCGTTCCAGCAAGAACGCAAACAAGGCAGGATCGAGGGATCCCGCACGTCCATCCAGCGCCGCCAGCGCCGCCACCCGCACGCGCGCCAGCGCCTTCTTCTGTGCCGCGATGCGTTTCAGGGCGTCATCGAACTTCGTAATGCCCCGCTGCCGCAACCCCGACGCGGCTTCCAGCACTACCAGGGCGTCGGTATTCTCGAGCGCGCGGCCCAGTTCCCCAATCCATGCTTCCGGTAGCTTCGCGATCGGCGCATGCGCCATGCTTTCCAGCAACACCAAGCGCACCGATGCGTCCGTTTTCGCATCCGCCAGCGTTTCGGTCACGAGCGATTGAATCGCGCCGTCCGAACTCAAGCCCTGGATCAAGTCACGTAGACTCTCCCGGCGGCCGGCGTCCAGAGGCGACTCCCGCATCCACCCCCGCAGCAACTCGACAATATCCGCTCCCCAACCCGGCCGACGCGACACCACTTCCAGCGTCGCCTTCCTCACGGCGGGATCGACCGACTTAAGGAGCGGCGTCACTTGTTCGCGCGCCAGCACGTTGCCCGCCATCTGGTCGAGCGCGATGAGTGCCGCGCGTTGTTGCCTTGGATTGGGCTGCTTCAGATACAACGCGGTTTGGGGCGCGTCGCCGATCTGAATCAGCGCATAGATCAACGCGTGTTCCAGAAAACGATCTCCCCCGTCCTTGATCGCCGCCATCAATTCCGGAATCGCGGCGCTGTCCTTGATCCGTCCCAATGCCGTCGCCGCCTGCCGTCGCACCGCCGCGTCCGGGTTCGCCAACATCTCGCGGAGCGTAGAGGCGGCCTTGGCGTCGCGATGCAATCCCGCCGAATGCGCCGTCGCCAGTTGCACGCTCCGATTCCCCGCGCCCAACGCTCGCCGGACCAACGCTCGCGCGCCGGGATGCTCCATGCGCGTGAGCGCCCATACCGCATTGCGCACCGCATCCGCCGACGCGCCGGCGGAGATTACGTCTTCCAGCGCCGGAAGCGCGTCGGCGCCGAGCAAAGCAAGCTCGTCCACGGCTCGATCGCGCACCATGAACCGCGGATCATCCAGCCGCTCCGTCAACTCCGACGCCGACGCTTTGTCCCATAGTAGTTTCAAGCCGCGCGGATCTTCCACCAGGGCCGCGTTTGACTTGCGTATTCGGTAGATCGCCCCCTTAAACTCCGGCTGGGCGATCTTCGACGTCGGACAACCGATGCGGAACCAGCCGCCCGTATCGACGACCAACAAGCTGCCGTCGGCGTCTTCCAGAACATCCGTCGGGTGAAAATTCTTGTCCGTCGAGGTGAGAAAATCCTCCGTCTTCATCTTGAACGACGCCCCGTCGCGCACCACGACATGGCGCTGGATGCGATGGCGATTGAACTGAGCGGAGAACAGGTTGTCGCGATATTCCTTGCCGAAACCCCCGCTGCGATACCGCGTCAAACCCGACGGCGCCACCCAGCCCAGATTCTCGACGGCGGGCAACAAATCCCCGGTGCGCGGAAACTCCTTGGCCACCTCATGCCACGGATAAACGCCACCCTCGATCGCGAAAATGATGCCGTCGTTGCGCGCGGGCAAATTGTGCAAGATATCCACGGTCACGAACGGCTCCCCTTCCTCGGTGAACGCGATCTCCACCGGATTGTCCATCCCGCCGCCGCACACCACCTCGACCTCGCTGCCGTCCGGTTTGCAACGAAAGATCCGCGCGGCCTTCCCCTTCAGAAGCGTGCCGTCCGCGCGCGGAATGTCATGCCCATGTCGCCCGTCGCACCAATAGATTCGGCCATCGGGACCGAGGAACGGCCCATGAATATCGGCGGCATTGCCGGTGAAGCCGAACTTGGTCACGAGTTCCGTTCGCGTGTCCGCCTTTCCCGTGTTCTTCGCGTCCGTCAGTTTCCAGATGCTGGGCGGCGAGGCGGTATAGGCCGCCCCGCGATACCAGAGCACGCCCTGCGGAAAGCTCATCCGGTCCGCGAACATGCCGCCCTTGCGAAAGATACCCTTGGCGTCGGCCGGCTCCAAGACGCGGATGCGATTGGGTAGCTCTTTGAGCAAGTCCGCCGCCTTCATGTTGAGGCCAGCGCTATCGGCGACGAAAAGCCGGCCCCGCTCGTCGAAGTTGGCCATCATTGGATGCTCGACCAGAGGTAAATCCGCCACGCGCTCGATCACGAAGCCCGGCGGCAAGGTGAATCGCGGCGAGGACTTCGTCTCCTGAGCCGTCATGCTTGACGATGTCGGCAATGCCGCGCCGAGCGTCACGAGCAACATGCAAATTCGTTGGGCGTTCATCGTTTCCCTCTTGTTCGTCGATGGTTATCGGCAATCTGAACGCCAAGCCACTCCAGTGGCAAGGGAATTCACACGAAGTTTTCATCCTTGATGCCGCCCCCGCGCTGCCCTTATTTGACGATCAACAATGCGCGGCGAGCGCACTTGGCCGCGGCGATTTGGGCCTGCTCGGCCAACTCTTCGCGATCGCGCACTGCCGGTATCGTACGCTCCACTACTTCCGCCACGGCTTCCACTTGTCGGCCCAGCGCCTGCCGCCGTTCCGGATGTTCCGTCACGCTCCCAATCGCCTCAAACGCCGCCAGCAATTCGCGCAACATCGCCACGTTGCCGGCCGAGTTTTGCCGAATCTGGTCGAAGGCTTCCCGCAGAAACTCCTCAAATCCGGGACGCCGAGCGATCACCCGCAATTCTCCTTCTTCATAACGATAAGGCGACTCGATTCGCCGCGGCGCCAGTCGAGCCAACAGGCTCGACAGGTAATGAACGCACATTACCGCCGTCGTCGTATCATTGATGCCCGGCGACAACGCCTTGATCGCCACGTCCACGATCTGGCGAATTCCGAAGGCCGCGTCCTGCTCCACGGTTCGTTGCGGATTGACGAGAAACGCCCCGTTGATGCGTTCCTTAGCATCGTCGATGTTTTCCGTCGTTCCCGCCAGGTACGCCAGCATCGTCCCGTCGATGACGAAGTCGCCGATGCCGCGCTCCATGCGCAACGTGGTCTTGCAATCACGCGCGACGGCGAGGAGCGCGTCCGCGTCCACGCTCTGAATGTATCCGGTCGCATTGGCCGTGATGCCCTTCCATTCGAGATCTTCCAGAGGGATTTCGAGAATCGGTTCCTCTTCATCCCGTTCTTCTTTTCCCAGCCCTTTGGGAAATAAATGGTCGATCGCGCCGCGGGTTTCCTCATGCACCGCCGCGAGAATGCGCGAAGCCTGAATCGAGTTCGCGATGTGGTGGATGAAAAAGATGAGGTAGCCGATGCCGACAAAGGCCAATCCGATGCCCACGAGAATAGCGAGCGACGGAATGAAGACGCCTTCCTCTCCGCCGCGAATGGTCCGCAATACCACCAAGCAATAGGCGAAGATGCCCACAAACACGCCCAGGACAGTTTGGTTGGTGCGGTCGCGCATGAAGTTGCGCAGCACGCGCGGGCTGTATTGGTTCGACGTCAGCGACAGAGCCACGATCGTCATCGAGAAAACGACGCCCGCGACCGTGATCATCGATCCGGCGATCGCTTCGAGCATGCCGCGCGACCCCTCCGCCCCCGCGCCAAACAGCCGAGGCCAGGCAGTGAGCCATTCACGCTCGAATGCCGTATCCGCCTCGATCAACGCCAACGCCAAGCAAACCGACCCCAGGACGATCAGCGTGGGCACGAACCACAGGCTGGAACGAATCTCCGACAGGAGCATTTGCATTTTCCACATGGTGGCGTTCTCATTGATACCGACTCAAGAGCCAACGCTCCATTATTGGCCGAGGCTCGTCGAAATGGTAGCGCCTTCGTCCGGCGGACTCCAAAGATCGTCCATACTGGTCATGATCCGCCGCTTCCCATAAACCTACGCTGAAAGGGCATCACCAAGAAGGCCATCCGCCTGGCGGTCAAGGTTTCTCGAATATGACGTTCGATCATCTTTTGCTCCTCGCTCTTATTGTCGTTCCTCTTGCCGCGGGCATCCTCTCCGCTTGCTTGGGTAAGGCGCGCCGCAACGCCATTCGCTGGGTCGCCGTCGGCGCTTCGCTGTTGACCCTCGCCGTTTCGCTCCTGATCGCCGGCAATTTCATGAGCATCGAACGCGACGAAGTTCGCATCGCGGAAGTCGGACAAACGCCCGGCGCTTTCGCCACGTTTTCACCCGAATTCGTACCCGGCTCTCACGTCGAACGTCCGCCGACCGCGAAGTCACCCCTTCCCGTCACCGATTTCCATGCCACTTCTTGGGATTTGATTCCGCTGGGCAAGGGCGCCATTCAGTTCTACATCGGCATCGACGGCCTCAACATTTGGCTCATCGTCCTCACCGCTGTCCTCATGCTCCCCACCGTGCTCATTTCCTGGAACGCCATCCAGGAACGCGCCAACGAGTTTTACGCCTGGCTGCTCATCCTCAAAGCATCGATGATGGGCATCTTCCTCTCGTTCGACATCGTCCTGTTCTATGTCTTCTTCGAGCTTTCGCTGGTGCCGTTGTTTTTCCTGATCGGCATTTGGGGCGGGTCCGAACGCCGCTACGCCGCTCGCAAGTTCTTCATCTACACTCTCGTCGGCAGTTTGATCACGCTGCTCGGCGTCCTCGCGGTCGTCTTCCTCTGCCAGCGCTGCAACGACGAATTGACGTTCTCCATCCCGCGCCTCACCGCCGCCGTGCAGAAAGCCCTGGACTCCCCCAACGGCCGCGCCATCTGGACTCCCGCCGTGCAGACCTGGGTCTTCCTTGCCCTCATGCTCGGCTTCATGATCAAAGTCCCGTTGATGCCGTTTCACACCTGGCTGCCGCTCGCGCACGTCGAAGCCCCCACGGCCGGGTCCGTCGATCTTGCCGGCGTCCTTCTGAAAGTCGGCAGCTATGGCTTTCTCCGCCTTTGCATCCCCCTCGTCCCCGACGCCAGCCTGACCATCGGCGTTCCCCTCGTCACCGGACTCGCCGCCTTGGGCGTCGTTTATGGCTCCCTATGCGCCTTCGCCCAAGACGACATGAAGCGGATGATCGCCTATTCTTCCGTCGCCCACTTGGGCATTTGCATGCTCGGCATGTTCGCCCTCAACCAGGTAGGCCTGGGCGGCAGCCTCCTGCAAATGATCAATCACGGCCTGTCCACCGGCATGCTCTTCCTCATGATCGGCATGCTCTACGAACGCTACCACACACGCAAGATCGCCGACTACGGCGGCATGTCGACCAAGCTGCCTCTCATCGGCGCTTTCTTCGTCTTCACCGTGTTGACCAGCGTCGGCTTGCCCGGCCTCAACGGCTTTGTCGGTGAAGCCATGGTACTCTTCGGCGTCTTTGATCGTGAACTTTCCGGCGGCTCCTTCCCCATCCTCGGCCTCGTCGGCTGCTCCGGCATCATCCTCGGCGCCTGGTATCTCTTCACGCTCACTCGCGCCATCCTCTTTGGACCGGTCAAGGAACCGCATCACGACGACCACGGCGCTCACCACGAGCCGATCCGCGATATGAATGGCCGAGAATTGGCAATTATCCTGCCGCTCGCCGCCCTGTGTCTGTTCCTGGGCATCTATCCGCAGCCGATCCTGAACACCGCCGAACCCGACATCAATCGCATCGTCGACATCGCCCAACGCTCCCGCATCCGCGCCGCCGCCAACGCCGACGCGACGGCTGCCTTGGTCCCCTAACCGCCTTTCCCCGTTTCGCGCTCGCACCAAATCGGCATGGACCTTCACCCATCCCCATTCGCCGCGAGCGCGAAACGAAGAATCGGCCATGTCAACCGGCTTATTTCTTCCGCGCCTTGAGCACGCGCGGATGATTCGAGAAATCCCGCACCGTGGCCCCCAGTTCGTATTCCGCGAAACTCTCGATACGCTCGCGCGCCCGCTTCTCCTGCGGCGAGCCGATCTCCACAATGAACCACCCACACGGCGCCAGAAAGGCGCGGGCATCGTCCACAAGCCGATCAAACACTTCAAATCCGCCCGGACCGCCGTCCAGGGCGAGCTTGGGCTCGTAATCGCGAACACCAACAGGCAATGCCGCCATGTCTTCGCGCGCGATGTACGGCGGGTTGCTCACGATGAAATCAAACTGCGATCCCGTATCCAGAGGTGCGAACAAATCCCCGTGCAGAAAGCGCACCCGCTCCGTGACGCCGAGTTTCTCCGCGTTTGTCTTCGCCATTTGCAGCGCCTCTTCGCTCCGGTCGATTGCCGTCACCTGCGCGGTCGGCAGTTTCTTCGCCAACGTCAGCGCCAGATTGCCCGATCCGACGCCGATGTCAAGAATCTTCGGTTCGGTAACGCCCTTGGCCAGCTTTAGGCACTCGATTACCACATGCTCGCTGTCCGGCCGGGGAATCAGCACGGCGGGCGACACTTGAAAATCCAGGCCGTGGAATTCTTTCTTGCCGACCAGATAGGCAACCGGGCAGCCCTCGATGCGTTTGCGGATGAGATCCTTGTAACGCTGGCGCACTTCCGGATTCGCCTCCTCGCCATGTTTCATGCCGTAAAGATCGATGCGGCGACATCTCGCCGCGAACGCCAACAGCACCTCCGCATCGAGCCGGGGATGTTCGCTGCCCTTCTCCGCCAGGTGCTTCGCCGTCCAATCCAGCAACGCGCCCAGGGTCCATACCTGTGCCGTTTTCACGTCTGTGTCCTCGTGGTGAAACGATGCGAATGCCAACTCGGATTATACCGCGTGCTCTCCGGATGGATACGTCGGAAACAGCGTCGCCGCCGGAACGCTGAATCCCTCCAACACGTCTTCGCCTTCCAACCGATCCGCCTCGCGCAGTTTCGTCGTCGTTCCATCGGGGCGATGGATCATGATCGTCCGCTTCTGGGGATTGATGATCCAGACCAATTTGACTCCCGCTCGCAAGTAGTCTTCGATCTTGGCATCGACCGCGTAAATCAGGTCGTTTTTCGAGAGCACCTCGACTACCAGATCAGGAGTGACGCGTAGGTAGCCTTCCGTTCGCACCATCTCCGGGACGCGCTCGTCAAAAAGATACGAGGCGTCCGGACGAACCACGCGTTCCGGATCCCACGGAAGTATCTGATAACCCAAACTACATGGAAAGCAACAACCTCGCCCAGTCCGTTCGCGATACAGTTCGAGCGCGACGGAAACGCGAATTTCCACCAGACTAGATAGCGCGCTCACGTTCTTCTCCACCAATTTGCCGTCCACGAGTTCAAAGGCGTCCCCGTCCGGAAGCAACGCCAACTCCTCCGGCGTAACCATCGGCTCCAACACTCTCGGGCTCATGATCTTTCCTCCGTCTTCGTTTCGCGCTCGCTCCATTGCTCCCAAAAACGAGTCGATACCCCATCAGCCGCTACAAAATAAACCGGCTCAAATCCTCCTTCTCGACGATCGCGTCCAGCCGATCATGCACATATTTGGCATCGACCACGACGCGTTTTTCGGCCAAGTCCGGCCCCTCGTAGCTGATGTCTTCGACGACGCGTTCCAGGATTGTGTGCAACCTCCGCGCGCCGATGTTTTGCGTGGTCCGGTTCACTTCAAAGGCGATGTCCGCCAACGCTTCGATGCCGTCGGACGTGAACTCCAACGTCACTCCTTCGGTTGCCAAGAGTTCCGCGTATTGCTTGGTCAAGGCATGCTTCGGCTCCGTCAAGATGCGCAAAAAGTCCTCACGCTTCAGATCCGTCAACTCGACGCGAATCGGAAAACGCCCCTGAAGTTCCGGCATCAGGTCCGACGGCTTCGATTGATGAAACGCCCCGGCCGCGATGAACAGAATGTGGTCCGAACGCACCGGGCCATAGCGCGTATTGACAGTGGTTCCTTCCACCACCGGCAATAAATCGCGCTGCACGCCCTGGCGGGACACGTCCGGCCCATGACTGGATTGCGGGCCGCAGATTTTGTCGAGTTCATCAAGGAAAACCATGCCATGGTTCTCGACGAGTTCGACCGCCTTTTCGTTGACCACCTGCCGGTCGATCAGCGCCTCCGCCTCCTGCTCGAAAAGAACCTTGCGTGCCTCGCGGATGGGGATTTGCCGATTTTGGCTCTGCTTGGGCATGATGCGTTCGAACATGTTCTGAAAGTCAACATCCATCTGCTCCATGCCGAGGTTGGAGAAAATCTGCACAGGCACGGCCTTCTGATCCAGCTGAAGTTCGACCATGCGGTCTTCCATCTCGCCCGCTTCGAGCTTGGCCTTCATCTTCTCGCGGGTCCGTTGCTGGCGTTCGTTTTCCTCGACGTTTTCCGGATCCCACGAGGTCGCGCCGGGCAGAAGCAAATCGACAAGCCGATCCGTGACGCGTTCCGCCGCCGCGGTCTCGACGAGCTTGCGTTGCTCGGCTTTGACGATGCCGATGGCCGCCTCGGTCAGGTCGCGGATCATGCTTTCCACGTCCCGGCCGTGGTAGCCGACCTCGGTGTATTTGGTCGCCTCGACCTTCAAAAACGGAGCGCCGACGAGTTGCGCGAGACGGCGGGCGATCTCGGTTTTGCCCACGCCGGTCGGGCCGATCATGATGATGTTTTTCGGGGTGACGTCCTTGCGCATCTCCGGGGACAGCTGCTGACGCCGCCAGCGATTGCGGATCGCGATGGCGACGGCGCGCTTGGCCGCGTCCTGCCCTACGATGTATTTGTCGAGTTCCTGAACGACCTGTCGGGGAGTTAAATCGGCCATCGAAATTTTCCTTCCGGATGAATCTGTCAACGATGTACGGGTCGAACGATCGCGTCTAAACCTCTTCCACTTCGATATTGCGGTTGGAGTATATGCAAATGTCCCCCGCGATTTCGAGCGCATGGCGCACGACTTCCGGCGCGGTCAGGGACGAATGCTTCATCAGCGCCCGCGCGGCCGCCAAGGCGTAGCCTCCGCCGGAGCCGATCGCCGCCACGCCGTCGGTCGGCTGGATCACGTCGCCGGTGCCGCTGACCATGAGCAGGTTGTCGGCGTCGATGGCGATCATCATCGCCTCGAGTCGGCGGAGGTTGCGGTCCATGCGCCAGTCCTTCGCCAATTCCGTGGCGGCGCGGGGCACGCTGCCTTGAAAATCCTTGAGTTTCGCTTCAAAGCGTTCCAAGAGAGCAAAGGCGTCCGCCGAAGCGCCGGCGAAGCCGACCACGACTTTGCCGCCGTGCAAACGGCGAATCTTGTGGGCGTCACTCTTCATCACCATATTGCCGAGCGTGACCTGTCCGTCGCCGCCGATGGCGATTTTGCCCTGATGCCGTGCCGCCAAAATCGTCGTTGAACGTATGCGTTGCAAGTTTTTCTCCCGAACTATCGACAACCGCGTATTTCTCCCTCTCCCCCGTTACGGAGAAGAGGGCCGGGGTGAGGGGTCCATATGCGCCGCGTTCACATCTCTCCCTCTCCCCCACTGCGGGGGGAGAGGGCCGGGGTGAGGGGGTCCATTCTGGTGCAGCAAACCCCGCACTCTCATCATAGGACGCCAAAACGCGGTCGCCTCTTCCCTTGCGGAGTCCAAACATGGATAATAATAACGATCTTCGCACCGCATCCCAAGTTCCTTCCGATCGGAGAGGGTATGTTTACCCACCGTTGGCGGTTCACCCTGCTGGCCGCCTTGCTGACATTGCCCGTGTTGACGCTGTCTCTCCAGGCCGGCCCGGCCCTGGATGATGACGACGACAAACCCGAGGTAATCCTGCCGCCGGCCCGCGCCGTCCGAGACAACGTCGGGGTTTTCAGCCCCGAGGCCCGCGCCAAGGCGAATAGCGACATCGCCGAGGTTCGCATTCGCTATAAGACCGATTTGGTCATGGAAACTCTCAAGGCGCCGGAACTGCCGGGCGTCGATCGCACGGACGAAAAAGCGGTACGAGCGGCGTATGAAAAATGGCTCAACAAACATGCCAAGGAAATGCTGGGCAACGAGGGTATTCTCGTTTCCTATTTCCCCGCTGAAAAGAAGATTTTTTGCCTGGTCGGCCCCCTGACGCAGAAAAAGAAGGTCTTCAGCGTTGCTTCGGCGGCCGAAATTCCGGGCAAAGTGAAATCCAAGCTCGACGGCAAACATCCCGACGAGGTTTTGGGCGCCGCGGTCGCGTCCATTCGGGCAGCACTTCCTTTGTACAAGGAACCGCCGGTAAAGACGGATAGCGATTCCTGGTTCGGCACGGAACCCGATGACGAGGAGGATCTTCCCGCGCCGGAGCCGGTCATCCACGTCACCGACAATGCGAACATCTTCAGCGTTCCGGCCCGCGTCGAAGCGAACGCGGTCATCAAGGCGCTCCATGAAAAGTACAAATTCGACATCGTTGTCGAGTCTCACGGAGTTGCCTTGAAAGATCTCGAACGTGAATTCCCGGCCGAATTGAAATCAAACGAGAATGACGCGTTGACTGCTTGGCTCAAGAAGCATGCCAAGACTCCGAAAGGTGTGACGGGATTTTCCATCGTGTTCCTCCCCCGGCTGGAGCCGCCGCTAACCTTTATCTGGGTTGGCTCCGACACGTTCAAAGCCAAGAACGTGAAGGAACGCAAGCGCGTGGTCAGTGAAGTCCGGCGTGACGTCGCGAAAGCCGCCAATGCCAAACTAAAGACCAAGGATTTTGACGGCGCCCTGCAGGCCGCACTGGGTAAGATGCAGGAAGACCTCGTCACGCATCCCGTGGCCGTCATCACGCCGCGCAGCGACGCCGCGGATCGACCTCCGGTCGCGCGCGAATCCCGCAAAGGCGGGGTCGCGCCGCCGGCCAAACCGGAAAACGCCTCGCCGCCGTGGGTCACTTACCTGCTCATCGGCATAGGAGTCTTCCTCCTGCTTTGGGTTGTGATGGCGATTTTTCGGGGGATTGCGAACGCCAATCGTCGCAACACCGCCCCTCCTCAGGGCGCTCCCGGTTATGGCGGCGGACAGGGTGCGGGCTATGGCGGCACTCCCCAACAGGCGCAGGGCGGCGGTTTCATGCGGGGATTCCTGGGCGGACTGGTCGGCGCCGCCGCGGGGATGTGGATGTACAACTCCTTCTTCGGTAATCACTCGTCATCGGCCTTTGGCGGCGATCAAGGCGGCATGGGCGGCACGCACTCCGGCGACCACATGGACGGGGCCGCGACTTCATCTTACGACGATCCCGCCGATGAATCCCGGCGCGGGGACTGGGGCGGCGGAGGCGCCGACGGCGGCGGCGATTGGGGCGGGGGCGATGCAGGCGGCGGAGACTGGGGCGGTGGCGATTAACCCTGCCGCTTGCGGCTTAGCGTTCCCCGTTTCATTCCGACCCGTTAAATTGAACCCCCCTCATGCTCAGAATCGGCACCCGCGGCAGTCCGCTCGCACTTTGGCAGGCCAACCATGTCGCGGATCGTCTGCGCCAGGCCGTCCCCGGTCTTGAAGTCAATCTGGTGATCATTCAGACGGTCGGCGACCGAATCCGCGATATTCCCCTCTCGCAATTGGGCGGCGACGGCG